>ENA-OPCS01001764-OPCS01001764.1-human-gut-metagenome-genome-assembly--contig:-NODE-1764-length-10797-cov-1.551015_pt1 | contig 10797 bp, 13 predicted proteins | sample MGYA00241256_ERZ501492 | MGnify/ENA primary metagenome ERZ501492 (study PRJEB25962, sample SAMEA2042512) | human gut metagenome | biome: human gut; feature: human-associated habitat; material: faeces... | reverse complement strand
GTGTCGAGGATTTTATTTGCGGTAAGAACGTTGTGGCAATTTCAAAAGAAAACAAATCAGCAAGAAAATATTTAAATCTTCCGCACATATGCAACTTGATATCCTATGGAGATAATATTGTTGCCAGCGTTTCAGAAAAATATAAAGACGTTGTAGAATACTATATCAATAAATATCCGATCGAGCATTGTTTTGAAACACCGAATATTAAATGATGCTTTTCAAAAAGAAGGATCTCGTGTGTGTTTTATGGCTGAATATTTTTTTGCCTGATATATCTGTTTTGACTCCGTTGCCTTGCGATCATGAGTTAAAGATATTATATCCGGAAGATTTTAAAGGGCTGTACACAGAAACGTGGAGTAATGCTTTATGCGAAAAACGCAAGGAGTTAGATATTCTTGGAGTTGGAGCATATCGTGATGGCACATTGATAGGGTTAGCGGCGTGCAGCGCAGACTGTGAAACTATGTGGCAGATCGGAGTTGACGTACTTCCTGAACATCGAAGGAAGGGAATAGCATCGGCATTGACCAGCAGATTGGCAATAGAAATATTAGAAAGCGGTAAGGTTCCATTTTATTGTTGTGCATGGTCAAATCTGAGATCTGCAAGAAATGCAATAAAAAGCGGATTTCGTCCGGCTTGGGTCGAAATGACAGTAAAACCTGCTTCAACGGTAAATGAAATGAATATGTGATCGCAAGATATAAATGAATAATTAAAGGAGAACAAATGATTATCAGAAAATATCAGCCGTCAGACTGCAAAGAATTGGCAGACCTGTTTTATAATACTGTCCACACAGTCAACGCAAAAGATTACACAAAAGAACAGTTAAATGTATGGGCGACAGGACAGGTGGATTTAGAGCAATGGAATAAGTCGCTTCAAGAACATTTCAGTGTTGTTGCGGTTGATGATGAAATCATTGTGGGTTTTGGGGACATAGATAAAACAGGCTACCTTGACCATCTATTTGTTCATACCAGTTATCAGAGAAAAGGTATTGCAAGTGCTATTTGCAATCAACTGGAGCAAGCTGTTCAAGGAGATATTACTACCCACGCTTCTATTACAGCGAAACCTTTCTTTGAAAAAAGAGGTTACAAAATTGTCAAGGAACAGCAGGTAGAACGACAAGGAATTTTTCTTACAAATTTCTGTATGAAAAAAACCAGATGATTTTTTGCTTGGAATGGAGAAAATGATGATTATTTTAATAACAGGAGCATCGCATACAGGTAAAACAGTACTTGCTCAAAAATTGCTCGAAAAATACAAATATCCCTATTTTTCAATAGACCATTTGAAAATGGGTTTAATTCGTAGTGGTTACACGAAACTCACACCTGAAGATGATGCCGAACTTGAAGCATATATGTGGCCTATTATTCGTGAAATGATAAAAACAGCCATAGAAAACAAGCAAAATCTTGTTATTGAAGGTGGGTATATTCCTTTCGATTGGAAAAAGGATTTTACAGAGGAGTATCTTGATAATATCAAATTTTATTGTCTTGTGATGAGTGAAAACTATATTAAAAATCATTTTGACGATATAAAAAAATACGCAAGTGCTGTAGAAAATCGTATAGATGATGATTGGTGTACTATGGAAAGTGTTTTAGAAGATAATGTGCAGTTTTCGGAACTTGCAAAAAAGCATAATGCCAATATTGTACTTGTTGATGATAAGTATGAAATCAACATTGATTTATGACAACAAAGTCTAATGTGTCAGTATCTCAAAGGATAGGAACCAGCCACCAAAAATACCAGAGGTGTGATTGCGATTATTCCTATATTAGAAGCCAAAAACTCCTCGCCGCCCAATGGTAGTGAGGAGTTTCTTTTATCCTTATGCCCTGATTTCCTGTCCGTTCTTGAAAGTGAACCGCACATCGTCCTTGCTGTGGATGGTCATGAAGTCAACCAGTCCGCACCAGAGGGCGGTATCGAAGGTGTCCACCAGATTGGCCTCAGCAAGGGTGGCAAGAAAGGTCTCAATGGTAGCTCTGCGAGACTGCTTGCTGCGGATGGTTTCATCCAAGGCTTCGTGCCGTGCCTTTGCGGTGTCGAATCGCTCCGTCAGCCCGTCATAGCGTTTTTGGTATTCTACCTGGTCGAGTGCCACATGAGCGTTTTCGTAGATGCACTTTTCGATAAGGTCAGAAACTGCAGCGATTTCGCTTTCCAGTTCAACCTGTTCCGCTTTGAGGGTGGTAAGGTCAAAAGCCGTATCGAGGGATGCCGTGAGTGCCGCAACGATGGCATCTTTTTGCGTTATCAGCTTGTTTGCCGCTGATACGAACAGTTCCTTGATTTCATCCTCGGTAAGATGTGCCGTGGTGCATTTTTCATCGCCATCGTATTTGTGATTGCACTGCCAGACCACGCGGCGATATTTACTGTTGGAATGCCAGGTCTTGGAACCGTACCACTCACCGCATTGCCCGCAGCGGATTTTGCCGGAGAAAAGGTGGACTCCGCTGTGTCTGCCCTTGCTGGCTTTCCTGCGTTCCAACTCACGCTGTACCTGCTCGAACACGTCCGGGCTGACAATGGCTTCGTGGTTGCCTTCTACATAATACTGCGGAATTTCACCCTCGTTAATTTTTTTCTTTTTGGTGAGGAAGTCAACCGTGTAGGACTTTTGAAGGAGGGCATCGCCTTTGTACTTCTCATTTGTGAGGATGCTGCGGACTGAGCCTGCGTTCCACTTGTCCTTGCCGCCTGGTGATTTTATGCCGTCAGCGGTCAAGCGAGTGGCAATGCCGTAGGGTGACATTCCCTGCAAGAACATACTGTAGATGCGGCGAATGGTGACTGCCTCTTCGGGATTGACCACCAGGTTGCCATCGGGCCCACGGTCGTAGCCAAGAAACCGCTTGAACGGAACGGTGACCTTCCCATCTGCAAAACGCTTTCTCTGACCCCAGGTGCAGTTTTCGGAAATACTGCGGCTTTCTTCCTGGGCAAGGCTGGACATGATGGTAATCAGCAATTCGCCCTTAGAATCCAATGTCCAAATGTTCTCCTTCTCGAAGTAAATTTCTACGCCTTTTTCCTTTAACTGACGCACCGTGGTAAGGCTGTCGACCGTGTTTCGGGCAAATCGGCTGACCTAAAATGGAGTACAGTTTATAGTAGTGTATAGCGTGTACCAAGTTATAATTATGGGGTTGAAAATAACAGTATACACAGATAATGTGGAAAAATGTGTATGACGTTTATATAGAAAATAACATTGAAAAAGAAATTCAAGAATGGGTAAATTCATTAAATTTAAAATAGAATAATAATTACATGAGTGACAGAAGATAAGAATCTGAATTCCCTGTCACTTTTATATTATTTGATAAGAAAAAAGAACTGGTTTATATCCGATAAGAATATAGACTGGTTCTTATTTTTAATATGCTATTATATACACAGGGAGTCGGGGAATGTCGAACTATAGCAAGCCGGAAAAGAAAGCATTGATATCGGTATGAAAGAGTTTTGCAAGTGCAACTAATTCAGATGCCTTAATGTTCATGCGATTTGTTTCCAGTTTGGCATAGGTACTTTTGGTGATGGAGATACCCATAAGATTTAATTTTGCAACTACTTGGTCTTGAGTCATATTGTTTTTATATCGAATTGCTTGGATATTTTTACCAATATCCATATCTGGTCTAATCTTTTGCATAATGATGAACTCCCCTTATAAAATAAAAAGTTTCGTAATACAGAAACATATATATTGATTCTAAAGAATTTAAATTTTATAATGTTTCGTAATAAGGAATTATTTTTAACAGGAAGAGGTAAAAGTATAATGGATGTGGAGATGGAAAAGAGAAAATTTTTAAATCTATGTGGCAAAAGAGATCGAGCATTATTGTCAGATGAAAAAAGAATGACATTGGGGGATATGGAACGATTGACATATCTGACAGAATTTTTTGAACTGGAGAACTATGGAATCGCCTTATGGAAAGAATTTGGTGATGATGTAAAAGAGCCATTTGAAGCGATGATGAAAATGTTAGATGAGCCGGAGTGCATAGAAGATCGATGGCTTGATGACGAAGCAAAAGGGGAAAAGTGGTTGTTAGAATTTCAGGAACTGGCATTAACGGAAGAATACAGGGAATGGATTCGAAATTATATCGATAAAAAATATGAAGAAAGAGGATTACCATATCCGACAGGAGCAGACTTCGATTAAGAGGTCTGCTTTTTTCTGGTCTTTTGGGAGGTGATAAGAGGTGGAAGTAAGTATTTATGAACTCTTGGCGGCAGCAAGAGAATCGGCTAAATCTGATTATATAAAAGGGGACAGCATTTTGTGTGAGAAGAGATTTCATCCAGATACCCATTACATGGTAGAAATAGAACTGCTGAAAAATGATAACAAGCTGGGAAAAAAGGGCAATTATATACGGAAGTTTTTGACAGAACCGGAGTATCTTCCCATTTTACAAAAGCAGGAAAAACATCTCATAAAAATAAAAAGACAGGCAATTGTTCAAAAAGGAAACTTGCGATATATCCCTCCCCCGGACAGGCTGGACCGCCGCCGGGAGAGGGATCTTTTATAACCGGCTGGGAAGGAACAGTAGTGTTCCTCTGGCGATAGTGGTATAAAAAAACCAGATTTTCCGCAGGTTTTGGGACGCTGGAACATAGAAAAGTGTTCACGAATGGCACTTTTGCAACGATCCGTTGCAGCAGTGACAACATTTTTGACCTTACGTTAAACAGAAAAAATGAAAGGATGTGATTGCGATAATCATAGGAATTGATCATGGCTATTATGCCATTAAAACAAGACAAGTGTCTTTCCCAAGTGGAATTATTGGGTATGATTACGAGCCGTATACCATGCAGAATGTTCTGCAATATCAAGGAAAGTATTATGTCTGCGGTACGGGAAGACAGACGCTGGTAAAAAATAAAACGTCCAATGATAATTATTATCTGCTGACGTTGGCAGCCATTGCAGAAGAAATCAAGCATCGGAAAGCGGAACGAAAGACAGAGGTAATTCTGGCTGTTGGACTTCCGCTTTCAAGTTTTGGAAGAGAGAAACAGGGATTCAGGGAGTATCTGTTGCGGAAAGAGCAGCCAGTGCGATTTTTATATGAAAGTGAGTTATATGAGATAACAATAAAAGATGTGAAACTGTTCCCACAGGGATACTCTGCGCTTGCTCTGCATCCAGAGTATCTGAAGAATGAACCGTCTGTTCTGCTTGTTGATATTGGTGGCTGGACCGTTGACCTTATGAGGCTGGACAATGCTGTTCCGAATGCAGCAACGTGCAGGAGTCTGGAGCTTGGAGTAATCCGATGCATTGATGAGACAGCAGAGCAAGTGCGTAGAAATACCGGACTGTCTGTGACAGAAACTCAAATTGAGCGTGTGCTTCGGAGGGAATCTTGCAGTATGGCAGAGGAGGCCAGACGGATCATACAGGAAAACGGACGGAAATATATAGAAAGAATACTGTCTGCGGTGACAGAATCCGGGTTTGATCTCCGGGCAGTACCCACCGTATTTATGGGGGGAGGCTCCGCAATTTTAAAACGCCACGTGACCGCACAGGACGCGATTTGCCGCCCCGTTTTTATAGAGGACGTCCATGCCAACGCAACAGGGTATGAACGGATTGTAGAGCAGATGTGGACGAGATGACACGCCCGGTATATTCGTTCCGCCCGAACCTGAAAAATCCAGAACACCAGAGGGCATGGGAGAAATTTCAAAGTGTTCCAGAAGGGCAGAAAAGCCAGTATCTGGTTCAGGCAATTCTGGAAAAAGAGGATCGGAAATGGATGGAAGAAGTCATTCAAAAGACGATAAAAGAAAGTGTTCGGGAATTAGGAATATGTGGCACTACGGAACAATTGAAAACGAAACCATCATCGGAAGAAATACCAGATCAGATGATGGATTTTCTATCTCAAATGGAAAATTTGTAAAGGGGGTGAGGCCTATGATTGCACGATACATACATTGTTGGATCTGCTAGGGGTAAGGCAAGAAATGCATCGATATCTTTGGTGGGTATTGTGAATAGCTTTCCATGCGGCTTTGGAGTATGTTGTGTGTAGCAAAAGTGAAAGGAGAAAGGTTATGGCAGAGATGAAAAATATCTGCGGAAAGATCCCGATGGACTTACATGAGAAAGTAAGAGAAGAGATTGAACTCACAGAAAGCAGCACACAAAAATTTTTACAACAGGTCATTGAAGAACATTTCAACAGAGTGGAAGGAAAAGGAGAAATAAGCATGGGAGCAGTAAGAACAGTAGCAGTACAGGTATCAGAGGAATTATTCCAGAGATTAAAAGTAGTCATCGGAAAGAAACACATGAAACAGAAAGACTTCTTAATTCAGATTATAGAAGAAGCACTGGAAAAGGTAGAGGTCGAATGGCAAAGCAAAGAGCAGCCTGAAGAATCCGAACAGACAACTGGAGAATTGGGAACAGAAGAAACTCAACCGGAAGAAAGAACTGAGCCGGAAAGGGAAAGTGAACCAGAAGAGGAAGCCGAACCGGATGGAGAAAGTGAACCGAAAGAGGAAAACAAACCAGAAGGGGAAAGTGAACCGGAAGAGGAAACTGAACCAGAAGGAGAGACTGATCCGGAAGAATCCAAAGCAGAAGAACCAACAGAATGGTAACCAATTGATACAGAATAACGAAGGGCGGTATGAGAGATCATGCCGCCTGTTTTTATCAGCAAAAAGGAGGTTGATAGCCGCAACCATTCAATTTTTTGATCTCTTTAGCGGAATCGGGGGATTTCGTGAAGGCTTAAGACGGGCAGGAAACTTTGTCTGTGTCGGACATTGCGAGGTGGATACTTATGCGGATAAGAACTACCGATTGCTGTTTGATACGGAAGGGGAGTGGTATTGTAATGACGCAAGAACAATCGAACCAGAACGAATGCCAGATTTTGATTTACTCTGTGCAGGATTTCCTTGCCAGGCATTCTCTATCGCCGGAAAGCGAGAAGGATTTGCAGATGCAAGAGGAACTCTCTTTTTTGAAATTGCCCGGATTCTTGAAGCTAAAAGACCCTCGTATTTTATCCTTGAAAATGTTCCCGGTTTGTTATCGCATGACAAAGGCCGGACGTTTTGCACCATCCTCAGTACGCTTTCTGAACTGGGGTACCATGTCGAATGGAAAGTGCTTAACAGCAAGGATTTCGGAGTCCCCCAAGCAAGAAAACGGGTGTATATTGTCGGATATTTTGATTTCCGATGTGCCGGAAAAGTATTACCTGAACCAGAAACAAATGGAGCAGCTCTTGTTCAAGTCCGGGCAGGAAGTCAGGGGAAAAGAGTCTACAGTCCCAAAGGACTAAGCTGTACCCTGACATCACAGGCAGGTGGAATGGGCGGCAAGACAGGATTATATGATGTAGGTGTTCCAATCAAAGAGAATACAAAGCTCGGCTACAAACTTGCAAGAGAAGGGGACAGCATCGATCTGGGTTATGCGAATCTCAACAGCAGGAGAGGAAGAGTCGGACACCAGATCGCACATACCCTGACAACAGGTGTTCAACAGGGAACGCTGCACTTTGTCGATCTTTCACCTCCGCCGGTGGTAACGGAAGAATGCAGAAGCCTGAATACCAGACAATGCGGTGTCCACAAATACAAAGGAGAATGTTCTGGTGTATTAGCAGAGGATGGAGCAAGAGCAGTCTTAACACCAGCAAAAGAGAATGTTCGTCAGAACGGCAGACGTATGAAAGAACCCGAAGAACCGATGTTTACAATTACTGCAACCGATCGTCATGGCATCTTGTATCACGGCAGAATAAGAAGGTTAGTTCCGAGGGAATGTCTGCGACTGCAGGGTTATTACGACTGGCAGATTGATAAGATCATAGACAGCACTTCTGACGCACAGCTTTATAAACAGGCTGGAAACGGAGTAACTGTCAATGTTATCGAGGCAATTGGCAGATTGTTACAAAAGGCAGACTCCGAACTTAACACACAGAAAGTGTCTGAGAAAGGAATCCATTAGGCATGATCGGAATAAAAGACCAATACTTTGGCACAGAAATCGAAATGACAGGGATTACCAGACAACGTGCTGCAGAAGTTGTTGCTGAAATGTTTGGAACAGAAGCATATTATGACGGCACTACTTATGGAGTCTGGTCAGTGATAGATCTGGAAGGAAAAAAGTGGAAATTTATGTCTGATGGGAGCATTTATACACAACGGAAAGTATACGGTCGAATTGTAGACGCAGGTGGAGAATATTCAACAGAAATGGTATCACCGAAATTATCCTATGATGAAATGGGAAAGTTACAGGAAGTAGTACGCTGTCTGCGACAGCATGGAGGTTTTGTAAATGAGTCCTGTGGTCAGCATGTTCATGTAGATGCATCGAATCATACACCGCAGAGTCTGAAAAATGCACTGACAATTATGTATGCAAAGGAAGATATCCTGTTCAAAGCACTGAAAGTGCAGGAGAGAAGAGCAAATAGTTATTGTCAGAGGGTGCGACCGGAGGTATTGGAGAAAATCCGAAAAATACCAAATAAATCAATCACAATGGACCGAGTAAGAAATGTCTGGTATGGAGGCAGGGATGGAAGTCATACCCATTATGATCATACCCGTTATTATGCTCTGAATCTTCATGCTGTGTTTTCCAAGGGAACTTTGGAATGGCGCTGTTTTGAAAGCACACTACATGCAGGAAAGGTGAGAGCAAATATTACACTGGCATTAGCCATTTCCGCACAGGCGATCAATCAGAGATCTACACAGATGAAAAAGACACTGATATCAGAAAACCCGGCATTTACATTTCGTACATTTTTATTGAGACTTGGGTTAATTGGAGACGAATATAAAAATGTTCGAAAACATCTGCTGGCAAATCTGGATGGTGATCTTGCGTGGAGATATGATAAAAGCACGTATGAGTGTCTGAAGAAAAATCAAAGGACAGAAGGAGTCAGATAGAGGTGAGAAAAAATGAAAGATAGATATTACTTCGCTTATGGCAGCAACATGAATCTGGAGCAGATGAAGTACAGGTGTCCGGCTGCGGAAGTTGTGGAAAACGTCCGGCTTGAAAATTATCGGCTGGCATTTCGGGGAAGGGCTCCGGGCAATGGAGTAGCAACGGTTCTGCCGGAAAAAGGAAGCTGTGTCGAAGGAGTCTTATGGAAAATCACAGAAGCGTGTGAGAAGAGTCTGGATTTTTATGAAGGATTCCCAAGTTTTTATGGGAAAGAATCGATTCGGGTAAAAAATCAGGATGGTGTGGAGAAAGAAGTGTTTGTATATATGATGAACGCTCCGCACAAAGATGTTCCGGCAAGACCGTCGAAGTTCTATCTGGATGGAATTCTGGAAGGATGTAAGGATAACCAGATTCCAACGGAGTCTGTCATGGAAGCGGTAAAACGTACCAGACAGGAAGTAAAAAAAGAAAAAAATCGATATGCAAGATAAAACGTACCGCAGAGGAAACATCTTCTGCGGTATTTTACTGAAAAAATCTATTTATAATAGGAAGGAAAAGCACATGAAGGTTAGAAAATTAAAGACCAGAATCGCTGCTTTTGGACTGGCTGTCCTGATGGGCATCAGTACTTTAAGCAGTGCGAATGCGTTTGCGGCCGAACAGACAGGCTCGGAACAGCAGACGAAAGTACAGGCATCTGAACAGACGGTAACAAACCAGAAAGATACATCAGTTACAGCAGATGATATTACAAAAGCAGTTTCGGATGAAACATTTGCAGTGGAAAGCAGTATGGAAGGAATCCATTATAATGCAGAAAAAGAAGATGTTACGCTTGTAAGTATCAAAGATGAGAATGGTGGAGAGTATCATTCAGACAAAGCAGGAACATATATTGCCACTTATATGGTCGTTCCAAAAGATAAGAGTGACAGCTATACCATCACCCGTAAAGTGACTCTGACGGATACAGAAGGTCAGGCACATTCCGAAGAAAATGGTGGAGAGAAACAGAAGTCAGATACAGAATCTGAAGATGATTCGGATTCGCCTGTGCAGAACTACACAGATGTAGAAATTGAAACATCCGAAGATGATGCATCTGCACAGGCAATCAAAGAACTGAAAGAGGACATCGAAGAGGGAAATGTGATGGTATTGTCTGCGGCTGAAAGAGCTACAAGCAGCGGTTCCACAGTTACATTGACAAAGGGGCGAACCATTTATTATCCAAGTTATATTGGAAATTATCTTACTTGTCTGTTTACCGTAAACGGAAAGATCGCATACTGTCTCCAGTCCCAGAAAGCATCCCCACCGAGTGGAAGTTATGTAGCACAGGTACTGGACAGCAATAAGAACCTGCAGAAGGTGCTGTATTATGGTTATGGCGGCGCCGGGGATATTACAGGCAGTTATCTGTCCGGGAAAAGTGCAGAAGAGAAATATGTATATACCCACATCGCAGCCAGCTATGCTTACGCAGGAGAAGCCGGATTTACAGGCTGTAATTACAATGACCTTGTAAATGCAGGGGTTATCGCATATATCAATTATCTGTTTGGACAGGAAGAACCGCCAAAAGGTGAACTGAGCCTTTCAAGCACAAAGCTGAATGCAGTACGGGATGGAAACATCCAGAAAACACCAAATATCACACTGTCCGGGGATCACAGAAATTATGTGACACTCAGTGTGCCGGAAAATGTCACCGCACATAACCTGACTAAAGGAACAAGTGTGACAAATGGAAAGATCCAGATTTATGGTGGCGATACCTTTTATCT
>ENA-OPCS01001755-OPCS01001755.1-human-gut-metagenome-genome-assembly--contig:-NODE-1755-length-10834-cov-2.059096_pt1 | contig 10834 bp, 8 predicted proteins | sample MGYA00241256_ERZ501492 | MGnify/ENA primary metagenome ERZ501492 (study PRJEB25962, sample SAMEA2042512) | human gut metagenome | biome: human gut; feature: human-associated habitat; material: faeces... | reverse complement strand
CCTGTCCCTGCTGCTGTAATGCTGTCATATCGTCACACCTTTCTTGAAAGAGGAATTAGGAGTTGGAAATTTAGGGGTCCGGCGGATCCGGACGAATTTCAAATCATTCCGCTGGGGGTGCAATCCATCAATTCCTAGTTTTCCCCGATACAAATCGCGTTCCAATGTCCTTCCCCTCCGCGATGCCGTACAGGTCTTCCATCCGGCTGCCGTTGGTGATGACCATATCGCACCCGGCCTCCATGGCAATGCGGGCAGCGGAGAGCTTGGTGGCCATGCCGCCGGTGCCAAGGGCCGAACCGGCACCATCGGCCAGAGCCATCACCTCGGGGGTGATCTCCTCCACCAGCGGGATGAGCTTTGCGTCCGTGTGGGTGTGGGGATTGGCGGTGTACAGGCCGTCGATGTCACTCAGTAGCACCAGCATGTCAGCCTTGGCGCAGCAGGCCACGATGGCCGCCAGCGTGTCGTTGTCGCCAATGGAGGTGATCTCATCGGTGGCAACGGTGTCGTTTTCGTTGATGATGGGCAGGGCACCCAGCTCCAGCAGGCGGGACAGGGTGTTCTGAAAGTTCACGCGGCGTTCGGTGTGCTCCACGTCCACGCCGGTGAGCAGGATCTGCGCCACGGTGTGGTTGTAGGCGTTGAACAGTCGGTCGTAGGTGTACATCAGCTCACACTGACCCACAGCGGCGCAGGCCTGCTTGGTGGTGGTGTCCTTTGGGCGGGTTGGCAGTGAGAGCTTGCCCACGCCCATGCCAATGGCACCGGAGGACACCAGAATGACCTCATGGCCCTCGTTTTTCAGGTCGCTGAGCACCTTGACCAGCTGCTCCGTGTGGCGGATGTTCAGCCGTCCGGTGGCGTATGCCAGAGTAGAAGTGCCTACTTTTACAACGATGCGCATGATATCCTTAACCCTTTCCCATTTCCTTTGTCTTATTGTACGAGGCGATCACGGCATCCATCACCGCACCGCGCAGGCCGTGCTCTTCCAGCACGCGCACGCCCTGAATGGTGCTGCCGCCGGGGCTGCATACAGCATCCTTGAGTTCGCCGGGATGCTTTCCGCTTTCCAGCACCAGCTTTGCGCTGCCCAGAACCATCTGCGCGGCATATTCCTGCGCTTTGGCGCGGGGCAGCCCGCAGGCCACGCCGCCATCAGCCAGAGCCTCAATAAACTGGTACACCCATGCCGGGCCGCAGCCGGAAACGCAGCTGGCGGCATCAATCAGACTTTCCGGCACGGCATCCAGACGGCCCGCAGGAGCCATGATCCTGAGGAAGGCTTCTTCTTCCTCAGCGGTGACATTGCTGGAACAGTACTGGATCATACCCTCGCCCACCGAAGCCGGGGTGTTAGGCATGATGCGGATCACAGGAAAGTCCTCACCGGCCATCTCCTGAATACGGGCGATCGAAAGGCCCGCTGCCATGCTGCACAGCACAAAACGGCTGGGGCGCTCGTCAAAGGTGAATTTGAGCGGCTGGAGCAGAGCTTCCATCATCTGGGGCTTTACCGCCAGAAAAATCAGGTCGCAGTCACCGGCCACCTCGGCATTTGTGGCGGTTTTGCAGCCCAGTTCTTTGGCCAGTGCCTGTGCCTTGGCCGCAGTGCGGTTTGCCAGAAAAACCTTCTTAGGGTCAACAGCTTTGCAAACGGCACGGGCGATGGCTCCACCCATGTTGCCGCAGCCCAGAAAACCAATGGTATCCATCATAGTTTGTACCCTCCCTCAAAACGGCACTTCAATCACAGCCGTCTGCTCCCATTCTAAGCGTAGAGGGATATAAAATCAAGGGCCTTTTCCGCTTTTTTGCCGGAAGAAGCCGCTTTTGCAGGCATTTCACACCGCCGGAAGGGGTTTGGGGGATGAGAAACGGCTCTTGAAGCGAGAAACTGCCGGAGTGAAAACGCAGGAAGGCATTCTTTGTTTACAAAATGGACAGAATCAATGCTTGCAATCGGAACGACTTTTGCGGTATTATAATGTACGAAGCTGCCAATCGCCGTACGCAGCGGGAAAAATTTCTACGGTTGGGAAAGGAAGGTTTTTGTGTCACAAACAACGAAGCGGGCACTGGAAGCATCGCTGAAAAAGCTGCTGCTGGAAAAGCCCCTCAATAAGATCACGATCAACGATATCACCGAGGACTGCGGCGTGAACCGCATGACCTTTTACTACCACTTCAAGGATATTTACGATCTGGTGGATTGGATCCTGACGGAAGATGCAATCAAGGCGATGGAAGGCTGCCAGAGCTTTGATACATGGACCGAAGCATTTCTGGACATCCTGCACCAGATCCGGGATAACAAAACACTGGTGCTGAACGTATACCGCTCTGTGGGGCGTGAACAGGTAGAGCAGTATCTGTACAAGCTTCTGGACCCCATGCTGAAGGAATTTGCGGATCGCGAATGCCGCGACATCACCGTGCAGGACGATGACAAGCAGTTTGTGGTGGATTTTTACAAATATGCGCTGGTGGGCGTGGTGCTGGAATGGATCCGCCGGGATATGAAGACCGAGCCCGCTGTGATGGTAGAACGTATGGGACGGATGCTGCAGGGCGATCTGCGCCGCGCGTTATGCCGCCTTGCCAGCAATAAGATCCATCTGGAACAGGACGGTTGAACCGGAAGAACGACAAAATTTTATCATAATCCGCGCCGTGATGGGTTTTCTATCACGGCGCTTTTTCTGTTTATGGAAACTTGTGGGATAGAATGGTAGAGTAATGGCATAGAAATAGAAAAAGAGATTTCCGAAAAATACCGTTTGGAGGAAAAGGATAATGAATACTTCTATTGAGAGCCTGACTCATAAAATGCAGCGTGCTGCCGTTGGTAAAATGGTGGACGTGGTGCTTTCTCATGCCGATAAAGACCGTCAGAAAACCGTGGGACAGCTGGTGGATGTTGCAAAGCAGTTCTATGGCAGTTCGTTCAGCGATGAAGCCTACGAACACGCCAGACAGACCCTGACCGACCCCGACAGCAAGTGGTCCAAGCTCATCAACTGTGTGCTGGATCAGACCGACCCCAACGTGGCCCGCACCATGGCGCTGAATCTGGGCTACGAGGCTTTCTTCCGCGGCACCAAGACCATCCGCGAGAACCGCGTGAAGTATCAGTGCAACATTCCGTGGCTGATTCTGTTCGACCCCACTTCTGCCTGCAACATGCATTGCGTGGGCTGCTGGGCTGGCGAGTATGGCAACAAGAACAACCTCAGCTTTGAGGATATGGACAAGATCGTTACCGAGGGCAAGGAGCTGGGCGTATACCTGTACATGCTGACCGGCGGCGAGCCGCTGGGGCGCAAGGCTGATATCCTCAAGCTGGCCGAGAAGCACAATGATGTGCAGTTTGCCATCTACACAAACTCCACCCTCATCGATGAGCCCTTCTGCAAAGAGGTGGTGCGTCTGGGCAACATTGCCTTCATGCTGTCCATCGAGGGCACCCCGGAGACCAACGATGCCCGCCGCGGTGAGGGGCACTATGCCGCTGTTATGCATGCTATGGATCTGCTCAAGGAGCACGGCATCGTGTTCGGCACGTCCATCTGCTACACCCGCGATAATATCGAAGCTGTTACCAACGATGAGTTCATGCGTTTCCTGTGTGAGAAGGGCGCACACTTCGGCTTCTACTTCCACTACATGCCCGTGGGCAACGACGCAGCGCCCGAACTGATGCCCACCCCGGAGCAGCGCAAATATATGATCGACCGCATCCGCTATCTGCGCTCGGAAGAGTGCGATATCCCGTTCTACCCGATGGATTTCCAGAACGATGGCGAGTTCGTGGGCGGCTGCATTGCCGGCGGACGCAACTACTTCCACATCAACTCTGCCGGTGACGCAGAGCCGTGCGTGTTCATCCACTACTCCAATGCAAACATCCACGACCAGAGCATTCTGGAAATTCTGCACAGCCCGCTGTTCATGGCTTATCACAACGGCCAGCCCTTCAACAAGAACCATCTGCGTCCCTGCCCGATGCTGGAAAACCCCGAACTGCTGCAGAAGATGGTGCACGAGACCGGTGCCCATAGCACCGACCTGAAGTCGCCGGAGAGCGTGGAGCACCTGTGCGAGAAGTGCAAGAACTATGCGGCCAACTGGCAGCCCACGGCGGACGAGATCTGGTCCCACACCAAGATCCGCGAGAGCCGCTACGAGAACTACAAGGACTGGAAGCCCTCGCAGCCCATTGAAAAGTAACGAAGGCAGACATCATAATGCAAACAAAGCCCAGGCGTTCCATTGAAGTGCGCTCCGTCAAGTAGACAGAGAAATAATATAAGTTTTTGTTCGCCGTTTCCACAAGGAAACGGCGAATTTTTTGTGCAAAAGTGATTGTTCTTTCTTGATATAAAAATACCCCCAGAGTACGCAGAGTTTTTGTTTTACTCTGTCTACTCTAGGGGGAGCATATCACACTCAGAGAGGGTCTTACTGTTTCATGAAAGAGTGGTTTTGAAAATTACCAGAACCAGTAGCGCTTTTTCAGCACAACATATGCAATGCCGATCAGAACCACTACAACACCACCGGCAATGAAGAAGGTCCAGTTGATATTGGCAAATTTCAGGTTCTGGTTGGTCAGCAGATAACGGCCTGCAGTATCGGCAGTGATGATGCCGTCGGTGTAGCTGTTCAGGTACTGCCACTTGTTGGAGACGGCGTTGTACAGATACAGGCGGGTATAGGTGCTCACATCCAGATCGATGCGCACCGAGCAGGGAAGAGCCTTGCCCTTGTCCAGCTCAAACTCGATGCCCTGATCGGACTCAGTCAGGATGAGCATGGTGTCCAGCTCACTGGTGGTGCTCTTGACACCGCTGCCTGCAATCTGCATGGTGTAGCCATCACCCACCACGCACAGGGTCTTGCCGGTGGTGCGCAGCGCATTGAGGATATCACCGGTCACGGTAGGCACCTCGGCCTGTGTGAAAACGATCTCGTTGTCCTCACTGTCCTGAATGGCCTGCACAACGGGATCGATCTCGATGGGAGTATCGTTATCCGATTCGGTGGAGCTGCTGTCCGAAGAATTATCGGAAGAAGATGCAGCCGAACGGTTGACGATGACCGTGACCATGGCGGATGCAGTGCCGTTGGAAACGGTAATGGAAGTAGCGCCGGTGCCCACAGCCGTGATCACGCCGCTGGGGCTGACCGTGGCAATGTTGCTGTTGGCGGACTTATAGGTGAACTTCTGGGAAGCGGAAGAAGGCTTGACACTGGCGGTCAGGGTGCGGGTGGCACCGGGCTTGAGCACAACGTAGGAAGGATTCACCGTGACGACCTGACCGCTGTTGGAAGAACCAGTGCTGGCGGTGCCAGTGCCGGTGCCGGAGTTGGGAATACTCATGACCGTGACATTGGTGGTAGCAGTCACCGAACCGCAGGTAGCGGTAATGGTGGCGGTGCCGGGGGCAATGCCGGTAACACGGCCGAAATTGTTCACCGTGGCGACCTTCTCATTGGAAGAGGTCAGGGCGACGGTGGCATAGTTGGAAGCCGAAGTAGGCCGCACCTGCAGCTGTGCCGAGACCGAGTTGCCAACATAGATGGTGTTGGAGGAAAGGGAAAGGTCCATCTCGGTAACGATCATGGAAGAATCCATGGAGACAACGATGGTGTAGGCACAGATCTGGTTGCCTGCGGCAGCGGTGATGCGGGTGGTGCCTACGCCCACAGCCTGCACGACACCGGAGTTGCTCACGGTCAGGATGGAAGTATCGTCCGAGATAAAGACAACCGAGTCGGTAGAGTTGCGCGGACGCACCACAGGAGACAGCTGCTGAGAGGAACCCAGCAGCATGTTGGCGGTATAGCTGCCGGCCTCAATGCTTTCGGCAGGCACGTCCTGATCCCACGGCATGGCAACGCCGCTCAGGGCAAGGCCGGAGACAGGGCTTGCTGCGGCCGCAGACACAGCTGTGCCGCAGGCCAGCAGGCAGAGCGCTGCCGCACAGACGGCCAGTTTTTTTGCGGTTGATTTCATAGTAAGTGTACCTCTTTGGGTGATATAACGGCGGCTGGCAGTCAGCACAGCTCCGGTTTAGCGGAACAGAACGCCCAGGGCTTCCATTGCGTACTCGAAATAGGTGACCTGATCGTACTCCACGCGGGCAGTAACGCTCATGCCGTTGGAAAGATCCACCTTGTCGCCGCTGCGGCTCACCACATAAGTGGCATCGGGCTTAATGGTCATCTTATAGTAGGAAGCGTTGGAGCTGGCCGTCACGTCACTGTCAATGGCCGTTACAGTGCCGGTCAGGGTGCCATAGGAATACTCCGAAAGGCCGGTAATGGCGATCTTGCACGGGTCACCCACATGAAGCAGCGGGCGGTCATTCACGGTGACCATGGCAACGATCTCCAGATCGTCGTTCTCGCTGGCAACAGTGGCCAGCGGGGAGCCTGCGCTCAGCACCATGCCCTCTTTGTAAGGAGTATCCATGTGGATCACACCGGAGGTGGGGGCGTAGATGTAGTAATCGTTGGCACCGGTGTTCAAGGCATCGAGCTGAGCCTGAACGTTGTCCACGTTGCTCTGTGCGCTGGTAATGCTCTGGGAGATGGACTGCATGGTGGAGTAGTACAGAGCTTCTACTTCGCTCTGGCTCTGCTCCATCATGGTCTTGATCTGAGCATCGGAGTAACCGGCAGCCTGATAGGCCGTGGCATCAAAGGTCTTCTGAGAGACCTGGCTCTTGTAGGTCTCGTACTGATAGTAGTAGGGCTGATCTTCGGGGTTTGTCTCGCTGAAGTAGTTGGTATCATCCTGCACGCACTGCAGCAGCTTGTTGTACTGGTCCAGCTGGGTCTGGTAGATCTTGAGCTGGCTTTCCAGGTTATCCTGCTGCATGTCGATATCCGTGCTCTTGATGTGGGCCACGAGGTCGCCCTCGTTCACATAGCTGCCCTCCGAAATATACATCTCGGTAATGGAGCCGGAATAACTGGACATGATATAGGTTTTATTGCTGGCCTGAACGGTGCCTGCGTTCTGGCTGACATAAATGCGGTTGGTATGGGTGCTCCACACCACCAGAAACAGCATGAAGATGCCCACCAGAATGACAAAAGCGTAGCCATAAGGTGGCAGCTTTTTTTCCATCATGATGCGGCGGTCCTGCAGATCCGAAAGGTTCTGAACTTTAATCGTCATAATTACTTGGTCTCCATAAAGACATCGACCACGGCATCATCCTCGTCCTGATTGACATAGATGGTATAGGAGGTGCCGGTCAGTTTCTGCTCATTCTCAAAAGCGTGGACCTGCAGCTTGTAGGAAGCCAGCTGGCTTTCGGGCATGGGGCCGGTGTAGTGGGCATACAGGCAGTTCTTCACGCGCAGAACAGCATCCATATGGTAGTCCTGCTCCATCTGGCCGATGAACTGGGTAGCCTGCTGCATCATGTACAGGTGCATCTGACGGTCCTCACCAACCACCATGGCCTGCACAATGGGGCCAATGGGCTGTGCGTTGTTGCTCTTGATAAAGTTGTGCATCTGGGTCAGCACCACGGGCAGACTGGCCATCTCTTCCGGATGGATCTCACGGGAGAGCACATTGGTGAGCTTCAGGGTCTTGTTCTCGGCTACTTTGATCTCTTTCATGTTGAATACCTCGGTTCCTTTTCAGATTTACCTCAGAAGAGGCAGTAATAGGCAATCGAGAAAGGGGAGAAAACCGCTGCAGAGAGCAGCTTCCTCTCCGCTCCCGATCGCCTACTACTTATAAAAGTAATAGGGATCTTGCAAATAAAATGTGCCCGGAGGCATTTTGCCTCCGGGCACACCATAGTGAGGCATAGTTACCTGAGCAGGCGGGGCCTGTTCAGGATAACACCATCTACTTCTACTAAACAGAAAGTCTTTCTAGCTCTTTTTTATCTGACACAGCAAAACTATGTCAAATCAAGCTATCCATCATGAATGACTCCCTTTCATATGTAACCGGGTACGCACCCGGCTGCAACACATCAATAGGTGATCGACTCACCGTCGTCATCCTCTTCCACCACGGCCTGCATGACAGACTGCTTGGGCTCTGCCTTTTTGCTGCGGTAGATACCCTGCTGCATGTTCCACAGCTCGTAGTACTTGCCTTCCTTGGCAAGCAGCTCATCGTGCGTGCCGCGTTCCACGATCTTGCCGTGATCCATCACAAGGATCAGATCACAGTCACGAACGGTGGACAGGCGGTGAGCTACGATCAGCATGGAACGATCTGCAAGCTGATCGTAGATCATGTTGAAGATCAGATTTTCCGTAGCAAAGTCCAGATTACTGGTGGATTCATCCAGAATGTAGAGGTTGGAATCTTTCAGGAAAGCGCGTGCCAGCGCAATGCGCTGCTTTTCACCGCCGGACAGGCCGTTGCCTGCTTCTTCCAGATAGGTGTTATACTGCAGGGGCAGATGACGGATAAAGTCGTGAGCATCTGCCTTCTTGGCAGCTTCCTTAACTTCGTCCATCGTAGCGTCCATACGGGAAACGCGGATGTTATCATAAATGGTCTTGCTGAACAGCTCAACGTTCTGCGGCACATAAGAAATTGCGCGGCGGACAGAATCATTGGTGTATTCAGCCAGATTCACACCGTTCAAGTCGATCTCGCCATCTTCCGGTTCATAATACTTGAGCAGAAGCTTGGTGATCGTGGATTTGCCGCTGCCGCTGCTGCCCACCAGCGCGACCTTTTTACCGGCCGGAATGGTAAAGCTGATGTGATCCAGTGCAGGGGCACGGTTGCCATAACGGAAAGTGACATCCTTGAACTCGATATCGCCCTCCACCTTGTCCAGATCGGTGCGGTCTTCGTCGCCGACCGTCTCGGAGGGATAATCCATGATCTCGCCCAGACGCTTCATGGAAATGCTGGCCTCCTGAATCTGCATCTGCAGACCGATCAGGTTGCTCAGCGGGGAAGTAAAGTAAGAGGACAGCGTGCTGAAGGCCATGAATCCGCCCAGTGTCATCTCCCCCTTCAGAACCTGACTGATACCCACATAGGTGGTCAGCATGCTGAAACCGGTGGAAATGAAGGAGGAAATCAGGCCCTGCGTGGTGCTGATCTTGCTGGAGCGCAGGCTGATCTTCAGGCTCTTGATATACTCACGCTCGAGGTTCTCCATTTCGGTATCCTCGTTGGCGTTGCACTTGACCGTCTCAATGCCGCGCAGGCTTTCGATCATCTGGCTGTTCAGTGCAGCGGACTGCACCATGGTCTCTTCGTTGATCTTTTTGTAAGGCTGCTTGTAGATCAGCACCAGCAGAATGCTGACCAGAGCCATGAACAGCGAGATCGAGAAGAGCATCGCATTCATGCGGAACAGGATGATACCGGTGATAATGGCCATCGAGATATCCATAATCAGGCTCAGCGCAATGCTGGTAAAGATGGATTTGATGGTGTTTGCATCCGAATAACGGGTGGTGATATCACCAGTCTTGCGGGTGGCAAAGAACTTCATGGGCAGACGGAAGATATGCCCGAAGTAACCCAGCATCAGCGGAATATCGATCTTGATGGATAGGTGGATCAGAACCCACTGCCGGACAAAGCCCACCAGCGTATTGGTGATGCTGACCATGCTGAACACAAGGATCAGCGTAACCAGCAGATTGTCTAGACCATATGGCAAGACCTCGTCCATCAGGATCTTGTTGAACATGGAGGAGGCAATGCCCAGGATCGTAACGATCAGAGAACTCAGGATCGCATAGGCAAAGAGCTTTTTCTGGGGCAGCAACAGGTCGACGTAACGCTTGAACATGCCGCCCTTTTCAATCTTACCGCCCTTGAACTCCGAGGTGGGGTTCATCAGCAGCAGAACACCGGTAAAGTTCTTGTAGAACTCATCCAGAGAGATCTTTTTCAGCTCACTGCCAGGGTCGCCGATCACGACATAATCCTTGCACTTGTGTTTTTTGCCGTTCTTCTCATCTTCCTTGGCGGCTTCGGCTTCTTTCAGCATGTGCCGACGACGCTCACCGTCATCTTTAATGGTGGTCTTTTTAAAGACGACCACAAAGTGGGCCAGACCCTGATCGGTGATGACCTGCGCAATGCAGGGCAGCGAGAAATCGCTGAGGAAATTTTCACGGTCTACGCGAACCGCTGCAGTGGTGAAACCCAACTCATTAGCGGCTTTCTGCAAACCAACAAGGTTCGTGCCTTTCAGGTCGGTACCCATCATATCGCGCAAGCGGGTGATGGTAACTTCCTTTTTGTAATGGAGGCACACCATTGCGAGGCAGGCAGCCGCACAGTCAGTGGTGTCGTGCTGCCGGACATAGGTATAACGCATAGATGCTTCCTTTGATCATATACAAATTTATTCAAACAGCGGCAGGCGTTTTGAAGAAGCGGCCTGCCGCAGATCTGACAACGTGAAAAGAGCCGGAGCCTGAAACAACAGCACAGAGACCGGTGCTTTGTCCTGTCCTGCGGAGAACCATGACAAAACACCGGTCGGCTGCTATCAAAAGAAGGGAGCACCTACCCTTTGATCTGTGTGCCGGACTTTGGAAAAACAGATACAAATTCCCAAAGCTTATAAGCAGTATACCACAATGTGACATCTTCTTCAAGTAGTCAAATTTTAAGAAATCATTATGCTTGATGCTTTTTTCGCATGAATGCTGTGCTTTTTGGACAGAGAAGCCCAAAAAACAGAGGAGAAACACGACTGCATGGCTGTACAGAAAAAGGGTGTAGTATGGGACAAACAAAAAAGGCAATGTTCCAAAGAACATTGCCTTCGTGGCGCCTCTTGCCTGACTCGAACAGGCGACACCCTGA
>ENA-OPCS01001733-OPCS01001733.1-human-gut-metagenome-genome-assembly--contig:-NODE-1733-length-10935-cov-1.348346_pt1 | contig 10935 bp, 9 predicted proteins | sample MGYA00241256_ERZ501492 | MGnify/ENA primary metagenome ERZ501492 (study PRJEB25962, sample SAMEA2042512) | human gut metagenome | biome: human gut; feature: human-associated habitat; material: faeces... | reverse complement strand
CAGGTTCCGCGAGTCGAAACACCAACCGTGCCGCCGACCGCCAGCCAGACTATGCAGACGGGCCGCGTTCCGCAGATTCCTCCGCTGGCCGTTCCTCAGCTGGCACAGCCATCGCAGCCGTTGCTGCGCGAGCAGGATACTTCAGACTTGGGGCAGCTGCCCGAGCCGATTCAGCAGTCGCAACCAATCCAGCAGCCCCAGCAGCAGTCGCAGCCAATCCAGCAGCCGGCCAACCCGCTTCCACCCAGCTTCGAGCCCAAACCGATCACTGCGGAGATTTCGCTTATCGCCGACCCGGCTACCGGGGAGGTGCGCTGATGATGTGGATGATCTGTCTGTTCGGCGGTCTGGGCGCCATGGCCCGTTACGTGCTCGACGTGTCAATTCAACGAGGCTGGAATCGCGAGAATCGGAGAACGAACCGCAACTTCCCGCTATCCACGCTCGTCATCAACGGCGTCGCCTCGCTATGCGCGGGCATCGCCATGATGTCCTACTATTCGCAATCGGTGGATATGGACACGGTCATGATGTTCGTTGTCGGATTTCTCGGTGGTTTCTCAACATTCTCCACGGCGCTCAACGAAGTGGTTTCATTGATTCGCCAGCGTCGTTTTACGCTGGCTCTGGGCTATGGAATAGCAACCGTCGCGGTGCCTCTCATTTGTGTGGCCACCGGTTTCGGCATTGCGCTGCTCGCCAATCCGGCGTAATTTTCACGTTACACGGACGGTCGCTGAGTAACATGAAAGAAATCTGAGCGCAACCGCCATCAAGGCCGCCAGCCCGGATGCGACGCTGGTGATTGCATTCGACTAGACCAAGCTGCTGCTGAAGGATGGCAAGGATATCCAGTACCAGGGCCAGACCGGTATCGGGCCGTTCAATAAGAACAATGATCCGAGTTCTGCGAATATTGGCGTCTACACTTTCGACAAAGACAACAAGCCGGTCTTTGACCACACGCAGTCTGGTGACGTTCCGACCGACTGATCGCAATGTAGGTCATCATCAATACAAGAAGACGGCGCAAAGTGAGCGTGTATATCGCAAGCTTTGTGCCGTCTCTTTCGTTGTGCGTAATTGTGATGTTTTGCAAGATGTTGTGCATGATGTATCTTCCATCGATGCAGTATCGACTGCAGTGCAAAAGTGATCCATGAATGTGATTTCAAGGGATCATCAAAAAAAAACACATGATGGAAATAAAGTGAGGGGTGCCCCCGTCAAACGATATACACACCGGACTGTCGAACAGGTTCGAGAGAATGTGAAAATAAGTATAATATCTCGCGAGAGGCGCGTGGTAAGCACGTGAGAATACAGCGATGGAACAGTGATAACGGGAAAGGTGCGATCATGGTCGGCATGCGCGATGTGGCGAAGAAGGCCGGGGTGTCTCTGAGCACCGTCTCGCTGGTGGTGAACGGCAACGGGTACGTGTCTGATGACATGCGCGACCGCGTGCGTAAGGCCATGCAAGCCCTCAATTATGTGCCGAACGAGCTTGCCCGCAATCTGTATCATGATCGCACGAATCTGGTCGGCGTCATCGTGCCTACTATTCGTCATCCGTTCTTTGCGACGTTTACCGCACATCTGCAGCATGCACTCGCCGCGCAAGGATTACGCACTATGCTGTGCTCTACTGCAGATGAGGCGGAGGGCGAAATCCAGTATGTCGACATGTTGCGTCGGCACATGATGGACGGCATCGTCATGTGTGCGCACACTTCGCATCCCGGCGATTATTGGACGTCGATTCATCGCCCGATCGTCGCGTTCGACCGTGTGCTTGGAGACGGTATTTCGTCAATTGGATCCGACCACGAGCAGGGTGGGCGATTGATTGCGCAGATGCTGATCCGCAATGGTGCCAAGCATGTGGTGATGATTGGCGGTCCGCGAGATCAATTCTTCGATTTGGCTGCGCGCGGAGAAGTCGAGGAAGGATCGTTCGATTTGGGAAAGACCACGTTCCCGACGGTGCGCTACTACCTCACGTTGGAACAGGAATTGACCTCCGCAGGCGTGAAATACGAGTATGTTGAAGCTGGCGAAGTGATGGATTTTGCCGGCTATCATCGTGCGGTCAGCAATGTGCTCGACAAGGTGACGACCGACGGTGTCGATGCCGTAGTTAGTTCCGATATTGGTGCGTCGTTCTGCGTGCGCGAAGCGTTGAGCCGCGGAATTTCCATTCCTGACGAGCTGCAGATCGTTGCCTACGATGGTACGTATTTGACTGATTTGGCCGGCATGAAACTGACCGCGGTCGCGCAGGATTTCTCGGCGATCGCACAGTCGGCGGCCGACCATATCGTGCAGGCGATTGCCAATGAGGAAGTGGCCGCAGCTAACGCTTCACGCAAGAACATCCCCAAGCCGTTCGAGCCGAACGTGCTTATTCCCATGACGCTGGTGCCAGGCGATACCACGCGTTGATGCTGTGCATTGGAACGCCGGGTTGCATAGAACACCGAATCAAACCGGTTCGACACGCGCATTGCCACCTTCGGACTGGACAACAACGCCCCTCTCGAGGTAGCATCGAACCGGTTCGATACGTACGTGAGTACGCAAATCCGTACGTACTTATGCGCAGGCAATGCGCGCAAGTACGTGCAACACAGTCATAAACACATATAAACAGCAAACAGGTAGACGCGCACACATTGCATCCGCGCCCATGAGCCAAGGGAGGTCCCATGAAAAACAAAGTGCAACTCATCACTTACGCCGATCGTCTCGGCGATGGCACTCTTAGCTCGATGACCGACATCCTGCGCACCCGCTTCGACGGCGTGTATGACGGCGTGCATATCCTGCCGTTCTTCACTCCGTTCGATGGTGCGGATGCAGGCTTCGACCCGATCGACCATACCAAAGTCGACCCGCGTCTCGGCAGCTGGGATGACGTTGCTGAACTTTCCAAGACCCACGGCATCATGGTCGATGCCATCGTCAACCACATGAGCTGGGAATCCAAGCAGTTCCAAGACGTGCTTGAAAAAGGTGAGGAATCCGAGTATTACCCGATGTTTCTGACCATGAGCTCCGTCTTCCCGAACGGCGCGACCGAAGAGGATCTGGCCGGCATTTACCGTCCGCGCCCGGGTCTGCCGTTCACCCACTACAAGTTCGCGGGCAAGACCCGTCTGGTATGGGTCAGCTTCACTCCGCAGCAGGTGGACATCGACACGGATTCCGACAAAGGCTGGGAATACCTCATGTCCATCTTCGATCAAATGGCCGCGTCCCACGTCAGCTACATTCGTCTCGACGCCGTCGGCTACGGCGCTAAGGAAGCTGGTACCAGCTGCTTCATGACGCCGAAAACGTTCAAGCTCATCTCCCGCCTGCGTGAGGAGGGCATCAAGCGCGGTCTGGAAATCCTCATCGAAGTGCATTCCTACTACAAGAAGCAGGTCGAGATCGCGTCGAAGGTCGATCGCGTCTACGATTTCGCCCTTCCGCCGCTGCTGCTGCATTCGCTGAATACCGGTCATGTCGAGCCGGTCGCGCATTGGACCGACATCCGTCCGAACAATGCCGTCACCGTACTTGACACGCATGATGGCATCGGCGTGATCGACATCGGTTCCGATCAGCTGGACCGTTCGCTCAAGGGGCTCGTGCCGGATGAGGATGTCGACAATCTCGTCAACGCCATTCATGCGAACACTCACGGCGAATCGCAGGCCGCTACCGGTGCCGCCGCATCCAATCTTGACCTGTACCAGGTCAACAGCACCTACTATTCGGCGCTGGGATGCAACGATCAGCACTATATTGCGGCGCAGTGCAGTTCTTCCTGCCAGGCGTTCCGCAGGTCTACTATGTTGGCGCGCTTGCCGGCAAGAACGACATGGAGTTGCTGCGCAAGACTAACAATGGCCGCGATATCAATCGCCATTACTATTCCACGGCTGAGATCGACGAGAATCTGCAGCGTCCGGTGGTGAAGGCACTGAACGCGCTTGCCAAGTTCCGCAACGAGCTTGATGCGTTCGATGGCACCTTCTCGTACAGCGCCGACGGCGATACGTCCATCAGCTTCACGTGGGAGGGCACGACCACTCAGGCCACGCTCACGTTTGAGCCGGGCCGTGGTCTTGGTGTGGAGAACACCGCGTCCGTCGCCACGCTCGAATGGCGTGATGCCGCCGGTGAGCACCGCACGGACGATCTGATCGCCAATCCGCCGGTCGTGGCCTGATTCAGCCTCGCCTGATCCGGTCGCTGCCTGACCGCGCATAAATCCATAAATCTGTAATCGTCCTTCCTGTCACCTCTCCTTCAGGAAGGACGATTCGCATTTTCGTTTTTTCGAGAAATCGTCTTATCGGGAAAACAATTTTCCCGGGAATCAGCTGAAATCCCAGCAAAAACGGGTAAGGTGAGCTTATGTCAAAGATGTCAAAGCTTTTCGATCAAGACAACATGTTTTTCGCCATTATGGGCGTGCTGTTCGATCTGATTATTCTCAACGTGCTCACGCTGTTGTGCTGCCTGCCGGTCGTCACGGCCGGCGCATCGTTCACTGCGATGCACAGTGTGCTCTGGCGCATGGTCCGCCATGAGGAAACGTATGTGGCGCGCCAGTTTTTCGACTCGTTCAAGCGCAATCTCAAGCAGTCGCTGCTGCCGTGGCTTGCGTTCCTGCTGGCGGCGATTGTGCTGGTGGTCGACGGCATGCTCGCCCGGTCCATGGGGTCGATGCGCGGGCCGCTGATGGCGTGCGTCGCGTTCATGGGATTGGTGATTATTGCGATTGCGCAGTACTTCTTCCCGCTGCTTTCTCGCTATGAGAATCCGACTTCCGAAACGTTGAAGAATGCGACGAAACTTGCGCTCGGCTTTTTCCCGCGCACCTTGTGCATGCTGGTGATTTTGGCCGCGTTCGCCGTGCTGTATGCGCAGTTTTTCATATATATGATTCCGCTGCTGATTTTGATGGGCGTCACGTTGCCGCAATACTGTTGCGCGTGGATCTACAACTGGATTTTCCGCCGTATCGACGGTGAGATCGACGCCAAGGGGCGCAAGGTAGCGCAGTCCTGAAATTGTTTGCTCGTAAAGGCCGTTCCGCAGATTGCAAGTTCCGCGGAACGGCCTTTACGCGTTTTCGTCGCCTTGAGTGTCCGATTCTGGAGAATCGGACAACTGGAACGTACTTTTGGGCGCGTGAATGTCCGTTTCTCCCGAATCGGACAACTACAGGTCAAAGTGGGGTGCTTGAATGACCGATTCTGGAGAATCGGACAACCGTGGGTCTGTTTTGGTGTTCCGGTTATCCGTTTCTGGTGAATCGGACAACCGGAACATGTTTTGAGGCGCTTGGATGTCCGATTCTCCAGAATCGGACACGCTGGGGGCAGGATTAGCAGGGGAGGATGGTGGCGCTGCGGGCTGGGACGTGCAGTTGGGTGCCGTCGAAGCGTGCGGGGTTGCCGATGCTCAGCAGTACTGTTTTCTCCGCTGGTTCTTGCGATATTTCCTGCGCTAAGCCGCCAGACAGCAGTTTCACATAGTCGCTCGGCAGTGTGCAGCTTGCGTCGGTGTTTGACGGATTGATGGCGACGACGATGCGCTCGCCACCTGCTTCGCGATTAATCTTGCTGCATGTTTCACAAGGTGTTTCACAGCTGGTTTCGTGTGCTGTTCCGCTGCGTTCGCCGTCAGTTGCGTCGCGTTCGGCTTCGCCGGCCTCGGAGCTTCTCGCGTACACCAGCGGATACGCGTGATCTTCCGCGTAGAGGAACTCGATGCCTCCGTCGGCCTGCAGTGCGGGATGTGCCAGGCGTAGCGTGTTCAGTGCGCGTACGGTTTCCAGTAGCGAGTCGCTGCGTCCGGTCTGCGAAGCCACGTTCGGGCGCTCGCTGTCGGCATCGATCGGCAGATACAGATCATCGGGCCGGGCTGCGGAGAATCCTGCGTTGGTTGCGCAGCTCCATTGCATTGGTGTGCGCGATCCGGTGCGCTCGTATCCGCCTTCCTTGGATTTGAGCCCGTGCATGTAGCGCATGCCGATTTCGTCGCCGTAGTAGATGAACGGGCAGCCGGGCATGGTCAGCAGAAATGTGAACGCGAGCTTCATTTCATCGGTGGTCAAGGTGTCGCGCATGCGGATCATGTCGTGATTGCCCGACGGAATGCAGATGTATCCAGGCGTTCCGGCGGTGCTGGCAAGCATGGCCGTATATGTGTCCGCAAACGCCTTGATGTCGCCGCTCGCATTGCCGACATTGTCGTTATTGCAATTTGGATTGTCTCCGTCGACGACTGAATTGCCGTTGCTGTCGCACCCGCTGCTGCCCGCGCCGTCGCATTCGCTGCGTTCGCCGTCGTGTTCCGTTTCGGCAGTTTCGGCGCTGCCCGTAGCTTCGGAAGATCCGGCCGAAAAATACGGATTCTCGCGGAACAGGTCAAGATAATGCGACGGCCCGAAATGCAGCAGGAAGTCCATGTCGAATCCGGCGTGCAGCGCCTCTTCGGGGTCACCCCATTCCGATACGAGCACCGCTTCCGGGTAGGTTTCGTCCAGATGCGCTCGCACTTGCTGCCACAAGAGTTTCGTCCAATAGTGGTCGGGGTCTTCCTTGACGAGGCTGCCTGCCATGTCCACGCGGAAGCCGTCCGCTCCCAACCCGAGCCAGAAGTCCATGATGTCTTGGATGAGCAGCCGGCCCTGCACCGCTTCGGGGGAGTCGGCGGCGAACTGCCAGTCTTCGGTGACGGTGCCGAATCCGTAGTTGAGGCATGCCTGCGTGGAGAAGCAGTTCACGGCCGCCGCGTCGGGACGTTCCGCAATGCCTCCGAGGAATCCGCGGATTGATTCGTATGGCGAGTTCAGATTCGGCGATTGCGTCATCGGTCGCCAGATGTAGCGGTCGGTCCATGCGTTGCGTTCGTCCTTGCCGGATTCAAGAAACCATGGATTGTCGACCGCGGAATGCCCGGGTACGAGGTCGAGCAGTACGTGCATGCCTAGTTCGTGCGCGCGCTCGAAGAGCCGCTGCAGGTCCGCGTTGCTGCCGTAGCGTTCCGCGGCTGTGTAGTAGTCGCGTACGTCGTAGCCGGCATCGTAGAACGACGAGTCGAAGCATGGGTTGATCCAGATCGCATTGCACCCCAGATCGTGCACGTATTGCAGTTTGTCGATGATGCCTTGGAAGTCACCGATGCCGTCGCCGTTCGAGTCGTTGAATGATTGCGGATAGATTTCATAAAAGATTGCGTTGTTGAGCCAGCTTGCCATAAATCCTCCTGTTTTCGCATCTTTGCTGTTGGTCTACCGATGTATCGCAACGTTGGAAACGTCGGTCACTGCTTTTCCGTCATTATAGCCCGTGAAGACACTTTTTAGGGGTGTATGGAATGCCAATGTTTGCAATACGTCAATCGATTGACGCGACACGCCGACGGATGGCACTGTGCACAAGGTTTCTCGAACCGGTTTGACAACTCTCGAACCGGTTTGATATCCTGTATACCAAGGACGGAGAGATTCCGACAACGCGAGTCGGGGATTCACCTTCCTTTATCACCTCATTGGGCAGGGCTGCTCGGTGAATAGTGGATAGAAAGGGATTGGAAAATGAGCAAGTTCTCTTCTTGGAAGAAGGCTGGCACCGCTATTGTTGCAACGCTGATGACCGTTGGCATGCTGGGAGCATGCGGATCGTCGTCCAGCTCCAGCGGCACCAAGATCACCATCTTCAACTCCAAGGTTGAAATCGAAAGCCAAATGGAAGACATGGCTGCGAAGTACTCCAAGGAAAAGGGTGTGGACGTTGAGGTCTACTACTCCAACGACACCGTCGCAGCGCATCTCGCCACCAAGTACGCATCCAAGGATCCGTACACCATCTCCATGGTCGACGCCAAGGACATCTACTCCTTGGCTGAAGAGCACGCCGTCGATCTGTCCGACCAGGATTGGGTCAAAGACACCGACTACGCCATCAGCATTAACGGCAAGACCTACGGCTTCCCGGTCTCCATCGAAGCCCGTGGCCTGATCTACAATGCTGACGCCATCAAGCAGGTCACCGGTAAGGAATTCAAGCCTGAGAACTACAAGACCCTTGACGAGTTCAAGGATCTCATCGACGAGCTCAAGGCCGGCGGCATGGAATCCCCGACCGGTGTCATGAAGGAAGACTGGTCCCTCGCCGCGCACTTCCTGCCAGAAGTCTACGAGGAGCAGGAAGATCCGGACGCCTTCTGCCATGAGCTCAAGGACGGCAAGGTTGACCTCAGCTCCAACGCCAAGTGGAACTCCCTGATGGACTTCTTCGACGTGATGAAAGACAACAACTACGCCAAGTCCTCCGCCATCTCCGCCGAGCGTGAGGTGACCGAGCAGAAGCTGGCTGAAGGTGAAATCGCCTTCATGTTCGGCGGCAACTGGGATTGGTCCGTGCTGAACCAGTACGATTACACCGAGAACATGGGTCTCATGCCGGTTCCGCAGAACACTGATGACGGCTCCAATGAGAAGCTCGTCGGCGGCGGCTCCAAGTACTTCTTCATCGACTCCTCCGACAACACCTCCGACGAACAGCGCCAGGCCGCCAAGGACTTCCTGAACTGGCTCGCCGAAGATAAGGCAGGCCAGGAGTTCATCTCCACTGATGCTGCTCTGATCTCCCCATTCAAGAACAACGAGATCGAAGCATCCGATCCGCTGGGCAAGTCCGTGAAGTCCTACGCTGACGCCGGCAAGCTGATCGACAACTACAACTACCTGCCTGACGACCACTTCTCTGTGCTCGGCGCCGCCTTCCAGAAGTGGCTCGCAGGTGAAGAGGACCGTGCAGGCCTCGCTCAGGACATCCAGGACTACTGGAAGACCGCTAAGTTCACCGGCGCAACCGCCTGAACTTCCAAATAATGCACCATGATGCAGGGTCCGCCGCTTCCTTCCTGCGGCGGACCTTACATCCCCGGCACGTATGGGATCCATCATGAAACAGAATAAGCTTTCCTATAAAATCGGCCAGTTTCTGATGTTCGGTGGTCCGGCGACGATTCTTTTCTTCGCCGTGGTGATCCTGCCGTTCTTCTATGGCCTCTATCTGACACTTACCAGCTGGGACGGCGTTTCGACAACGAAGCCGTTCGTCGGTCTCGAAAACTACAAGGCGGCTCTTGCCGACACCGCATATTGGCAGTCGCTTGGACGCACCTTCATCTACTCCGTCATCGCCGTCATCCTCACCAACATCGTCGCCTTTCTGCTGGCCTACCTCGTGACCAGCGGCATCAAGGGCCAGAACTTCTTCCGTGCGGGCTTCTTCATTCCGAACCTCATCGGCGGCATCGTTCTGGGCTACGTGTGGAAGTTCGTCTTCAACCGCGCATTCGTGGCCATCGCCGAAGTGGCGACGCAAACAGACCACGCATCGCTGCTCTCCACGCCAAACGGCGCAATGTTCTGCTTGATCCTCGTTTCGGTCTGGCAGTACGCAGGCTACATGATGCTGATTTACGTGGCAGGCTTCATGAGCGTTGACCAGAGCCTGAAGGAAGCGGCCATGATCGATGGCTGCAACAAGGGCAAGGCCATGTGGCACGTGGTCATCCCGCTGATGCGCTCCTCCTTCGTGCAGTGCATCTTCCTGAGCACCACCCGTTGCTTCATGGTGTACGACCTGAACCTTTCGCTTACCAAGGGCGAACCGTTCAACCAGTCGGTGCTCGCGGCAATGCACGTCTACAACCAGGCATTCGTTTACAAGAACTATGGCACCGGTCAGGCGGAGGCGTTGGTCCTCTTCATCGTCTGCGCAGTGATCGGCATGCTGCAGGTGTACTTCGGCAAGAAGGGTGAGGTGGCAGCATAATGAAGGGTCAAACCAGCACTCGCACCAAGGTTCTGCATGCACTGATGATCGTCGTTCTGACGATTCTGCTGCTGCTGTTCATCGCACCGTTCATTCTGGTCGTGATCAACGTCTTCAAGACCAAGGCGGACATCAACACCGCTCCGCTGGCACTGATCGGCAAGCACGGGTTCACCCTGGAGAACTTCCCCAGGGCAATGGACAAGATGAACTTCGTCACCGTGTTCGGCAACTCCGCGGTCATCACCATCAGCGCAACCATACTGACCATCCTGTTCTCCGCGATGTGCGCATACGTGATCGTGCGCAACCCCTCGTGGAAGTTCGGCGGCATGGTGTTCGCACTTATGGTGGCCTCCATGGTCATTCCGTTCCAGGTGCTCATGGTCCCGCTCGTGTCCGTCTACGGCGGCCTGCTTGACGTGTTGAACAGTCGTATCACGCTGATCCTCATGCACACCGGCTTCTCGGTCTCCCTGGCGGTGTTCATGTTCCACGGTGCGATCAAGACGAACATTCCGAACGAACTTGAGGAAGCGGCCAGCATCGACGGCTGTTCCAAGTGGCGCACCTTCTGGACGATCGTGTTCCCGCTGCTCAAGCCGACCGTCGCTACCGTCGCCATCATCGACGCCATGGCGTTCTGGAACGACTACCTGCTGCCGTCCCTGGTGCTGGGCCGTCGCGAACTGTACACCATCCCGATCGCAACCCAGATCTTCTACGGCACCTACTCCAACGATATCGGCCTGATCATGGCGGCCCTGCTGCTGGCCATGCTGCCGATCCTCATCCTGTACCTGTTCCTGCAGCGCTACATCGTCGAAGGCGTGACCTCCGGCGCAGTCAAGGGCTGATCGAACGGTACGGAATCCGCAATCATAACTGAACAGACTCACACAACCGGTCCGGATGCGAAGCGATAATCGCATCCGGGCTTTTCTTATGCGATATCGATTCTTATGCGATATCGATATTGAGATTGCCATCGCATGTTTCTGCTGTCTGACAGGACGTATTGATATGGTTGATTTCGCCGAAAGAATCGCTCGAATGCACTGGTGCAGTGTGTCCGGGCGATTTT
>ENA-OPCS01001725-OPCS01001725.1-human-gut-metagenome-genome-assembly--contig:-NODE-1725-length-11029-cov-12.536723_pt1 | contig 11029 bp, 9 predicted proteins | sample MGYA00241256_ERZ501492 | MGnify/ENA primary metagenome ERZ501492 (study PRJEB25962, sample SAMEA2042512) | human gut metagenome | biome: human gut; feature: human-associated habitat; material: faeces... | reverse complement strand
GTAGGAACCGGTATGGAAGAAAAGACAGCGGTTGACTCCGGTGTCTGCGTAGTTGCAAAGAAATCTGGTACTGTACTTCGTTCCACATCTACAGATATCAGCATTAAGAATGATGATGGTACAAAAGATGATTACCATCTGACTAAATATCTGAGAAGTAACCAGAGTAACTGTTACAACCAGAAACCAATCGTATTCCAGGGTGAGCACGTAGAGGCAGGACAGGTTATCGCAGATGGTCCTTCCACAGCAAACGGAGAACTTGCTCTTGGTAAGAACCCGCTGATCGGATTCATGACATGGGAAGGTTATAACTACGAGGATGCGGTACTCCTCAGTGAAAGACTTGTTATGGACGATGTTTATACATCTGTTCATATTGAAGAATATGAATGCGAAGCCCGTGATACCAAACTGGGACCGGAAGAGATCACACGTGATGTTCCTGGCGTGGGCGACGATGCACTGAAAGATCTGGATGAGCGTGGTATTATCCGCATCGGTGCTGAAGTACGTGCCGGCGATATCCTTGTTGGTAAAGTTACTCCTAAGGGAGAGACAGAGCTTACGGCAGAAGAGAGACTTCTTCGTGCAATCTTTGGTGAGAAAGCACGTGAAGTACGTGATACTTCTCTGAAAGTACCTCACGGTGAATACGGTATTATCGTAGATGCCAAGGTATTTACAAGAGAGAACGGCGATGAGATGTCACCTGGTGTTAACCAGTCCGTACGTATCTACATCGCACAGAAGAGAAAGATTTCCGTTGGTGATAAGATGGCCGGACGTCATGGTAACAAGGGTGTCGTTTCAAGAATACTCCCTGTGGAAGATATGCCATTCCTTCCGAACGGAAGACCGCTTGATATCGTGCTTAACCCGTTGGGCGTACCTTCGCGTATGAACATAGGTCAGGTGCTTGAGATTCATTTAAGCCTTGCTGCGAGAGCACTTGGATTTAAGATTTCAACTCCTGTATTCGATGGTGCTGACGAGAGCGCAATCATGGATACACTTGACCTTGCAAATGATTATGTAAATATGGAATGGGAAGACTTCCAGAAGAAGTGGACAGGTAAAGTTAACGAAGGTGTTATGGAATATCTTGGAGAACATCTTGACCACAGAGCAGAATGGAAGGGCGTACCGATTTCCAGAGACGGTAAAGTAAGACTTCGTGATGGCAGGACAGGAGAATATTTTGACAGCCCGGTAACAATCGGACACATGCATTATCTCAAGCTCCATCACCTTGTTGACGATAAGATTCACGCACGTTCAACCGGTCCTTATTCACTTGTAACACAGCAGCCGCTTGGTGGTAAAGCACAGTTCGGTGGACAGCGTTTCGGAGAGATGGAGGTATGGGCTCTTGAGGCATATGGTGCATCATATACACTTCAGGAAATCCTTACCGTTAAGTCCGATGATGTTGTGGGACGTGTCAAGACATATGAGGCGATTATCAAAGGTGATAACATTCCTGAACCGGGAATTCCTGAATCATTCAAGGTACTTCTTGAGGAACTCAGATCACTTGCACTTGATGTCACTGTACTTGATGAGAACGGCGAAGAAGTTGATATCAAAGAGAAGATCGGATATGCAGAATCTGATCCGGATTTCGCATTTGAAAACGATAAAGAAGCGTATGGATATGAAGAACCTTTCGGAGATTTCGGATACCAGAAGCAGGAAATTGTTGATGGTGAGTTTGAGTCTGTTGATGATGACGAAGACGAAGATTTCGATGATGCAGCTGATGATTATTCAGATGCTGATTTTGACGAATAGGAGGGAGCTACGAAATGCCTGAGAATAACAATAATGAAACATACCAGCCGATGACATTCGACTCAATAAAGATTGGGCTTGCATCCCCTGAGAAAATTCTTGAATGGTCTTACGGTGAGGTGCTTAAGCCGGAGACAATTAACTACAGAACTCTTAAGCCTGAACGCGACGGTCTGTTCTGCGAAAAGATTTTCGGACCTAGTAAAGACTGGGAATGCCACTGTGGTAAATACAAGAAAATCCGCTATAAAGGTGTTGTCTGCGACCGATGCGGCGTTGAAGTAACAAAGGCCAGCGTTCGAAGAGAACGTATGGGGCATATCAAGCTTGCCGCTCCGGTATCACATATATGGTATTTCAAGGGAATCCCGAGCAGAATGGGACTTATTCTTGATATATCTCCAAGAACCCTTGAAAAAGTTCTTTACTTTGCATCATATATAGTGCTTGATGCAGGCGAGACAGATCTCTCAGAGAAGCAGGTTCTTTCCGAAAAAGAATATGCTGATGCTGTTGAGAAATGGGGCAACAGATTCAGAGCAGGAATGGGCGCAGAGTCCATCAAGGAACTTCTCCAGAGAATAGACCTTGATAAGGATTCAGAGACATTGAAGGCTGAACTTAAGGAAGCTTCAGGACAGAAGAAAGCAAGAATCATCAAGAGACTTGAAGTTGTAGAAGCCTTCAGGGAATCAGGAAATAAACCGGAATGGATGATACTTGACGTAGTACCGGTAATCCCACCTGATTTAAGGCCTATGGTACAGCTCGATGGCGGAAGATTTGCAACATCGGATCTTAATGATCTTTACAGAAGAATAATTAACAGAAATAACCGTCTTGCAAGACTTATGGAGTTAGGAGCTCCTGAGATAATTGTCCGTAACGAGAAGAGAATGCTTCAGGAAGCGGTAGATGCTCTTATCGATAACGGAAGAAGAGGAAGACCGGTAACCGGACCTGGTAACCGTGCACTTAAATCTCTTTCAGATATGCTTAAAGGTAAGCAGGGACGTTTCCGTCAGAACCTCCTCGGTAAGCGTGTTGACTATTCAGGACGTTCGGTTATCGTTGTAGGACCTGAACTTAAGATATATCAGTGCGGTCTCCCTAAGGAGATGGCAATAGAACTTTTTAAACCGTTTGTTATGAAAGAACTTGTTACAAACGGTACGGCACATAACATAAAGAATGCCAAGAAGATGGTTGAACGTCTTGAGACAGAAGTATGGGATGTGTTAGAGGATGTTATTAAAGAGCATCCGGTTATGCTTAACCGTGCTCCGACACTCCACAGACTCGGTATTCAGGCGTTTGAACCGATTCTTGTAGAGGGTAAGGCAATCAAGCTTCATCCGCTTGTATGTACGGCTTTCAACGCCGATTTCGACGGTGACCAGATGGCTGTACACCTTCCGCTTTCGGTAGAGGCACAGGCAGAGTGCAGATTCCTTCTGCTCTCACCTAATAACCTTCTTAAACCGTCAGACGGTGGTCCGGTAGCGGTTCCTTCACAGGATATGGTACTTGGTATCTATTATCTGACAATGGAGAAACTTGCGAACCACAAGAATGAGGAAGGCGCAGAAGCTGTATCCGATACAGTGTATACAGATCTTGAAGTTATCAAGAAGGAAATAATGGATAATAAGCTCGGAATGGATGATATGATTCATTTTGAGGATGTGACGGATGGAAACCGTAATGTACTTTGTACACCAAGAGATTTGTTCGGACATTATTTCTCAAGCATTAATCAGGCATTGCTTGCTTATGAAAATAAGCAGATCTCACTCCATCAGGCAGTTTATGTACACAGAAGTACAGAACTTGAGGATGGAACCAGAATTGAAGGCGATGTAAGAACAACGCTCGGAAGACTTATTTTTAACGAAATAATCCCGCAGGATCTCGGATTCGTGGACACCAGGTACTCCGGGACGCTGACCTCCGTGGCATAGACCGCCGACTGAACGCCGCCCAGACCGATCCAGACCTCCTTGTATTTACGGGAAGGGTCGTTGGACTGGTTGATCGAGAGAATCTGCGCCTTCTCCTTGTCGGTCAGCCCCAACAAGGACTGAATCGCGTCGAAACGGTTCATGAACTTGCGCTGGTCGAGCAGGATCTTGCAGTCCGAGTTGTTGATGATCGCCTCCTTGACCACCGGGCTGGAAATGATGTCCTCGACCTCCTGCGTCACAACGATGGCCTCACCGTAGTATTTGCGGACGGTTTTATACATATAACGCAGATATTCAGCCATATTAGCCGTAGATAGCGCCTTCCAGGCCTCCTCGACTATGAGCTGTTTGCGTACCCCCTTGAGCCGTCTCATCTTGTTTATGAAAGCCTCCATGATGATGATGGTGACCACGGGAAAAAGCTCCTTGTTTTCCTTGATGGAATCCACCTCGAAGACCACGAAGCGCTTCGAGAGCAGGTCGATGTTGGCCCGGGAGTTCAGAAGGAAGTCGTAGCGTCCGCCCTTATAATACTGCCGCAGGGTGATGAGCATGTTGTCGATGTTGAAATCCTCGCGGCTGACCCGGATCTCCCGCTCCTCCAGCTCGCGGCGGTAGTCGTCCCGCAGGTACTCGTAGAAACTGTCAAAACACGGCACGATATTCCGGTCGGCGCGGATACGCTCGATATAGGCGTTCACGGCACTGCCCAGCTCGCCGCTCTCGGTCTTCGTGATCTTGTCGTCCTCGGTTTTCCAGAGTGTCAGCAGCAGCGTCTTGATGCTGTCCTTCTTCTCCACGTCGAAATAGTAGTCGTCGGTGTAGAACGGGTTGAAACTGATGGGATGTTCCTCGGTATAGGTAAAATACACGCCGTCCTCACCTTTGGTCTTACGCCGGATCAGCTCGCAAAGGCCCTGGTAGCTGTTACCGGTATCCACCAGCACGACATGCGTGCCCTGCTCCCAGTATTGGCGGACTAAATGATTCATAAAGAATGACTTGCCTGACCCCGAGCCGCCTAACACGAATTTATTCCTATTCGTAATGATCCCTTTTTTCATCGGTTCGTCCGAGATGTCCAGGTGCAGGGGCCTGCCGCTTACGCGGTCGCACAGCTTGATGCCGAAAGGGCTGGACGAGGATTTATAGTTGGTTTCCTCCGTGAAGAAACAGACCGCGGGCTCGATGAACGTGTAGAACGATTCCTCGGCGGGGAAATCCCCCGCGTTGCCCGGCATACCCGCCCAGTAGAGCGTGGCGGCGTCCACGGTGTTGTGGCGCGGGCGGCACTCCATCAGAGCGAGCTGGCTGCCCACATCATTGCGGATATGCCGGAGCTCCTGCACGTCGTCCGACCAGGCCAGCACGTTGAAATGGGCCCGGACGGATTGAAGACCGAACGAGTGCGCCTCGTTGAGATACTGGTCGATGTCGAGTAGGTCAGCCCCCTTACGGGAGCTTTCCCCTCTAAGAACCGTACGTGAGAGTTTCCCCTCATACGGCTCAAGCAATTCAAAACTTTTATTTGTAACTAAAAGCCGGCTCATAGTAACTTCCATTTATTTCTGTTAGTAATTCGGCTGCAATGGTCATGTATTAGGACTTTCGCCTTTCTACTGCTCCCTGTCATTTCAGTAATTTTCCAGGGAGTTTCCCGTGTGATGTGCTTGCCACACACAGGGCAACATTGCATTTGCTGATTCCACAGGCGATAGATATATTGCTTGCCGTCTAAGTGTGCAAGCATTCTTCGGGTCTTGTATTGATCGAAGAAATCTTTCCAATCGGCATCATATGGGTTGGCCTCACTGCGGATTTTGATATGTCGCTTTATTTTCGTATCCGACAATCTCACAAGAGTGTGGTATTTATCCACTTTCCTGTTTTCAAGCGGTACGGCAAAAGTCCAGCTTCTACCTCTTACAGTGTGATAATACTTGTTGGCAATCCATCGTTTACCTTTTTTGGGATGTCTTCTGCGAGACCATCGCCATAGTTTGTTGAAAATTTGTGCATCTGTTTTACGGAAAGTTTCCGATGCAGAACACCCCTTGTAGTAGTTCGCCCATCCTCTAATGACTGGGTTTAGCAATCGTATCAAAGATTGTTGCTTAGAAGACTTGTTCTTGTCCACTATTTCACGAACCTTATCTAAAAATCTCTTTCGACTCTTCTTGGATGGTTTTGTGATAAACTTGCCTTTATATTTTCTGATATTGAACCCAAGAAAATCAAACCCTTCTTCTATATGAGTTATCTTAGTCTTTTCTTCTGATAAGGTAAGCCCTCTTGCTTGAAGAAACTCAATGACTAATGGTTTAACATGGTTCTCCAACAACTCCTTACTCTCTCCTGTGATAATAAAATCATCCGCGTAGCGAACAAGATTTATCATAGGAGTATAGTAATTTTTCTTCGAGCGGTTTATCGGAAAGCTATCGGCAAGCAGTTTTTCCAGTCCGTCCAAAGTCATATTTGCAAGAGTTGGGGAGATGATGCCGCCTTGAGGAGTTCCCTCCTCTGTCGGAAAAAGTTGCTTGTTGAAAATAAATCCACTTTTCAACCATTTACGGAGCAAAACTTTATCCATAGGGATATTGTCAAGCAACCATTCATGACTGATATGGTCGAAACAACCTTTGATATCACCTTCTAAGATCCATTGTGGGGATGTCGTCCTTGCCAGGTCATTGAAGCATTGTTGAACGGCATCTGCCGTGCTCCTTTCTTTTCTGAAACCATAAGAATTGGCATCAGCCGTTGTTTCAGCTACGGGAGCCAGTGCCATCAGATACAATGCCTGCATAGCCCGGTCTTTCATAGTTGGTATACCCAATGGTCTTAATTTCCCGTTACTCTTTCTGATATGTACTCGTCTCAGAGGTTGGGGTGTATAACCTCTCCTTTTCAGTTCGGTTATTGCACACACTTTAGCATCTGGCGTTTTCCATGTTACCATATCGACGCCAGCCGTTTTACTCCCATTATTGGAAGTTACACGTCTTACCGCTAATGCTTTAGCGTAAAACGAGTGGGTCAGTGTCCACTGCAAGGCTTTGACCTTGTTGTGGCGACCCTCTTTTTGAGCCTTTACAATACGCGCTTGTAGCTTTTGAACCGCAGCTTCGCATTTGAGCCAATTTATACTGTCCCATTTGCTCTGCGTTTGGTCAGTCGATGCACACGATTTTTTAATTTCGTTCATTTGCTTTTCTCCTTTTAAAAGTTCTAAAAGTTTCTTGTAAAGAATCACCTACCGCAGAAGTCAGCCTGCTTTCGCAGCGGGATGATGTTTCAATCCCTATTCACCCCATTACAGGGTGGCATTCGCTTTTTCTGCAATCCTATACCCGCACTCCATTCGGCATTCCTTACGGTCTGCTTACCTGTCATTGGCAGGAGAAATACGGGCTTACTACGTTCCGTGCAAGTAACTTATAAGTGGGTTAGGTTCTGTCTATTACACCGGCAGTACTCTGTTCGTGTATTCCCAGAATGGAGAGGAATAACCGACTGCTTCCCTTTTGGGCTGAAGCCTATCAGTATCTTTGGCTTCTTCAACCTTACGACGTTTAGACGACAGTTCGCTTACGCTAACCATACCACCCAAGCCAAGCTCCCTGACTGTATGATACTAACAGCCATTGTCTTTCCCTCACGGTTCTGACTGCTCCTTTCGGAAGGGCTACCTTGTCTGGACAGCTTTGATACAGTATATTACTATTGGTGCATCTGTCCATAGGCTACCGTTGACGAAACAACGGGTTAAATCTAAGTTTAACAATTACTTACACAGCGACGTATCGCACCCACTCCTTGTTTATCTGGTTCCCGCGGGAGTAGCGGGAAAGGGACTGCATGTTACGCGCACGTTTCTCGAACATACGCAGGTTTTCGTCGCTGTCTTCCAGGAACACGTACTGGTTGTAAAGGTGGTCGCAGGAAAGCAGAAGCCCCACGGGGGCCGCGAACGACAGCAGGCAGTCCGAACGGTCGGTGGAAAGACGCTCGTAACGGGTGTCCGTACCCACGCGCCCCGGCAGGTCTTCCGTGTCCGAGAGCGTGTGCAGGCACACCCGTTTGTTGCCCACGCGCAGAACCTCGGCCCCCAGCTCGATGTCCTGAAGAGAAGTCGTCTCCGAGAGCGAGAGGGAAAAGTACCGTTCCAGCAGGCCCGGACAATCCGCCGTACCCGTGATCTCGTCCCCCGTGAGGCGGACAAGGGTCAGGAAACCCGAATCGTTCAGAATACGCTCGAACTGTTCCGCCGCCTCCAGGAATTTTGTCGCCGATTCCCGGTTTACCTCTTTGGGAATGATGTTGCCCCGGCAGAGGGTCGAGAAGTCTGAACGCATGTGCATACGCTCCCTCGTCGTTTTCGTCAGGTAGAGGAAGCAGGCGTGGGTCAGGAACGGACGCTCGTTGAAATGCCGCTCGTAACTGCGGGAGAGGAAACTCATGTCCCCCTCGCCCGTGGCCGGGCGGTAACGCTCGCGGATGAACCAGTCCTGCTTGTGTACCACGCTGTATTCGGGCAAGACCTTCAGGGCCTTGCACCAGGCGGCGTGGATCGCCTCGTACTCGGCGGACGTGACGGTGAACAGCTCCGGGAGTTCGACCCGATAGACGACCGTTATGTCCGCGTCCTTGCTGATGATACAACCGCCTTCCACGGCCAGGAGCGGGAACTTGCTTTCCAGCGTGGTGGCTTTCAAGATGTTTCTCATACGCGGCCCCCCTTTCTTTTCAGCAACCGGCGCAGGAACTTGCGGTTGAGCAGGTAGCGGGGATGCCGGCGCGCGGCGAGCAGCTTCATCAGCCCGTGTTCCCCGTAACGGGCGTTCAGGCGGAAGGTAAGCCAGACCAGCACCGAAGCCGCCGCAACGCCGAAAGCGATACATACCCACTGATCGACCCCTGCCATGTAGAGGATGACGAACACCACGAAGACGGCCAGCAGGCCGCCCGCGAAGATAAAGAGGTACTGCGCCTTCAGGCCCCGGAACTCCACGCTCTTGCCGATTCCCTTGTTGATTCCATATTCCATAATTATTTGCATGACAGGTTGGACTACAAGAAGAAAGAGCGTAGGATCGTCGCGGCGACAATCAGGAAAATACACGCGCCGAACCAGCTCGCGGCGGTCTTCGACGTGTCGGGGTCGCCGCTCGAAAACTTGTTATAGACCTTGATGCCCCCGATAAGGCCGACCACAGCCCCCACAGCGTACACGAGTTTCGTGCCGGGGTCGAAGTAACTGGTTACCATGTTGGTAGCCTCCGTAATGCCGGCGATGCCGTTGCCCTGCGCGAAAGCGGAGGAGATGGCGGCAAAGAGAAATGCCGCCGGAAGAAGAATCTTGTTCTTTCTCATAACTCGATAATGTTTGAATTGTGGCGCGGGGATGGATAGGCCCCGCACCGGGTTAAACTTCTTGATTCGGATTTTTTCAGTGGTTCGAGGATAGCCTCACGCGCTACCCGTAGTCTTTTTCTTTCATCGTGATGTCATTATGGGGTTAAACAAACTCACGGACGTCGAAACCCGTGGGAACCGAACCCTGCGGAGATGGGCTTTCCGCAGACCTCTCGGACATACGCCGGTGAAAGGCCGAGAGGTAGGTGTCGATCAGGGATTTTACCCTGTCGTTCCCGTCGGGGCGGCCCGAAACGATGACCTCGAACATGTCGGTCTGTTTCAGGCCCAGGAGGACACGTCCCGTTTCCTCCCTTTGCTCGTCTGTTGAAGGTGGATCGTGTACCACGTGGCGGTAGGCTTCGCCCATCTGTTCAAAACTAACCCCCTGGGCAAGCGAGCGGCCCAAAAGGGGCAGCTCTTCGGTGTCGTCTTCATCCTCGTCATAATCCGGCTCCTCCGCGTCCGCATCCGGGAAAGATTCATCGTACAGCGGAAAGTCGATTTCCAGAGGTTCGTTAGGCTCCCCCTCGGGAGCGACACCGAACACTTCATCCAGGTCTTCCGGCGGAATCTGCCGGGGGTGTTCGGGTACATTCGTGGGCACAAATATATCGGCTTTTTCCGTAACTTTTTCAGTTTCAGATTCTACGGCAGCTTGTGGCCGGGAGTGGCGCGGGTCGAGGACAAAGCGGCTCCTGCCGATGATCTCCTGCCGGCAGGGAGTGTCTTCGGCAACGATCCCGTCTGCCGGTTCGTTACGTTCCATCCGCCGCAGGCGGAAAAACGCCCACAAGGCATACCCCACGGCAAAGAGGGGCAGCAGCCACAACGCCCCGTTCATCGCTCCTCCGCTTTGGGTTGCCGGGAGGCCACGGCCTCACGCTCCTCGAAAAGCCGCTCGATGGTTTCCCGGTTATCGTCCAGGTGCGCCTTGAGAACCTTGTCCACGTAGGCCGTGATCGTCACGTCGCCACGACCGATGACACGGGTGATCTCGCGGATACGCTCGTGATACGACGGACGTATCTTCACGTGCTTGTTACCGGCGAAAGGCAGCCGCAGCAGGCAGATGTAACGGGCCAGGTACTCGGCCTCGGGGGTGGGGACAGTCCCCACGGCGACCTCCCCCGAAGGGCCGTCGGGGACGATAAGGGTTTTCATCCTGCGCCGGTAGCGGCACACGCGGAAGATGAAGGGCACGGCGACGCAAAGGACGGCCGCCAGGATAACAGATAAAATAATTGCTTTGTCTGACATGATGGATTGTTTTTAATGGATTGTAAAAATATTGGGTTCATAACTAAAAAATATCGGAGTTCCGTTTCTTGTAGAGTTCCGAAATTTCCTCCTGATAGGTCGCGAAATGCTGCTCCAGCACATTGTCCAGGTAGCTATACAGCGAGAGTTCGTTCTTACCGATAACCTGCACTATCCGGGTTATACGCTCGTGAAACTCCTTGCGGATATACACCGTTTTGCCGCTTCGGGTATTGGAGGGGGCGTTCCGGATAAAAAGACGCTCGTAATCCTGGCCTTTCCCTCTTCGGCGGCGTCCCTCCTCTTTCGTAGCCGGCGAGGCGGCGGCCTCGCCGGACGGTTCCGATAGAGCCGATGCCTCCTCCTCTTTTTCCGGCGTGTAAGGATGTAATGGCCGGTTTCGGCTTTTGGCCTGGCTGATGATGAAGGAAGCGTCCAAACCGTCGTCATGTTCTTTTCCGCTCATAAGATCCTACTTTAACAGTTCGATCAATTCATCCACGAGTTTATCCAGGTTGCTGCCCCGGATCAAAGAACGGTCTGCCGGGACGTTTTCTTGAAAGATATATAACTCCTTATCTCCAGAATCATTA
>ENA-OPCS01001707-OPCS01001707.1-human-gut-metagenome-genome-assembly--contig:-NODE-1707-length-11136-cov-14.166952_pt1 | contig 11136 bp, 9 predicted proteins | sample MGYA00241256_ERZ501492 | MGnify/ENA primary metagenome ERZ501492 (study PRJEB25962, sample SAMEA2042512) | human gut metagenome | biome: human gut; feature: human-associated habitat; material: faeces... | reverse complement strand
AGGTCGTTTTGCCAACAGCAGATCAAAAATCTGGTGCTTGCAAAGCGACTTTTCTGCTGTTGGTTCTAACGGCAGAAAGGAAAAACATGAACAGTTTTATGTCATGGGTAGGGGGAAAGAAGAATCTTCGTGACGAGGTTCTTGCAAGATTTCCACCTTACTATGAAAGGTATATAGAGGTTTTCGGCGGAGCAGGCTGGGTGCTGTTTCATAAACCGCCGGGTATGGATTTTGAGGTCTGGAATGACTACAACGGAAACCTTACAAATCTCTATAGATGTGTGCGGGATAAACCGAATAAGCTGAAATACAAGTTGCGGTATGTCCTCAATTCCCGTGAAGATTTTGACCGTATCGCTTTACTTCATAAGCGTGGGATTTTTGAAAAGCTATGTGATGCAGACAGAGCGTCAAAATTCTATCAGCTCATAAGGTACAGCTATGCTTCGGGACTTGACAGCTTTGGAAGTCAGCCACATTCAATGTGGTCTGATTTTCCGATGATAGACCTTGCGGCAAGGCGTTTGCAGAAGGTAGTTATCGAAAACAAGGATTTTGAAAAGCTTATCAGGCAGTATGACAGACCTGTAAGCTTTTTCTACTGTGATCCGCCGTATTTTGCTACAGAGAATTACTACAAGGACGTAGGTTTTACTGCAAAAGATCATATCAGACTGCGTGACGCTCTGCTTGACATCAAAGGCAGATTTTTGGTTTCGTATAACGATTGCCCTGAGATCCGTGAGATATGGCATAAACCAAACATTCACATTGAAGAGATAAGCAGACTGAACAATTTGGCACAGCGGTATGACGGCGGCTGTCAGTATGCAGAGCTGCTCATATCAAATTATGACACAAGCGAACGTGCGAAAGCTATCAAACAGCTTTCGCTTTTTGATTAGGAGGTTTTTATGAAGAAGATAATATTGGCACAGGTTTTAACGGCAAAAGGCAAAACAGAATTTTCTGGGCTTTATGACAGGCACGGAAATGCTGTAACGGTAGAGGTCGAACGTGACAGCAGCGGTGTTTCACTTATCGTATGGCAGAACGAGCAGAAAAAACAGCGTTTTGACTGCGGCATATCAGAGGAAGAAATACAGCGTACTTGTGCGATGTTTGATGACTGCGGCGATTGTCCGCTGAAAGAGTATTGTGAAAGTGAGGCAAAAGAATGAGGATACTTGTGTTTGAACCTCTGAAAGAACCGTATGTAAGGGATATTGAGGATGATATCCATGCCATGCAGGAAATTGTGGGAGGAAGCATTGAACCTATATATTTCGAACCAAAAAACAACGCACTTTGCTGGTGCAATGATGAGTTTCTGCTGAACGGTTCAAAGCCTAACAGGATAGTTGGAAATACACTTGTTCACGGCACTTTCTATATTTCGGGCAATTATCGTAACGAATACGGTGAGTGGGATTCCTGTTCACTTACCGATGAACAGATAGAAAAGTACAAGCAGCAGTTTGATCATATCATAGTTGATCTGCACGGTATCGGGCTGGTTGCTGTGAGAGAAACAAAGCCGGAAGTGATCCAACCGCTTGAAGAATATGAAGAAGAACCGGAAATCGAACAGACAATGTAAAGGAGAATGAAACTATGAGAATACACGCATCTATCAACAGAATGGTAAACAAAGAGGATTCAGCAATCAAGGCATATGCCAGCGTAACGATGGACGGTATGTTCGCCGTTCACGGACTGAGGGTCATCGAGACCGAAAAGGGCAGATTTGTCAATATGCCCTCCACCTCATACACCGATAAGGACGGCAACAAGCAGTACAGCGACACCTTCCACGCCATAACCAAGTCGGCGAGAACTGCCGTAAATCAGGCTGTGCTCAATGCTTATGATCTCAAGCTGCAGCAGGTTCAGCAGACGGATATCGAGGTGGAGAACACTCCCGATGAGGAAATGTCGGAGCCTGAAGATGAACCTGAACCGGAGCTAAGTATGTAGTTTGCTAAAGCATTTGCTGTGTATCTTGTAACAAAGGTAGAACTTTTGCAAAAAGTATAGATTTGTGGGCGGATATATGATATATTGCTTGACAAGGAGCGTGATGATATGAAAAGAGCGATATTAATTTTGATACTCTGTGCGGTGTTTTTATCAGCCTGCGGAAATGCAGCGGAAACTGCCGAAAGATCAGTAAGCGTCGGCACTTCGGCAGTGAGCCAAACTACGACTGCGGTCACAGTTTCCGCAGTAACATCTGCAAAGGAAGAAAAGGATACAAGCGAAGCCACAACTACTACTTTTAAAACAAGTTCGCAGACGGTATCCGAGACTTCAAAACCGACAAATATCACAGTAACTACGACCAAGAAATCAGATCCGTCAGGTTATTCGGGAAATTCCAGTCAGGGACAGAACAATTCTGCACAGAATAATAACGGTCAGGAAAATAACTATCAGCCTGTGCAAAATGATCCGCAGCCAGATAACTCGCCGTCCGATAATAACCGGAGCAATAACGGAGCGGAACAGAATAACGATCCGACGCCTCCGACTACAACTGCAAAGCCTGCGGTAACAAATCCGCCTGACACAACGACAAAGCCGCAGACTACAAAAGTTCCGCAGACTCAACCACCCTTGCCGGTGCCTACTGAGGAAGAACGATATATGGATATCGGCAGAAGCTTATCTCATAACGGCTCTGATTACAGCAAGGCAGAGGCGGTATACAACTGGATGACTGAAAACGGTTCGGGCACTTGTGTGAATTATTCGTGGCAGACCTACTATTTGTGCAAAGGTACAGGTTTGGAATGCTATCTTGCATGGACGCCGTCAAAACTGTATGGTCATGTAGCAAATGTTGTTAAGGTAAACGGAACATGGTTTGTTCTTGATACACAGGGACAAGGATTTCTGCTGAATAACGACTGCGGATTCAGCGAAATAATAGATATTGATGAATCATATGTGTCAGGGGCGGATTTGATAAGCAGCCAAAGATATGATGAAATATATTAAAATGTGCAAACGAAAGAGCCGAAATCAGGCTCTTTTTCTTTGCAAAAATGAAAAGGAGAAATGCACTTTATGTTCAAAAAATCGAAAATATTAAAGAAACTCAGCGCAGGGTTCATGGCAGGACTCTGTGCTTTTTCTATGCTCGGTTCATCTATGAGCGGAGCTATCACAGCAAGTGCCGCAAGCTCATCGACTGAAAACGCAGCATTCCCGTCAGCGGATACGGTGATCGCAAAGGCGGCAACCTTGCTGGGTACACCGTATACCTATGGAAACAAGGGCTACTGGCATGCGTATGTTCAGGGTCAGTACACTCCGCTTTCTGTTGAAACGATAAATAATCTCGGCATTGACTGTTCGGGTCTTGTGTACTATACTCTTACGCAGCTTGGATACAAAACATCGGGGTTCAGTTGGAACAACCCTGTGCCTGTTGACACAGATCATTGGCTTACAGTCAATGATAACTGCACCATAACTTACGACGGAAAGACTTCAAAGGTCGAAGTCGAAAAGAAAAACATCAAGACAACGGACCGCCCGTATTGGGAGTGTGCTGACGGTTCGTTTATTACAGCAGGTTCTGTGGTGGTCGCTCAGAATCCGGTTGGTGAAGATCACGCTTGGATATATATGGGCGAATTTGATTCAAGAAACGATGTGATAAGCTACCTTAAGTCTATCGGCGTTTCGGAAAGTCTTATCAATTCCAAAACAGTCGGGGACGGCACAGGCGCAGGAGGTACACACTGGAGAATCGAATCAAACGGTTCTGAGGGCGTTGTTATCAACAACAAAACTGACGGTAAGACTGCTACCGCTATGAATATGTCGGCGTTCAGGATAACAAAAAATGATGTAAAATTTGAAATAACTAAGGTTCTTGCTTCAGACAGAACGGTTAAGATTTCAGGCACAAGCAAGGTAGACGGCACGGTTGCAAAATACGGAGTATATACCGATAAGGCTTGTAAAAACAAGGTCGGCGAGATCACTATCGGCAAGGACGGAACAGGTTCCATTCAGTTACCTGAAAAGCAGTATTACGTTAAGGAGATCTCCGCACCGACAGGTTACAGTATCTCTGAAGAAGTGTTCGCATTAAAGGCTGACGAAAATATATTTGTGACCGAAGATTTTACGAGAGGCAAAATTAAGGTCAATAAGACCGCCGAGGATGGGATCGTAAGCGGCAGAGAGTTCAAGGTCACAGGAAACGACGGAAGCAGTTACACCAAGAAAACCAAAGCAAACGGCGTTGCCGAATTTAGCGGATTAAAGGTATACAACACATCTACGGGCAAAGCGATCACCTACACCGTATCCGAGATCAATGTAGATACAAGATACGAAGTTCCTAAGGCTCAGAATGTTACGCTGACAAGCGGAAATGTTGATCTGACTGTGAATGTAAAGTTCAACAATCAACTTAAAACGGGCTCGATAAAGATCAATAAACAGTCTGAGGATAATCAGAACGGAGACAGAGAGTTCACTATTACGGGCAACGGTAAGACCTACACAATTAAAACAGGTTCGGACGGTGTTGCAATTCTTTCCGATATTCCCGTTTACAACAGCAATAATGAGAAGATCGTGTACACCATTTCCGAGAAAAATGTTCCCGTAAGATATGTAGTTCCAGCGGATCAGACTGCAACCCTTACGGCAGATGCGACCACAACCAAGACATTCAAAAATATCCTCAAAAAGTTTACAGTTGAGGTAACAAAGCAGGATTCTGAAACAACATCAGCACAGGGCGACGGAACGCTTGCAGGAGCAGTTTACGGACTGTACAAGGACGGCGAGCTTGCCGATACCTATACGACCGATGAAAACGGATATTTCAAGACAAAAGAGTATGTCTGCGGAAACTACACTGTTCAGGAAATTTCGCCAAGCGAGGGCTATCTCCTTGACAAAACAGTTTACTCAGTAGGTGCAGAAGCTGAGAATTATTTCATTGAGCATAACCCACTTTCTATGGCAGTGACTGAGGACGTTATCAAGGGAAATATCGCAATGATCAAGCATTCCGATGACGGCTCTACTCAGATAGAAACTCCGGAAGTGGGAGCTGAATTTGAAGTGTATCTGAAATCTTCAGGTTCTTATGCAAATGCTGTTGAAACAGAACGTGATTACCTGACGTGTGATGAAAACGGATTTGCACAGACAAAGGATATGCCATACGGCGTTTACACTGTGCATCAGACAGTCGGCTGGGAGGGTACTGAGTTTATTGCTGATTTTGATGTGAATATCAGCAAGAACGGACAGACCTACCGCTATCTCATTAACAATGCAAAGTTTGAAAGCTATATCAAGATTGTAAAGGTGGATTCCGAAACGGGAAAAACAATTCCTTACGAGGGTGCTGGCTTTGAGATCTATGATTCAAACGGTCAGAAGATTTCTATGACTTTCAGCTACCCTACTCCTACAACTATTGATGTGTTTTACACTAATTCTGAGGGCTATCTGATCACTCCCGAAGTTCTTCCCTACGGCGAGTATTCACTTGTTGAGGTTCAGGCTCCTTACGGCTATGCGCTTGATAAAACTCCCGTAGCATTTTCGGTTTCCTTAGAAAATGCAGAGAAAGAAAACTCGCTTACTATTGTCAAAGTTGAAAAGCAAAACACCGCTCAGAAAGGCAGGATCAGCGTTCAGAAAACAGGCGATATTTTCACAAGCGTGAATATGGCAAGCTCTGCTTATACAGACGAAAACGGCGAGCTAGTTGTCAATTCAACGACCTACACTCCCGTGTTTGCGGACGGAGATCTCAGCGGCGCAGTATTTCAGGTGATCGCTGTAGAGGATATTGTTACTCTTGACGGCACGGTTCGTGCCAACGTAGGCGACGTTGTGGCTGAAATTACAACAGACGAAAACGGCTATGCTGAAACCGAACCGCTTTATCTTGGCAAGTATGAGGTCAGAGAGATAAAAGCTCCCTATGGATATGTGCTGAACAATGAGCCTAAAGATGTTGAACTGACATATGCAGGGCAGGAATTTGAGGTGAGAGATACTGTGAATACAGCTTTTGAAAATGAGTATCAGGGCGTGAGGATCTCGCTTTCTAAGGTTATGGAAAATGATGAACTGTTCGGGATCTACGGCAAGGACTACTATACAAGCGTTCGTTTTGGACTATTCGCCGCAGAGGATATAACGGCGGCTGACGGTACGGTTATTCCTGCTGACGGACTGCTTTCAGAGGTTTCACTTGATGAGAATATGACTGCAAAATTTGATGTACAGATACCTTTCGGCAGGTATTATGTCAAAGAAATTTCTACTGATGAACACTATATTCTTAACGGAGAAAAATATCTTGTAAACTTCGAGTATATGGGACAGGATATCCGGACTGTGGATATTGACTGCGGACAGTTTGTAAATCTTCTCAAGCGTGGCAGGATAGAGGGTCACAAGGTAGATGACAAGAGCGAACCTCTTGAAAATGCGGTGTTCGGTCTGTTTACTGCCGACTGTGTGAAGTTCAGCAGAGATACTGCAGTAATGACTTCCACATCAGATGAAAACGGATATTTTGAGTTTGACGAAATCCCCTATGGCGAATATATTATTCATGAAATCGAAGCTCCCAGAGGATATATTCTCAGCAATAAAAGCTATCCCGTAAGCATTTCAGAGGACGGCGAAGTCATTGAGATAACTGCCGAGAACAAGCCTATTACCGTTAAGATCTCAAAGCGTGATATTTACGGAAACGAGCTTAAGGGAGCAAAAATGCAGATCATTGACTCTGAGGGAAATATTGTTGATGAATGGACTTCCGACGGCACAAATCACGTTGTTTCAAAGCTTGGTGCAGGTGAATATGTGCTTAAAGAAATTGCCGCACCTGACGGTTATGTGATTGCAACGGACATTAAGTTCAGCATTGATGTTTACGGCAATGTTACGGTAGAAAACGTTGATTCTACAGCCGTTTCGGATAACGGCTATCCGCTTATCGTTATGGTGGACGATACCACTAAGGTTCGTATTTCAAAGCGGGACATTACAACAGGCGAAGAATTGCCGGGTGCTACTTTGCAAATTATCGACGAGAACGGAAATGTGGTTGAGGAATGGGTATCCACAAATGAACCACATATGATTGAAGGAAAACTTATTGCCGGCAAGGAATACACACTTAAAGAGATCATAGCACCTGAGGGTTACGAGATAACAAATGAGATAAAGTTTACTGTGAATGCTGACGGAACTGTGACCGAGGTCGTTATGTATGATGAGCATACGCCTGATCTTGAAATTCCTCCTACAGTCACAATAGATACTCCTAATACAGGTGTATCCGCAGACAATAGTGCTGAGCTTTATCTAGTAGCCGCAGCGGTTATTATGGCTTTCGGTATGGTCATATACAAAAAGAACGATAAGAAACAAAGAAAGGATGATGTGAAATGAGATCTAAAAAGAAATTGATCGCAGCAGCAAGTTCGGTGTGCTTTGCAGCTATGATGTCGCTAACCGCTTATGCTTCAGGCGATGTTGCAGGGGCGGTGACAAGCACCTGGGGTGCGGCGAAATCGCAGGTCGTTTCAGTCGTAAACAATGTGGTGTTTCCCGTAATAGACGTGATACTTGCGGTTCTGCTGTTTGTGAAGATAACACTCGCATACCTCGATTATCGCAAACACGGTCAGTTGGAATGGACTCCCATAGCCATAATTTTTGGCTGTCTTATCTTCACCCTAACCGCTCCGCTGTATATTTGGTCGATTGTGTAAGGAGGTATGACAAATGAAGAATATTCTTATACTCGCCGTACTGTCTGCGGTGATCCTTACAGGCTGCGGAAATATCTCGCCGCCGTTCAAAGCCGAGCAGACAACGGTCACAACAGCCGCACCGACAGTAAGTGCGGCTGCCTCTTCGGAGGCTGAAAGTACCGTCGATGAAGAACAGGTAAAATATGATACCTTTATTGCGGAGTTTTTCGATTCAAATATATGCTTTGCAGATACAAGCGCATTGGTAACAGAGGCAATGAAAAGCTGTTCATTTAAGAATGAGACAGACAGTTCCAATGGTATACAAAAAATCACGCTTACAGGCAAAAACGGCGGAGGTACTATTGAGGTGCTGTGCATAGATTTGTCGCAGGCTCAACTTGATTACGACATGGAATATATCCTTGAAAACTTCGGAGATTATTACTTCGGACAGACCTCCGCACAGATGAGCGGTATCACCGAAGATGACTTTGTTTCGAGTTACCGAATGACAAGCAGTGTTGTTTCAAAGGGTAAGTATCAGCAGTACGGCTCTGTTCAGAAATCCGATGGTATGGCGACGCAGTTCGGATACACGGAAACCTACGCTGTGCTTTCGGAGAACAAGCTTACCGTTGTGTCGGGTGCATTTCTCAGCACGGATATGATGGAAAGGCAGAGTTTTTCACAGCTGATGGCTAAGTTTGCGGAGAATGTGAAGTACTGATTTAAAATGAAAAAAGGGCTGAGGTTGGCTCAGCCCTTTGGTTTTGGGGAGTATAAATCAGAATTTATATATTAAATACTTCTTTTGCGTATGATGTCCACCCACCATGTGTAATCATTACGCAAATTACAGCAAGTGTTATATACAATACGATAGGGATAAGCAGATATGCCTTACCTTTACTCAATGTTTTCCGAAATACATAGATATTTGAGGGAAATGATAAAGCAAGCCAAATCAGTAGCTCAATACAGCCAAGCATAATAGAAACATCTTTCTCCGAGCCTAAATCATAGCTATAGCCTTTTGAATGTCCAGTTATATCAAGAAAAATCCAGCCGAAACATATTGGAAATGAAAATGCAATAAAACTCGTCCAGAGAAAATTCAGACAATAGATAATTTTACTTTTCATGGCTATCTCCTACAAATTTCGATTTATGTTATTATCCATTATACCACACCAACCTCGAAAAATCAACCCTAGTAAACAGAAAGCAGGTGATAAAGTGCCATATATCCCATTTACAGACGAACAAAAAGTCCTTGCCAACAGCGTAGACCTCGAAGAATTCCTGAGAATGCGAGGTGAAAAATTAGAACGTGTCGGCATAGAGCATAAGCTCATATATTACGACGGCTCAGGCAGGCACGACAGTATAACTATCCGTGGGTCAAAATGGTTCGACCATAAAAATCAGGTTGGCGGCGGAGCAATAATGTTTATGCAGGAATTCTATGACATGGACTTTCAGACGGCGGTGCAGGAACTGTTAGGGCAGACGGTTACTACGCTGTCTAACATCCCACCGAAAGCGGATACTCAAGAACCAAAGCCAAGAGAATTTAAACTTCCTGAACCGAACAGCGATATGCACAGAGTTTATGCTTACCTCATAAAACAGCGGTTTATCGCTCCCGAGGTCATAACTCATTTCGCAAAGCAACACACACTTTACGAGGATAAAGAACATCACAATGCCGTGTTTGTAGGAATTGATGAGAACGGCGTTCCAAGGCAGGCAAGCAAGCGTTCAACAAATTCTTACGGCAATAGTTTCAGGATCACTTGTCAAGGTTCTGACACAAGATACAGCTTTGCACATTTCGGTGAAAGCAAAAGACTCTATGTGTTTGAGGCTCCCATAGATATGATGAGTTTTCTTACGCTTTATCCGAATGATTGGCAGAAACACAGCTGCATTGCAATGAACGGAGTCTATGAAAATGCCGTTTTAACGGCTTTAAAGAATCATTCTAACCTCCGTGAAATTGTGCTTTGTGTAGATAACGATGAGGGAGGAATCGAGGCGGTGGACAGGCTTAGAGATATTCTTCATGAGAACGGATACCCAAACGTTAAACGTCTTGCACCTGAGTTTAAGGACTGGAACGAATGTCTGAAATCTCAGAATGGTGTTGAGCCATTGCCTGCTGTTCCGCATAAAAGGAAAGACGAATATCTGAAAGAAGTAAGCGAACTGGGGTATTTAAAATGCCGTCCCGATAAGCTGACCTCGCAAATCTATGCAACATTCAAAAACGGACAATACAAGTATCTCGCTGAGTATGCACTTGCAGGCTCGGCGTTTTTTATTGATAAAAGCTGTGAAAAGGATATGTTTGCAAAGCTTAGAGCCAAGCTGAAAGCAGAGTACAAGCCGTACACAGATAAAGGCAAAATTGCCGCTAAGCAAAGAAATTTGTGGGAATGTGTTACGGCAGTAATGAAAGATCTAAGGCAAACAGCTCGAACCCGAGAGCAGTCGGTTCAGACGGCAAAGCTTTTGTATAGCCTTGCAGATAGTGCCTTGCGGCTAAATGTTGAAAATACATTATCCGAACTTACACAAGAGCAAAGCGAATCAGAATACATTGTTTCAGAACCGGAGCAATGTATGGAATTCGGGTAATGCGATACCGTCTGCTTCACGGTGCAATACCTTGAAGATAACAAACTAACTGTTCTTTTAAATACAGAAGAAAGCATATTTCTATGGATAGGAAGTGAAATTTTGAGTGAAAAACAAATGATTTTAATAGGTTTGCTTGTCATAGCTTTCATTGCCTTTTTAGTGGTAGTAAATCTGCTTGACAACAAGTCGCTTAACGGAATAAAGGCTAAAAAGATCGGTGACGGACAGCATGGAACTGCGAGGTGGGCGACGAGAACGGAGATAAAGCGTACTTTTATCCCTTTGCCATTTGAACCTGAGAAATGGCGCAAAGGTGAAAATCTGCCGACTGTTCAAGGAACTGTTGTAGCCTGCCGAACGCACGGCAAAAAGACTGTTGCTCTTGTGGATGACGGTGATGTGCATACTCTTATGATCGGCGCCGCAGGAGTCGGCAAGACCGCTTACTTTTTGTATCCGAATATAGAGCTTGCCTGTGCTTCGGGAATGTCGTTTGTCAGTACAGACACAAAGGGAGATGTGGCGAGAAATTACGGAACTATCGCCAAAAAGTATTACGGCTACAATGTTTCTGTGCTTGATTTAAGAAATCCGACAAGGAGTGATGAGAACAACATTTTGCACCTTGTGAATAAATATATGGATCTGTATTTGCAGGACAAAACCAATCTTTCTGCGAAAGCAAAAGCGGAAAAGTATGCAAAGATAACAGCAAAGACAATTATCAATATCGGCG
>ENA-OPCS01001704-OPCS01001704.1-human-gut-metagenome-genome-assembly--contig:-NODE-1704-length-11159-cov-1.975324_pt1 | contig 11159 bp, 12 predicted proteins | sample MGYA00241256_ERZ501492 | MGnify/ENA primary metagenome ERZ501492 (study PRJEB25962, sample SAMEA2042512) | human gut metagenome | biome: human gut; feature: human-associated habitat; material: faeces... | reverse complement strand
TCGGTGATTTCTCCGCTGAATGCGAAGAGCGGGTTGAGATTGGAGAAAGGAAAATCGGAAGAATGAAGGAATAATGCAAAGATCAAATTTAATACATAAAGTCAGTGATTTGATTCACCGGATAGCACCTGAGGCAGAGATCATCCTTTATGGTTCGCAAGCCAGAGGGGATGCAGGTCTTTTCAAACTCCTTTTTATATAAATGTAATGAAGGAAGGAATCTGGTTATGAAACGACATATAAGTTCTTTGTATAGAAAAATAGTTTCAGAGAAAACACGAAAGGTTATTTATAAAGCCTTTTTAGGTAATTTGTTGATGTTTATCCGTGACTTTCCAGGAACAATGAGATGGTATCGGTGTAAATTATATTATTCCATTGTCTCTCCCAAAAATGAAATCGAACAAGCTTATAAAGCTTGGGGAATTGCCGGCAATTCCCCATATCCGTATATATGGAAGAAAGAGTATGATCTACAGCATTATGAGGTGAGTGTAGATAGCCAGAATGGTCTGCCGTATGTGTTCCATAATGGAAAGAAACTGTATTTTAAACGAGATATGTTGGCATCTACCGAAGCAGCGTATCGAGGACTTTTGATTGAACAAGATGAACGTTCTGCACATCGGTATGTTGATTCTTATGAAGAATTGAAAGGTAAAACATTATTGGATATTGGTGCGGCAGAGGCTATATTCACGCTTGATACAATTGAATATATAGATCATGCCTATCTTTTTGAATGTGACGAAAGCTGGATTGAGGCATTGGAAGCTACGTTTGCTCCCTATAATGAAAAAATAACGATTGTCCGCAAGTATGTAAGCGATGTTGATGACGAGGATAATATCAGGTTGGATACATTCTTTCAAGGTGAAGGAAAATCTATTGATAATTTATTCTTGAAAATGGATATAGAAGGATATGAGAGGAAAGCATTGGAAGGTGCTGTTCATATCTTGGAGCATGGACGACAAATCGGTGGATCAGTTTGTATTTATCATTTACATGATGATAAAAAGGTTATAGAGTCAGAATTGAAAAATTTTAATTTAAAGATAAACATACAGCCGGGTTATTTGTATTTTGAGAAAGAAATGCGTTCGGCTATTATACGGTTTTGGCGGTAATGGCTGAACAGACATTAAAGGAAAAGACGGCTAAAGGACTCTTTTGGGGAGGATTGAGTAATGGGGTACAACAAATTCTGAATGCTCTGTTTGGCCTTGTCTTGGCACGTGTTTTGGATGCTTCCGACTATGGCATGGTTGGAATGCTTGCCATTTTTAGTGCAATCGCTTCAACGATTCAGGAAAGTGGTTTTACAGCGGCTTTGACTAATCAGAAAAAAATTAAGCATAAGGACTATAATGCTGTGTTTTGGTTCAGTTCGTTGACGGGCGTATTATTTTACTTGGTTCTTTTCTTTTGTGCACCGTTGATTGCTAAGTTTTATGATAAGCCCGAACTGATTGGTTTATCTCGTATTGCCTTTTTAGGTTTCTTGTTTGGAGGCTTTGGGATTGCATCGAATGCTTATTTGTTTAAAACATTAATGATCAAAGAACGGGCGAAGATTGATATAGTCTCATTAATCTGTTCGGGATTGATAGGTGTTACTTTGGCTTTAAATGGCTTTACTTATTATGGGATAGCTATACAGAATATAACATATATAGGTATAGGTTCATTATTGAAGTTTATTTATGCACCATGGAAACCTACATTTCAAATGGATTTACACCCACTGAAATTAATGTTTGGCTTTAGTTCGAAATTGATATTAACGAATATTTTTACACAGATAAGCAATAATATATTTTCTGTAGTATTGGGAAAATTCTATAATCCGCAGCAATTGGGGTTTTATTCGCAAGGGCAGAAATGGATGGGGATGGGACATCAACTAATAGGAGGCATGATTAATGGTGTTGCCCAACCGGTGTTGGTTCAAGTAATGGATGATAAAGAAAGGCAGGTTCTTGTCTTTCGAAAGATGGTTCGCTTTGGTGCGTTTGTCTCTTTCCCTGCTATGTTGGGGTTGGCGTTTGTTGCAAAAGAATTTATTTGGATACTTTTAGGGGAAAAATGGCTGGATAGTGTGCCTTTTCTCCAATTATTTTGTATTTGGGGAGCAATGGGGTATTTATCTCAGTTGTATGTGAATCTATTAATGGCTCATTCTCGCTCTGAAGTTTATCTATTGGGAATGATTCTTATTGGACTACTTCAAATATTAGTTGTGTGGATACTATATCCTTTTGGTGTATTTAATATGGTGATAGGATATATTTGTGTTTATTTTATTAGTATTATTTTTTGGCATTATTCAGTGAAGGAAGAATTACCGATAAAATTAATATCTATATGTAAAGATATTGCTCCTTATTTGGTTATTAGTATATTGGTGTTTTTTGTGGTTGATTGTCTTTTGATAAATATTTCTGATGTATATATGCTATTTATTGCAAAAATATTGTTTTCTTCTATTTTGTATGTTTCGATTCTATTATTTTTGAAATCTACGATATTAAAAGAAGCTATTTCTTATTTGAAAAGGAGATAATATGGATGTTTCTGTGATTATAGTGAATTATAATTCTGGTGATTATATTGAAGAATGTTTGTGCTCCATATATGAGAATACAAAAAATGTTAAGTTTGAGATAATTGTTGTTGATAATGCATCTTCAGATGACTCTATTGAGAAAATTGGAAGAGAATTTCCGGATATTATTTGTATTCGGCTCCCCAAAAATATAGGATTTGGGGCTGCTAATAATATTGGTGCAAATATAGCGAAAGGGATGTGTTTGTTTTTTCTAAATCCAGATACAATTATAATAAATAATTCGATTGATATTTTGTATGATTATTTGAAATGTAATTGTAATGTCGCATTGTGTGGTGGAAATCTTTATAAAGAAAATTTAGAACCGAATAGATCTTATTCTCTTTCTATTGTGAAACCATTAGATGCTTTGTTATCGGTGTTTAATGTTAATAGAGAAAAAGCAGATGAATATTTTAATAAAAGTGATAAAGCAAAATCTGTTGCTTGGATTGTTGGAGCAGATATGATGATTCGAAAGGATATTTTTGAAGAAATAGGTCAATTTGATATTGAGTTTTTCATGTATAAAGAAGAACTTGATATATCAATGCGAATATATCCAAAATATGAAATTCATTCGGTTTCAACAGCTAAGATTATACATAAAGAAGGAGGTTGCTCTGGAAGTAAAGAGTTTGATAGAGAAACACATTTTATCTATTTAGATAGTGAAATTAGGTTTGTAAAGAAGTATTATTATGGGTGCTTTTTTGTGATATCTTTCTTGTATATATTAAAATCAATATTTGGATATTTATTGTACTTTCTATTAAATAATAAACGTAAAAAAAAGTATTGGTTACGTAATCTCGAGACAGTTATAGGAACTTTTCAGCCTCAGAAGAATACGAGATTATAATTTGATATAAAATGATTAAATGAAAAAAGTTCGAGTGTATTTTGTGGATTTTTGGGATGGTTTTGATTTTTATGACAATATTTTCTATATTCTTTTGTCTAAAAAATATCATGTGATTGTAGATCCTATAAATCCGGATTATTTGTTTTGTTCTTGCTTCTCATATAATGTTTATAAGTATGAGAATTCAGTAAAGATATATTTTACAGGAGAAAATAATGTTCCTGATTTTAATATATATGATTATGCTATAGGATTTCAGTATGTAAATTTTGAAGATCGATATTTGAGATTCCCATTGTATTTATTTTATATTTGGGAAAACTTGGAAAATATGAATTTGAAACATATCTCAGGTAGTTTAACAGGGCGTAAATTCTGTAACTTTGTTTATTCCAATAAACAAAATGCAGACCCTATCAGAGATAAGTTCTTTTTTGAACTTTCAAAATATAAAAAGGTTGATTCTGGCGGACGATTATATAATAATATAGGGGGACCTGTTAAAGATAAGTGTGCTTTTCTTCGAGATTATAAATTTACAATCGCTTTTGAGAATAGTTCTGTGAATGGTTATACGACAGAAAAAGTAGTAGAACCAATGCTTGTTAATTCAATTCCGATCTATTGGGGAAATAAATTGATAGGGAGGGATTTTAATAAATCGTCGATTCTTGTAGTTAAAGATGAAAAAGATTTTGATAGAGTTATTGACGAAATCAAATTTTTAGATCAAAATGATGATGCCTATCTTTCCAAATTAAAACAAAATTGGTTTGTAAGGGAGAATGAAAAAGAGCATTGGACGGATTTGTTGATGTCTTTTCTGGATAATATATTTAAACAGTCTTTTTTAGAAGCTAAGAGATGTCCTAAATTTGGTTTTGTGAAAAATTATATTCGGGAAGAAAAAAGAGCATCCTATCTGAAGAAAAACTATCTTTGGAATAAAATGTGTGGGTTAGTTGAAAAAATTTCCAATAAGAATTGAATTTGTGGTATGGTTAAGCTTTCTATTATTATACCTGTTTATAATACTGAAGAATATTTGCCACGTTGCCTTAATAGTTGTTTAGATCAAGACTTACCGGCTACAGAATATGAAATAATTGTTGTTGATGATGGTTCTACAGATGGAAGCTTAGAATTGTTGATGAACTATGCTGACAAATATCCTATTATTAGAGTATTTACCCAAACGAATAAACGACAAGGCGCTGCAAGAAATTTAGGCCTGAGGAGTGCAAGAGGAGAATATATATGGTTTGTGGATTCGGATGATAGAATAGAGCCGAATTGTTTAAGTCGGATTTTGCAATTAGATTTGGAGATTGATATCTTTTTGTTTCCTGGTTGCTGGTTTGAATATGATGATAAAATAACATATTCTTCTTATGATGTGCCTCGTTCTCAAAATATTTTTGACAATTTTTATCGAGTAACACCTTGTGGCTATATTTATCGTCGTTCTTTCTTGTTGGAAAATAACCTCTTTTTTATAGAAGGTGTTGTGTACGAAGATAATGAGTTTATTCCGAAAACATTTTTTAAGGCTCAAAAAATTTCATATATAGATATTCCTGTTTATTATTGTTTTGTTAGGGGAACTTCTACAACCCGTTCTTTTACAAGAGAAAAATGCTTGGACTTGCTGTATGTTGCGACAAAAATTTGTGAGTATAAGCAAGAATTCGTATCGAATGCGGATTGGATGAAATTCTTTAATAAGTATATAAAATCTATTTTACATACATATTTATTCTATTGTGTAAAATTTGAAAAAGAAAAAGCTTTGTTGTTGTTAAAATTCTTTTTGAATAATTCGATACTTCAAAAAGAAATGCAATTATATTCCTCTATGGGATTACTTATTAAGATGTTCCTGTTGAGGACTTCTCTTAATTCTCTATATTATCTTTTAAAATTAGAATCTTTTTTATATCGATAAAATTAGTCAATATGAAAATAGCAATAATTGGCCTCGGCTACGTTGGTATGCCATTGGCCGTTGAATTTAGTAAAAAGTATCCGGTTGTCGGATTTGATATAAATGAAGCTCGTGTAAAAGAGCTTCAAGGTGGAAGTGACAGAACAAGAGAGATTGATAGTTCATCTTTGAAAGAAGTGTTATCGCTTTCTGATACAAATCATGCGATTGGCTTGAAATTAAGCTATGATATAGAAGCTTTGTGTGACTGTAACTTTTTTATTGTGACGGTTCCAACCCCTATAACTAAATTTAAAACTCCGGATTTGAAGCCTTTGTTAGGAGCCTCTTCTACGGTTGGCAAAGTTTTGAAGAGGGGTGATATTGTTGTATACGAGTCTACTGTGTATCCAGGTTGTACGGAAGAAGATTGTGTGCCTGTATTGGAAAAGGAATCAGGTTTGAAGTTCAATCAGGATTTCTTTTGTGGTTATTCCCCTGAACGTATTAATCCGGGTGATAAGAAGAATACTTTGACAACGATAAAAAAGGTGGTATCTGGATCAACACCTGAGATTGCAGATCGGATAAACGAACTTTATGGTTCCATTATTGAAGCCGGTACATTTAAAGCTTCTTGTATAAAAGTAGCAGAAGCTTGTAAAGCCATTGAGAATGCGCAGAGGGATGTCAATATTTCTTTTATGAATGAGTTGGCTCTTATTTTTGATAAGATGGGTATTGATACGCGAGAGGTATTGGATGCTGCCGCGACAAAGTGGAACTTTTTGAAGTTTGCTCCTGGCTTAGTAGGTGGGCATTGTATCGGTGTAGATCCGTATTATTTGTTACACAAGTCACAATGTTTAGGATATAATCCGCAAGTAATACTATCAGGACGCACCGTTAATAATGAAATGGGGCGTTTTGTTGCTTCTAAAACTGTTAAACTGATGATCCGTCATGGAATAAAGATTGTCGGAAGTAAGGTTTTAGTCCTTGGTTTTACTTTTAAAGAAAATTGTCCGGATACTCGGAATACAAAAGTTGTCGATATTATTGATGAGCTAAAAGATTTCGGTGTTGATGTAGATGTTTATGATCCTTATGCTTTAAGAGACGAAGTAAAGGAGGAATATGGCGTCGAATTGTTGGACCAGATGTCCGATATTGATATCAAGAAATACGACGGTATTATTTTAGCTGTTGCTCATGATGAGTTTAAGCAGTTGGATTTTGACTTTGTCCGTAACCAACCAACCGTCTTGTTTGATGTAAAGGGTATCTTAGACAAATTTTTAGTACATGGGCGGTTATGATTTATTGAAAGAGCTGGTATTGGAAGGTAGAGTGCGAAGAATAATGTATTTATAGGATAATTTAGTTGCAACTAAACCATATTATGTCTACTTTTGTTCTTGAAAATATAGAAGGAGTGAATGGAAAGCAGCGATTTGACAAACTTATTGTTGACGGGATTTGTCCATTTGATAGATTTGAAGCAGAAATAGAAACTTGTTATAAGTCTGAATTGGTTGGAATATATGCTGTCATGAATGAGGTTGCCAATTTGAGGTCTGTGCCTTCTACAAAATTTCATTTTTATGATAAGACAAAAGGAGGATATCGGGAGTTTGAATTCAAGAGTAAACATCTTCGTGTTTACGGTATTGGACAACCTGGTGGGAAAATTATAATAACAGGTGGGACAAAGGCCAATCAAAAGAAAGATGAGAGTGACTTCCGAAGATTGAAAGATGATTATATAAAATCAAAGGAACAACAAAATATAAATAAGGATGAAGCGAGATGAATTAGTAAAGAATCCGGTCTATTGGACAACAGCTCTTCAGATGGAATTATATCGCCAAATAGATGTATTTATGCAAAAGCGAGGCATGAATAAGACACAGTTAGCTGAATATCTCGGTTGTTCGAAGGGGTATGTGACACAACTCCTTTCCGGTGATTATGACCATAAGATTAGTAAATTTGTTGAGTTGTCTTTGGCTATCGGAAAAATACCGGAGTTTACTTTTATAGATGTGGACGAATATATTGAATGCGAAAATTCGTCTTATGTCAGTACTGTCTCATCGAATGGCTACGCGAGTGCTGTTTGTTCAAATAGAGAGATTGATGATTATATAATAGCAGCTTGAATATGCAGACAATTCCTTATAAGATCGGTCAGATTAAAATTTCACAATTTGCCATTTTTCCGGATAAATATGTGAATGGTGAAGAGGTTCAAATCCATGCTTCATTCTCATTTGGACATAGTGTGACATTAGACAGCATTCGTTGTACGGCTTCTTTTTCCTTTTTACAAAAAGAAGAACTTCTTCTTATATCGGAAACGCAATGTTTTTTTAATATCGCTCAAGAAGGAATAGAGCAATTGCGTAAAGGACATGAAATACCAGTAGATTTTCTTCGTTATATGGCGACTATTGCTACAGGTACAGTGCGTGGCATTATACATGCGAAAACCGAAGGTACTGTTTTGAATACAATTATCCTTCCTCCAATCAATTTGGTAAATTTGATTGAAAAAGGAGTACCTGTGTAAAGATGAATTTTTTATTGTACAAATTTCGTAAGTTGTTGTTAGAATGAATTTAGCTCCTGTTGTTATTTTTACTTATAACAGACCGTGGCATACTCAGCAAACGGTTGAAGCGTTGTTAAAGAATGAATATGCTTCAGAAAGTGATTTGATAATTTTCTCAGATGCTCCTAAAAATGAAGTTGCTAAAAAAGGGGTGGAAGAGACTCGTTCATATATTCGAAATATTACAGGATTTAAATCTTTACGTATTATTGAGCGAGATCGAAATTTTGGCTTAGCTAATAATATTATTGATGGTGTAACTTCTATTGTCAATGAGTTTGGAAGAATAATTGTTTTAGAAGATGACTTACTTACTTCTCCCTATTTTTTGAAGTTTATGAATGAAGCCTTAAATAAATATGAGAAGGTAGAGGAAGTGGTTAGTGTACATGGTTATTTATATCCTGTTAAAGAAGAAGTTCCAACTAATTTTTTTTTAAAGCATACAGATTCTTTGGGATGGGGGACTTGGAAAGAGTCTTGGAAAGTATTTAATCCGAATGGAGTTTATTTGTTGGCTGAGTTAGAACGACGAAAATTGGAATCTACATTTAATTTTAATAACTCATTGGATTTTTTGAAGATGTTAAAGCAACAGATAGCAGGAGAAAATAATTCATGGGCGATACGTTGGTATGCATCTTCTTTTCTTGCTGATAAGTTGTCACTTTTCCCTTGTAAATCATTAGTCTTTCATAATGGAAATGACATACAAGGAACAAATAGTGATTCCTCAGATAAATGGTTAGATGTTGAATTATCTGAGACTGAAATTCCTGTTGTAGATCTCTTAGTTGAGGAAAATTTAGAAGTTAGAGCTATATATGAACATTTTTTCATAGCTTCTCGTCCTAGTTTGATGATAAGAGCTGTAAGCCGTTTTAGAAAAATGTATAGATCCTATTTTTTGAATAGATAATTGTGGCATAAATATGGAGTATCAGAACTATACGATAAAAGAAATTGATGTTTTCACAGAAGTTTGTAATGAAAAATTGATCCGATTATATCACAATTTTTTGTATACAATTCCTTATATTCAAGTTTATCATACTGTTGTAGGATGTGATTTTTATGGTATAGAAGTTTGGAATGATTCTTGTTGTTTGGATGTTGTTATTTATAAAATACAGGATCGTATTTGTGAAATACTGAATACATTTTCATCGTTTTCTGATAATGAAGGAAAAGCTATTATTGAGTATATTACGAAAAAACATATAGTAAAAAAGATAATACTGAGTGCTCAGTATTCGGCATTGCAAGTTGCAATGCCGAATATCATTTTTGCAAATGAAGATATTATTTTAAGATTACCTACAACAAAAGATTTATATTTTAATTCTTTTGGAAAGCAGACCAAAAAACATCTTAAATACTATAAAACAAAAATAAAAAAGGAGTTTTCTGATATCCAATTTATTTTTTATCATAAAGAAGAATGTTCAGATTGTTTAGTTCACCAGATCGTTCAATTTAATCGTGAACGAATTCAGAGTAAAGGACAAATTTCAGGAATTGATGATGATTATGAAAATCGTTTAAAAAAGTATATTCGATATTATGGTAAAATATGTATGATGTATTTAGATGATAAACCGGTTGCAGGTACTCTTGGTTATGAAGTAGGACAGGATTTTTATCTACAAGTTCTTGCACATGATAATGCTTATAATAAATATAATATAGGACAATTATGTTTGTTAGAAACAATAAATTCTGAAATAGATTCAAAAATGGATACGTTTCATTTTTTATGGGGAAACTGTGAATATAAGTATCGTTTTGGAGGAAGTGCTATAAAACTGTATCGACAGATTTTGTATTTAAATTATTCTTGGGATTATTTTTGTATTTATTTGCAAAAGATAAAGCAAGATATCTATCTGCGTTTAAAGAGTAATGAGAAAATTCGTTATTTGTGGAAGAATGTTTTGAGAAAATAGATTTATTAATGAAATTCCTTTTACATCGTTATATTCAATTATTATTAGATATTTTCTTTTTCTGTATTTATCGAAAGAAAGTTGTTGGGCAGAATAAATATTTGTGGTGTACTATCCCTGTCCCTGAATCATATCCTCAGCAAAGCCAGACTCATCCTTCGATTATTTATTTGAAACAAGGATGGAACGGGGCTACCCATTGGTTGGGGACAACGCCTTATCCTAAAGCGCAGGTGAAATATGAAAATCCGTGTATTTATTATGCTGATGTTCAAAATAATAGTGTTCCTACACAATTTATTCCAATAAAAAATAATCCTATTTTGGAATGGCCAGGAGGAGATTGCTTCAATTCGGATATTGAACTGTATTTTGAGGATAATGTGCTATATTCTATTATTAGGGAGTATGATAATAAAACTCTTTCAAAGAAATTGAAAGTTCAGTATTCGACAGATGGACAATTCTGGAGTACTCCACGTTTATTTTTTGAGACAACAGATCCGAAGCAAGAATTATTATCTCCTTCTATCATTCGTTATAATGACAAACTTCGTCTTTATTGTCTAAATGGGGATGCCGGTATCTCTAAAAGGGGGCATTGTACAGGTATTCATATTTTGGAAGGGGATAATTTGAAGCGATCAGTTTTTAAGGAAGTCGCAACTGGTTCTTTTCTGAATAAAGATGAAGTACGGATAGAACCTTGGCATTGTTGTTTGTTTGAATACCGGCAGAAGTTGTATATGCTTTTCTGTGGGCGGGATCATAAGCAAAAAACATTCCGTTCACCGATGGAAACGTATTTGGCTGTGTCGGAAGATTATCAAAATTTTTCTATTTATGAGAAGCCGATAGTAGCGCATATCAAAACATATCGTCCTTCTGCTTATATTGATGGAGATAGATTACATTTGTATTTTTCTGTAGTCGGATATGTTGATAATTTTCATGAAGATAGACGGATTGGATATACTTGCTTGAATATGAAAGAGCTGCTTCAAGTGTTACAATGAAAGAAAACCAAACTACAACGAATTTAAAGAATATTGGTGTGATGAATATGTCCGTAAGATAAAAAATAGCCGAAAGACAAAGATACTATGGAAAGAATGGGAGTACGCAAGAATGGATATTGGAATGTAAAGGTTGGGAAATGAAAATTGTCATCTTAAACACATCTGAACGTACTGGAGGGG
>ENA-OPCS01001674-OPCS01001674.1-human-gut-metagenome-genome-assembly--contig:-NODE-1674-length-11405-cov-1.401762_pt1 | contig 11405 bp, 8 predicted proteins | sample MGYA00241256_ERZ501492 | MGnify/ENA primary metagenome ERZ501492 (study PRJEB25962, sample SAMEA2042512) | human gut metagenome | biome: human gut; feature: human-associated habitat; material: faeces... | reverse complement strand
CTATTCCGGCGTCGACAGTGATTTTCTGCCCACCTTCATACACTTTGCCGGTGCGTAGATCCGTCCATGTGATGCTAGCGTTTCCGGGAAGCGTCACCTCACGCGACCTAGCTCCGGCCTCAACTACGGGGGCCACTAGGATATCAGGGCCGAACATGTATTCATCGGCAATATCGGACACCGACTTGTCTTGGGGGAACTCGTAGAAGAGTCCGCGAACCAAAGGCTGGCCATCGGTATGTGCTGATTCGAACAGTTCTCGAGTGTAAGGGCGCATTTTTTCGCGAATGGCAATGAACTTTCGGAAGATTTGCTCCATCTCGGGGCCATAGCTCCAAGGCTCATTGTCGGCACCACTTGGCGAACGGTGGTCTCCGGCCGAATTAGTGATGGTCTCCTTGCCGGTTGCCGTATGCAGACTACGATCGCCATGGTTGCGCATGACCGGCAGGAAGCATGAGAACGCACACCAGCGGGCCAACAACTCCTTGAAATTGTCCGAATCAATTATCCCATCATGGAAACCGCCCATATCGGTGGTGAACCAAGGGATACCGGCCATGCCCATGTGAATGGCGCAGGTAATCTGGGCACGGAGGTCGGCGAAGGTCGAACCAACGTCTCCAGACCAAACAAGAGAACCATAGCGTTGCGAACCAGCCCAAGCGCAACGGGTGAGGTTGACGATGTCACCATCCCTTCCTATGGTTTGTTGCCCCTCGTAGAAGCCTTTGTTATAGTCTCTTGGGTAGATGTTTGCCACCTGCTGGTTTGGGCCGGCGTAATATCGATAATTGTCGAAATCGTACGTGCCGTATTCAGGTTCCGCTTCGTCGAGCCAGAATGCATCAACCCCAAGCTCGGCATAATTTGTTCGGCACTTCTCCCAAACATATTCACGAGCTTTTGGATTGGTGGCGTCATAGAACTGGCTGGGACCTTCGAACATCATGCCGACGTCTTCACCCTTATCTGCACGCACGAGAAGGTTCTTTGACTTCATCTCAACATAATTCTCTGAGGCGAGCGCGACCTGGGGCCACACAGATACCATGAGTTTCACTCCCATGCTGTGCAGATCGTCCGCCATAGCTTTGGGATCTGGCCAGAATTCATTCTCAAAACGGAAGTCACCCATATGCGGCCAGTGGAAGAAATCTACAACGATGAGATCCAATGGAATATTACGCTGTTTAAACCCATGGGCGACGTCTAGGAGCTGACGTTGATTCCAATATCTAAGCTTGCACTGCCAGAATCCCAGTCCCCATTCAGGCATGTGAGGAGCGTGCCCTGTGGCGTCGGCATAATGCTTCATTATCGAAGAAGGTGTATCGCCTGTGGTAATCCAGTAATCAATCTGCTTGGCTGATTCAGCTCGCCATTCCGTACGGTTCTTGCCGAACGTAACGTTTCCAAGTGCCGGATTATTCCACAGGAAGCCATATCCGGCGCTGGAAACCACGAAAGGAATAGATGCCTGTGAATTGCGATGCGCGAGTTCGAGGGTACAACCTTTCAGATTGAGGATGTTCTGTTGGTACTCGCCCATACCATATAGTTTCTCATTTTCCGGTGTGGTAAAGGAAGCAACGATGGAATAGTCGCCTCCGGTGATCGGTTTGAACCATCGCGCTCGAAGATTTAGTGATCCGCCAGATGGTATTTCCTGAATGAGCGGTGTGCCGTCTGCCTTATAGAAGCTCAGTAAACAGCGTGGCTCTTCATATCCTGATCCGGAGTACAGGCCGCAGGATGCTTTCGCTTGAACTACAATATCGCCATTGCGTAATTCGGCGGTTCTATTGGGCTTGTCAATGGTGATGCCATAGTCGTGACTGTCTGAGGCCTGGTTGTTTTGTGGCAGCAAAGCTCCTTCTTGTTCTTGTATCTCATGCATTTTCGAGGCGCGGACGCGGACTGAATTCTTTCCCCATGGTTCGATGCGAAGATATTCGCCGTCGCCAGTCCACAACAGTGCATCTCCATCGATAGCAAAAGTTAGTTCACTCATAGTTGGTCCTTGTAATTATGTACTTAAGGGTTGGATTAGTCTTTCACCGCTCCGGCTGTTACGCCGGCGGCAACGTATTTCTGTGCGAAAATTAGTAACAGCGCTGTTGGTACTGAGGCCAATACTGCGGTGGCCATCATTGGCCCCCATTCTTGGTTCTGTGAACCGATAAAGTCATATAGACCCATGGTGATTGGCCTCATCTTGCCGCCACCGGAATCGAGGGTCGAAGCAAACATGAAATCTGACCATGCCCAGAGGAAAGCGAACAGCGAAGTCGTGACAATGGTATTACGGGAGAGTGGAATCACGATTTTGGTAAAAACACCCCACTGCGATGCTCCGTCGATTTGCGCTGCCTCCACCAACGAGCGTGGCATACCGGACATAAATCCCGTCATCAGAATCACTGCGAACGGTACCGACAAAGTGGAGTCGGCAACGATAAGTCCCGGAATACTGTCGAGAAGACCGATGTCATCGTAGATCTGGTAGAAGCCTAGAGACATAACGACCGCGGGAATCATCTGAGCAACAATCAACAGGAAGTTCATGGACTTTGAGCCTTTGAACTCCAAGAAAACAATGGCGTATGACGAAGGTAATGCAATTGCTAGAGTCAGGATCACGCATCCTATGGCAACTAGCAATGACGTTCCTAGGTAGGGGAGCTGTGAACTTAACGCAGAGGCATAATTGTCGAGCGTGAAATCTTTCGGGAACAGATCACCTGAACGGATGGAGCGACGTTGCGTGAATGATATGTTGATCATCCAGTATACGGGGAAGAGCATAATCAGCGTCAAAATGATGCCTATAAGTGTTTTCCACCATGATGAACGATGTTTCATTTTAGTTACCTCTTCTCTTCATTCCGCTGGGCCCACAGGTAAATCAGAGCGAAAATCAGTGCTACGACAATGAGAATCGTGCCCACAACGGATGCTTCCGAATACCGGATGGTTGCTGATGTGCCCTTTCCGAAAGCCATCTCATAAGCCCAAGTTGCCAAGGTTCTCGAAGATCCAGTACCCTTGGTCATGATCCAGATGATGTCTACTGTTCGTAACGTGTAGACGAAACCTAGCAGGAGCGTGATCATCGATACCGGCTTGAGCAACGGGAAAGTAATCTTCCAGAAGCGCTGCCAAGCATTGCAGCCATCCAACGCGGCGGCTTCATACAAGTCGCCATTGATGTTTTGCAAGCCCGAATACAGAATTACGAGGTTGAAAGGAATACCAAGCCAAATATTGGCAATGATAACCGCCCACAAGGAATGATCGGCTTGCAGCCACCAAACCGGGTCCAAACCAAATAGTTTGAGGAAATTATTAATAACACCGCTGTCGGCGTCCATCATCCATTGCCAGATCGTACCGGAAATCATTGGCGGAAGTAGCCATGGTACAAGGAATGCGCCGCGCAAAGCCGCGGAAAGTTTGAAATTCTGATTGAAGAAAACCGCCAAAGCCGATAGAGTATTGGAAAACGATAGAAGCGAAGACGAAAATCAAAGTCTGTCCGAGAATGGTCCAGAACTGTTGATTGCTTAATATTTCCTTATAGATATCGAATCCAGACCAAGGGGCATCGCCGGTCACAAAAGTGCGACGTGTGTAGCGGTGCATACTCATGGAAATATTCTGAATCAGAGGCCAAACGTAGAAGATAAGCATGTAAATAATCAGCGGGGCCGCGAAACCAATGGCGGCCAATGTGGTTGGCTTGATTCGCCTTGGTTTATCTGCGGTGATTGTTTGAGACATAGTTCACCTGCCTGTTGATGGAAAAGATGGAATGGGGCGTCTGAATATCGCAATGAATGGCGGGCAGATGCCCCAGAAAAATATGAGACCGCGAATCAGCCCTTATTCAAGGCAGCCTGTAGATCTTCAGAAAGCTGTGCAGAAATGTCTTCGTATTCCAGACCAACGTCAGTGGTACGGCCTTCAGCATTTTCTACGGCGTCAACCCAAGGTGCCCAGGCACTGTTCTCTTCCACCTGCTGCTTGCGGACGTCACTTTTGGCGGCAAGATAAACCATCTCATCATTGGTCTTCTTGAGATTATCTCCGTCAATGAGGCACTGAATGACCTCCGCGGTTGCCTTCATCTTGTCACTGTCTTTGGTTTTCTGGGCTGGAATGGTAATGAACTCGCCACCGCTTGGAACCGGGGCTACTCCGCCATCTTTGGCTGGAATGGAAATCATCTTGTAGCCTTTCTCGGTGGCCGACTCCATCTGCCATGAACCATTTTCAGAAAAGCCGTAATCGCCGCCAAGGAACAGATCCCACGCAGCAGATTGGTTGTCCGTTGCGACCGATTTCGGAGCCCAACCTTTTTGGACCCAGCCGGATACCAGATCAAGCGCATCCTGCTCGGCACTGGAACCTGAAGCGTCCTTCAATTGACCGCCGGCTCCCCAGAACCAGGGAAGGAACTGGAATGTTCCTTCTTCGCCGGAAATGCCGGAGAACGTGATGCCCTTATATCCTGCGTTTACTACTTTTTCGATGGCACTGTTGAGCGAATCCCAATCGGTGATCGATTCCGGGTCGACGCCGGCCTTATTGAGGACATCGGGGTTGTAATACAAGCCCAATGCGTTAGTGCCGTAAGAAACCCCATATTGTACGCCGTCGATGATGCCGGGACCTTCGATATTCTTGTCGAATCCTGAAACGTCGACTCCCGCTGCTTCGATATCCGTAACAAGTCCTGCGTCGACAGCGGTAGGCATCTTTGGGTTATCGATCAGGGCGATCTGGGGTGCGTTGCCGGCCTTGACAGCTGTTGTGAGATTGTTTAATAGGTCTGACTGCGCATAGCCGATGCGTTTTACGTTATATCCCTCAGGAGCACAATTGGTAACGTATTTCGCCCATGTGCTGCTATCGTTCTTCTGAGGGTATGGGTCCCAGAATTCGATTGTTTTGGAATCTTGACTCGAGTTGCTACCGCAAGCGGCGAGACTGACTGCCGCGGCACTTGCGGCGATTAAAGCTATCACGCGCTTCATATTTGAACCGATCATTTGGTATTTCCTTTCATTAACAGCGCACCTATGCGCTGAATGATTAATTTATTGCGTTTGGGAAGTTTTAATCCCAAACTGTTGAACCGGTTAAACAAGTTAAATAATAAACCCTGATCTTTGAAAAGTCAAATCGACGAACTTAACTAATGTAGAATCTCGTGGTTGTTTTCTGCGCGTAATCTACGTAGCTGCGATGTTACTCGGGCTCTTGGGTTAGTGGATAATCAAGATAGCGGGTGACCGTCTGGGCTTTCGGATTGTTTATTCGACGCAAAAGGGTTCCCACGGCGGCTTCTGATAGTTGCGCAATGTCCGGACGCACTGCAGGGAACGATATCTTCATTGATGTTGCTAGCTGTTTCGGGAAGACGGTTACGACCTGCAAGTTATCCGGTGTTCGGAGGTTCCTGCGTGCCAAGACCTGAGGGGCAACGATTGTTGCTGGCTCGTTGTGAAGTATCAGAGCGGTCGCTTTGGCGTGTGTATCTAGTGCATGCTCAATGAGGGGCGAAGGATCCGAATCGTCGTCTTTCGGATATTCGACATGCATTTTCAGGTCAAGACGTTTGGCGGTCTCTATCGCTGAATCCAGAAAGCGCCAAGCGTAGCCAAGACCCTGATCAAATATTGTGTGTGACCATGGAATAAGAATCACCTCTTTATGCCCTTCAGAGGCTAAGAAATTCAAGATTGATGATGCAGCCTTGGCGAAATCGGAATCCACTGTATCCAAACCGTGTGAGTTCTTTGGCGAGCCGAATGCAACGGTCGGAATGTGCTCTTTTGCGGCATAGCTGACTCGTGGATCCTCATCTTTGACGTCCATCAGGATGAACCCATCCACTTTCTTTGACGACCATGCTTCATGCATTGCCTCGAAGCCGTCGTTCTCGCCAATGAGTAGGGTGTCGTATCCTCTCTTTGTCGCTTCTTCGGATAGCAGGTACACGTACAGCCCAAAGAGGGCTGACAGATAGTTGCCGTGAAAGGCGGGGGAGACCACACCTATTGTTTTGGTTTTTCTTACGGATAGTGCGCGGGCTGCATGGTTCACCGTATAGCCTAATTCGTCAATCGCATGTTGCACCTTAAGTGTTGTAGCTTGGGTGATTCGAGGATCTCCCGATAGTACATACGAGACTGTTGCCTTGGAAACACCGGCTGCGTGCGCCACGTCAGAAATTGTTACCATATATCACCTGCTCTTGCTTCGTCGCTTCGCTAGGTTAAGCAAATAATCAACATGAGACAAGTTTAGCGTTATCTGTTTGCGCGCGTCGTCATGATGGTCGACAAAAGGCAATGACTCTATTCCGCGTTTCCTCTCGTCCAATGGAGGTGTGGACGGCTATGCGCGCGAGTATCTACCAAACTACTGATGTTGGCGGTTTGGGTTAAGTCGCGTTGCTGTCTTGGCGTATGCCGTTGACGGTGCGAACATTGGTGAGTTTGATTCGCATCGGTGCTTGAGGCGATTAAACGTACATGCGTGTGAAGAAAAGTACATCGAACGCCGTAAGAAAAGCACATTGAACGCCGGGGTAAGACGAAGAGGCTTGTCTGCGGCTCGCATCTCGTCTATGTATGGCAGATTCGGAGGCCTGACCGGAGACATCTCACTTACATATGGCAGACACATGCGGCGAAAACCTCAAAAACGTACCCCCGAAGTGGCTGTTTTCGCAGGCGACGTGCCATATATAAGCGAGATGTTTCCGTACGAAAAGCAAAATCTGCCATACATAACGCAGATAGACCGGTTGGCGTGGGGTATTACGCGAAGTGATTTCACGCGAGTACACGCTGCGGCCTACAGCAGGGGAGCGGTGCGTGGTTTTGCGGTTGAGTTTCGTACTTGCAGCTGAACGGGGAATGTCTCGAATGGTTCCTCGATGGGTTGTCCTTCGATGAGCGCCAGAGCCTTTTGTGCCGCATCGACGGCCATGTCGTATGGGCGCTGTCGAACGGTGGTTAGCTCAGCTTCTTTGGCGAAGGTGCTGTCGTCAAATCCGGTTACGGAAATATCTCCAGGCACGGAAAGGCCGCTGCGTTGAAGGCGGAAGAACAATGGAATTGCCTGTGAGTCCTGATGGAAACACAATGCGGTGGGTGGGTTGTCTTGCGCCATGATCTCGGAAATTGCCGCATCTAGAATGCTGTCGCCTTTTTGCACTGCCAGTGTGCGGGCGGTCAGTCCGTCAATTGCATCGCAGGCTTCCTGGAATCCGGAAATACGGTTAAATGAGCTGAATCCCAATGTGGAGGAAAAGCTTTCATATAAATACAGCAGGTTACGATGTCCCAGCTTGGCGAGATGTCGAACGATGAGTTTGATGCCTTCTTTGTCGTTGATACCGACAGTTGCATCGAATCCTTCGCTGGTGGTATTGATGCCGATAATCGGAATTTTTGCGGTTCCGAGACGTTTGACCTCGTCGGGGCTGATGCCAAATGAGGAAACGAATACGGCATCGGCGTTGCTGCGTACGGGAAGTTCCTCGAAGAATGCGTCACGCGCTTCCGACCCCTCGATGGGGTAGATGACCAGATCGTACCCGGCGTCACGCAAAACATCGTTAAGTCCGGCAATGATTTCGGCGGTGAACCATTCGATGACGCCGCTGCCGACCAATAATGCTATGCGATAGGTTCTACCGGATTTAAGAATTCCTGCCGATCTGGAAACGCTGAAATTCAACGCATCGGCTGCGGCCTGCACTTTCAACCGTGTTGCCTCTGACACCTGTTCAGGGTGTGCGAAAGTGCGTGAGACTGTAGCGTTCGATACGCCTGCCTTCAGTGCCACATCGCCGATGCTCGCTTTCATGGTGCCTCCGAAAGTTTTTCACTGTTTGTTTCAGCCTACCATCATTACCGTCCGCATGGCTACAGAGTTGAAAGATGAATGAAAAGGGTTGCGATATGACACGCCGTATGAAAAACAATGTGTGCACGCTCACGGCGGTGAGATGAAACGGGTTTCAAATGAAACCGTTTACATTTTAAAAAACCTTGAATTGCCAATATGAAACCCTTGTCGTATGCTATTGCTTGTCCGCAAGGGTCGGATGAAGGCTTACGAGGACGTAAGGAGAGATATGAAAATCAACAAAGGTATCGCAGTGGCAGTGGCGGCCTTGAGCATCGTCGGCTTGGCTGCGTGCGGGAACAGCAATGCCGCGTCCGGCACAACCGATACGAAAGCCGACAAAGGGCTTGACGTTATCGGCAACACCATCACCTACGACCCCAATCATCTCGTGAACGACGGCAAGCCAATCCAGCTCGAGTACTGGAGCTGGGGCAGCAAGGGCACGGATCCTGTCTACAAGATGATTGAGTCCTACACGAAGACGTATCCGAACGTCACCATCAAAACGGTGAATGTTTCATGGGATGATTATTGGACCAAGCTGCCGTTGGCTCTGAAAGGCAAAAACGGTCCGGCCGTTTTCAACATCCACAACTCTTACGATGCGTTGATTCGTCCATACGCAGCGGATTACGATATCGACACCAAGTCTTTGGAATCCGACTACTCCACCGCATCCGTACATGAAGATGAGAACGGCAAAGTCAAGTACATCGACTCCGTGATCAACACCGGCAACATCTACTACAACAAGACATTGTGGAGCGAAGCGGGCCTCACCGACGCCGACATTCCGACCACATGGGACGAATTCATCCAGGTCGCCCAAAAGCTCACCAAAACCGACGGCAGCAAGATGACGCAGGCCGGCTTCAACTTCAACGGCGACGCCTACAGCGCCATCTATCAAGGTCTGAACTATCAGAAGGGTGAACTGCTCTTCAGCGAAGATGGCAAGAAAGCCAACTACAACAACGATGTGACCAAAGAAAACATGCAGTTCCTCAAGGATTTGTATGACAAGTACAAGGTCGGATCCGTTGACTTCGGCAACGATTACACCCAAAGCTTCGGTAACGGTCAGTCTGCGATGATCTACGCTTGGGGCCACATGGAAGGCACGCTGAAAGAAAAGTATCCAGATATTGACTACGGCGTGTTTGCCACCCCAACCTTCTCCGAAGACACTCCGTTTGCATACGACCGTTACAACGGCGAATCCACTCCGGGCGTCAACAAGAACCAGAGCAAGGAGCAGCAGGCCGTTGCCCAGGACTTCATCAAGTACCTGCTCGCCAACGATGATTACATTCGTGAAGCGGTATCCGAACTGAACTCCTTCCCAGCCAAGACCTCGCTTCAGAACGACAAGGACATTCTCTCCAAGCCGGTCATGGCCGCCATCCAGCCACGCGTAGACCGACTGATCTGGCCGGGACCGGCACCATCCACCGTTGAATCCAGCGGCACCACTGCTTTCCAGAACGTCTTCCAGAACGGCATGTCCATCGATAAGGCTCTCAAGGAGGCCCAGGGTCAGATGGATACCGACATGAAGAGCTCTGACTTCACGTCAATGGAAAGCAAGTACGCTTACTTCGACGAACATAAGTAATACCGATATATCCTTTCCAATCCCTTTTCCAATCCGGGCAGTCGCGGTACGATTCTTCTTCCGCGCCGCGGCTGCCTTTTATCTACGAGATACGTTCAATCTTCTTATTCGATTCGATCTGACATTCTGTATTGCGTAACAAAACGGTCGAATCGGCTCACAGAGAGGCGAGATTCAATGAAAAACAAAAATGGTGAATCTCTGGTATCGAGAATTTTCACCCTACGCAACATGGCCGTTGCCTTCTTGGTGGTCTATTTCGCCATTTTCCTGGCCTACCCAATTTTTAAAGCCTTCGCGGGCAGTTTGCATAACTGGAATCCTCTGATTGGCACTTATGATTGGGTCGGACTCGACAACTTCAAACAGATCCTCACAGACAAACTTTTCTGGACTTCCATGGGGAACACGGCGGTATTCGCAGGTGTTTCCACACTCTTCCGCATTGTGCTTGGTCTCGGCTTGGCCCTGCTGCTCAGCGCCAAACTCGTCAAATGCAAAGACACCCTCCGAGGTCTGTTCTACATGCCGACCATCACTCCGCTCGTGGCAGTCTCTTTCGTGTGGATGTGGATGTTCGACCCGCAGTTCGGCATGGTAAACAAAATCACAGGACTCGACATCAACTGGCTGCACGACACCAAATGGGCCATGCCGGCAGTCATCATCATGACCATTTGGAAGGATTTCGGCTACGCGACCGTTCTATATTTGGCCGGTCTCATGAATCTTCCTCGAGACGTGTACGAGGCGGCCGCCATCGACGGTGCCAACTCAGTGCAGATTTTCTTCAAAATCACCCTGCCGTTGCTTAAATCAACCACCTTGTTCATTGTCATCACGTCACTGATCAGCTACCTGCAGGCATACGTGCAGATTCTCGTCATGACCGAAGGCGGTCCGGGCACGTCAACCTACACCATCAGCTATCTCATCTTTGATCAGGCATTCCAGAAATACAACTTCGGCGTCGCGTCAGCTCAGGCAGTTGTGCTCTTCCTGTTCACTGGTGTGCTCACCCTCATCATGTTCAAGGTTTCTGGAGATTCGGAGGAACTGGCATGAAATCACGTAAAATTGGCGGCATCATTCTTACGATTCTGCTCTTCATCGCCGCCATCATCACCATTGTTCCATTTGTTTGGATGTTCATTTCATCATTCGCGCCAAATAGCGAAATCGTCAAAGTGACCGGAGGATTATTCCCTAAGCCATCCACGATTGACAATTATGTGAGCATCCAAGAAAAGTTCAATTTCTTGCGATTGTTCGCAAACTCGCTGATCGTAGCAGTACTGAAAACCGGTATTGCAATCTACACAAGTGCAGTGCTTGGTTACGTGTTCTCTAAAATGCGATTCCGTGGTCGCAACCTGCTTTTCGGCATCGTTATGAGCACCATGATGATTCCTTGGGCAGTGACCATCATTCCGCAATACGAAATGTTCACCAACTGGGGTCTGCAAGACACCTACACGTCGCTCGTGCTTCCTGGCATGATCAGCGCATTCGGTATCTTCCTGTTCCGCCAATCCATCTCGGGAATTTCTGACGAACTCATTGAAGCGGCGAAACTCGATGGCGCATCCGAAACCAGAATCTTCCATAGCATCATTCTGCCAATGAGCCATAACACCATCGCGGCGCTCGCCATCTTCACCTTCCTGTGGAATTGGGAAGACTACCTGTGGCCATTCTTGATGATCACTGACGAAAACAAGCAGCTGCTCGCTGTCGGTCTGAAGGCCTTCAACGGACAATACGGCACCGATTACGGCGGATTGTTCGCAGCGACTTCGTTGGCAATTGTTCCAGTGATCATTGTGTATATGATTTTCCAGAAGCAGTTCATCGAAGGTAT
>ENA-OPCS01001671-OPCS01001671.1-human-gut-metagenome-genome-assembly--contig:-NODE-1671-length-11430-cov-2.677187_pt1 | contig 11430 bp, 9 predicted proteins | sample MGYA00241256_ERZ501492 | MGnify/ENA primary metagenome ERZ501492 (study PRJEB25962, sample SAMEA2042512) | human gut metagenome | biome: human gut; feature: human-associated habitat; material: faeces... | reverse complement strand
CCGGTTGAAGGTGCGGGGGACCACCTCGCGGAGGCGCTGGGCACCAGCGTGACCACCGCCTGCTCCTACTCCCCCGCCGACAAGGGCTACGGCATCCGCGCTGCTGTATGGGCCGGTGCCAATCTGGACAAGGAAGCCGCTCCCATGCTGTTTGACCGCGGCGTTGTTGCCCCCGGCGTGGATGGCGGCTATGTGGATAGCGACACTGCCTTTGGCGGCAAGGCCTTCCCCGGCAAGATCCGCCAGTACAACCCCGGTACCCAGCCCTTCCTGAAGGTGAACCGCAACGGCGAGCGCTTTGCCAACGAGAGCTGCCCCTACAACGATATCGTCTACGCTGCTGCCCACCAGCCGGGCCGCGTCTACGCACAGATCTGCGACGCAAACATTCTGGAGGACGCAAAGCGCTTCCACACCATCGGCTGCTCTGCCCAGACCCGCAATGCCGGCGCAGAGTATATCCAGAAGCAGATGGACAATGCAGAGAAGGAGGGCGTCTTCTTCAAGGCCGACACCATCGACGAGCTGGCCGACAAGCTGGGCTTCACCGGTGAGGCCAAGGATACCTTCCTTGCTACCGTTGAGCGTTACAACGAGCTGTACGACAAGCAGAACGACGAGGACTTCGGCAAGCCCGCTTACCGTCTGAGTGCCATCCGCACCGCTCCATTCTACGGCTGCTGGCTGGGTGCCTCCCTGTTGTGTACCGAGCAGGGCATCGCCATCAACGACAAGGGTCAGGCTCTGGACAATGACAACAAGCCGATGCCCGGCCTGTATGTCACCGGCGATATGTCCGGCTCCTTCTTCGCCAACAACTATCCCTGCCTGATGGCAGGCGTGGCTATGGGCCGCACCCTGACCTACGCCATCAAGGCCATCAAGCAGATGGGCGGTCTGGAATAAGTTATCCCTCAGTGGTACCTGAGCGCATAAGATAAAAAGACACCGCAGAAGTGTGAAAGCTTCTGCGGTGTCTTTCTTTGTCGAAAACCCTCTATACACAAAACCACAAATGGCGAAAAAATCTTAAAAACAGGCTCAGCACACGGCCCGATGGACGGGCAGCGGCTCCACGATGTCGGGATGGATGCCCTCACGGTAGTCGAGGTCGCCCTGGTCGAGGCCGCGCAGCAGCACTTCGGCGGTGGCGATGTTGGTAGAGATCGGCACACTGTGCATATCGCACAGCCGCAGCAGGTTCTGCTCGCTGCTGCCGTTCTCGGCCTTGAGCGGGTCGCGGAAGAAGAGCACGAGGTCTACTTCGTCGCAGGCCACCCGGGCCGAGATCTGCTGGATGCCGCCCAGCTTCCCGGAGAGGTAGCAGTGTACGGGCAGGCCGGTGGCCTGCGCCAGCATCCGACCGGTGGTGCCGGTGGCAATGACTGTGTTGCGGGATAGGATGCCGCTATAAGCTGTGCAGAACTGCAGCGCCAGCTCTTTGCGGGAATCATGTGCAAGAATAGCAATCGTCATAACGCTCTCTCCTTCATTCCAAGTATAGTGTTGTGAGTGGGCGGATATGCTCGGAAGAGTGTTCTCCGCAGTAAAACGGTCTGAAAAGTTGAAGTCTTGCGGAGAACAATTCTCGATAAACAGACTAAACCAGTGCGATTGTGTCGAATCACACTCTCATTTTAAATTTAACCCGCAGAAGGCCCGTATGTCAAGAGGTTTGTTGTGATTTTTGCAAGATAAAATGGCAAAAGTATGACTATGACTTTGTGGAGAATGGAGAAAATTTGGATACAAGGAATTATTCTCGGATGTATTTGCAAAACTTTTTCAGCCAAAAGTGTGCTTGAGAGAAAAACGGCCCATCTCGATGAAACAAAAATACAGGCCAGGGCATTTGACCCCGGCCTGTGGAGAAAATTTTCGCCACGGCGGTGCGCTATCCCGGAAAAACCTGAAAATTACCGGGTCTGACCGTTGCCGTGGATGATGTACTTGTAGCTGCACAGCTCGCCGAGGCCCATGGGTCCCCGGGCGTGGAGCTTCTGGGTGGAGATGCCCATCTCACAGCCAAGGCCGAACTCTCCGCCGTCGGTGAAGCGGGTGGAGCAGTTGACGTAGACGGCGGCACTGTCCACTGCCGCCGTGAAGAGGGCAGCGTGGGCGTCAGTCCGGGTCAGGATGGCTTCGCTGTGGCCGGTGGAGTGAGCCGCGATGTGGGCGATGGCTTCCTCCACGCTGTCCACGACTTTCACCGCAAGGATGTAGTCGAGGAACTCGGTGTCGAAGTCCTTCGGCCCGGCGGGGGTGCCGGGGATGAGGGCGGCGGCGCGCTCGTCCAGCCGCAGTTCCACCGGGTGCAGACCCTTGGCGGTGCGGTCGGGGCCGAGGCGCTGGGCCAGCTTCGGCAGGAACTCGCTCGCGATGGTGCTGTGGACGAGGCAGACTTCCTCGGCGTTGCAGACGCTGGGGCGGCTGGCCTTGGCGTTCTCGATGATGTCCAGCGCCTTGGTCTGGTCGGCGGTGTCGTCCACGAAGATGTGGCAGATGCCGGTGCCGGTCTGGATGCAGGGGACTTTCGCGTTCTCGACGCAGGCACGGATGAGTCCGGCCCCGCCGCGCGGGATGAGCAGGTCCACATAGCCGACGGCGGTCATCAGGGCGTTGGCCGAGGTATGGGTGGTGTCCTCAATGAGGCAGACTGCTGTTTCGGGCAGACCGTTTGCCCGCAGACCCTGCCGCAAGGTCTGAACGATGGCGTTGGCCGAGCGCCACGCCTCTTTGCCGCAGCGGAGGATGCAGGCATTGCCGCTCTTGATGGCGAGGGCGGCAGCATCGCTGGTGACGTTGGGGCGGCTCTCGTAGATGATGGCGATGACGCCCATCGGCACGGCGGTCTTCTCGATGACGAGGCCATTGGGACGCTCGATGTGGCTCAGCACCCGGCCCACCGGGTCAGGCAGGGCGGCAACGTCCCGGATGCCCTTGGCCATGGCCTCGATGCGTTGGGGCGTCAGGGCGAGGCGGTCCAGCATGACGTCGCTGATGCGGCCCTTGGCGGCGGCCATGTCCTCGGCGTTGGCGGCGAGGATGGCGTCCATGGATTCCGGTGCGCAGAGGGCGTCAGCCATCCCGAGAAGGGCAGAATCACGGGTGCTGCTGTCCGAAAGGGCAACGGCAGTCTTGGCCCCGCGGGCGGCTTCCAGAATTTCCTGTGTGGTCATGTTATGCCTCCTGTCTGTGGGCCGCAAAGCGGGTGCCTGCGGCACGGCCCTCGGCGATGTCATAGAGCAGCTCGGGGTGGGCGCCGTTCGCGATGACCATGTCAGCTCCGCTGGAGGTCACCATCCGGGCGGCCCGGAGTTTGGTGGACATTCCGCCGGTACCCAGCGCCGAGCCGGCTCCGTCGGCCAGCGCCATCACCTCGGGCGTGATGTCCTCCACCAGCGGGATGAGCTTTGCGTCCGGGTGGGTGTGGGGGTTGGCAGTGTAGAGGCCGTCGATGTCGCTCAGCAGTACCAGCAGATCGGCTTTGATGCAGCAGGTGACGATGGCGGCGAGGGTGTCATTGTCGCCGATGGAGGTGATCTCGTCGGTGGCGACGGTGTCGTTCTCGTTGATGATGGGCAGTGCGCCCAGCTCCAGCAGACGGGTGAGGGTGTTCTGGATGTTCTCACGGCGGCTGGCGTGCTCGATGTCCACACCGGTGAGCAAAATCTGCGCCACCGTGTGGTCGTAGGCGCTGAACAGCCGGTCGTAGGTGTACATCAGCTCACACTGACCCACGGCGGCACAAGCCTGCTTGGAGGACATATCGGTAGGGCGGGCGGAAAGCGACAGCTTGCCCACGCCCATGCCGATGGCACCCGACGACACGAGGATGACCTCATGTCCGGCGTTCTTCAAATCGCTGAGCACTTTCACCAGCTCTTCGGTGTGGCGGATGTTCAGCCGTCCGGTGGAGTGGGCCAGTGTGGAGGTGCCGACTTTGACTACGATGCGCATAGATCAACCCTTTCCCATCTCTTTGGTCTTGTTGTAGGAGGCGATGACGGCGTCCATCACCGCACCCCGCAGGCCCTTTTCTTCCAGCACCCGCACGCCCTGGATGGTGCTGCCGCCGGGGCTGCACACGGCGTCCTTGAGTGCGCCGGGGTGCTGGCCGCTCTCAAGCACCAGCTTTGCGCTGCCCAGGACCATCTGGGCGGCGTACTCCTGCGCCTTGGCACGGGGCAGGCCGCAGGCCACGCCGCCGTCGGCCAGCGCCTCGATGAACTGGTACACCCAGGCCGGGCCGCAGCCGGACACGCAGCTGGCCGCGTCGATGAGGCTTTCCGGCACAGCATCCAGCCGCCCGGCGGGGGCCATCAATTTCAGGAACTCGGCCTCTTCCTCGGCGGTGACGTTGGAGGTGCAGTACTGTATCATACCGGCCCCCACCGAAGCGGGCGTGTTGGGCATGATGCGGATGACGGGGCAGTCGCTGCCCGCCATCTCCTGAATGCGGGCGATGGACAGGCCCGCCGCCATGCTGCACAGCACGAAGCGGCTGGGCCGTTCGGCCAGCGTGAAGCGGAGCGGTGCCAGCAGCTCCTCCATCATCTGGGGCTTGACGGCTAAGAAGATGAGGTCGCAGCGGCCTGCCACCTCGTCGTTGATGGTGGTGTTGCAGCCCAGCTCAGCGGCCAGAGCCTCTGCCTTGGCGGCGGTGCGGTTGGCCAGCCAGACGTTCTGCGGGTCTGCCGCCTTGCAGACGGCCCGGGTGATAGCCCCGCCCATGTTGCCGCAGCCTAAGAAACCGATGGTATTCAGCATAAGAAAACCCTCTTTCCCAATCAAAAGAACAGGGGAGATGCCCCCCTCTGTGTCTCCATTGTAAGCAGGGCCGGGGGAGAAATCAAGAGGAAAGCCGGAAAATGTCAAAGCTTTTCGGAAAGCTCATAATAGACGCGCTGCGGCGGAGCAGGCTTTTTTGCTGTCCAAATCTTAAGAAAACATAAAAAGTTCATGAAAAAGTCGAAAAAGGTGCTTGCACCTGCACGGGCAGATGAGGTATCATAATAGATAGAAGTTGGAAAACTCCGCACAGAACGGGGCAAACGCGAAAGGATGGGCATTCTCGTGGCACAGACGACAAAACGCGCGCTGGAAGCATCGCTCAAAAAGCTGCTGCTCCGCAAGCCGCTGAATAAGATAACGATAAACGACATTACCGAGGACTGCGGTGTGAACCGCATGACCTTTTACTACCATTTCAAGGATATTTACGATTTGGTGGACTGGATCCTGGTGGAGGATGCCACAGAGGCACTGGAAGGCCATCAGGACTATGAGACGTGGAGCGACGCCTTCCGCGATATGCTGGAAAAGGTGCAGGCCAACCGGGTGCTGGTGCTGAATGTCTACCGCTCCATCAGCCGGGAACAGGTGGAGCAGTATCTCTATAAAATGCTTGACCCTCTGCTGCGGATGTTTGTAGAGCGTGAAAACATCCCGGTGCAGGAAGAGGACAAGCAGTTCATCATTGATTTTTATAAGTATGGCTTTGTGGGCATGGTGCTGGAATGGATACGCCGCGATATGAAGACCGAACCGGCCATCATGGCCGAACGGCTCAACACCATGATGCAGGGGGATCTGAAGCGGGCGCTGCTGCGCTTCAGCACCGACGGCAGAGCATCAAAAATCGACGACTGATAAAAATCTGAACAGGCAGAGCAGGATGATAGAAAAACTATCACCCTGCTTTTGTTGTTTATAGAACCTTTGTCGGAAAAATGTTAAAGTATTGTCAAAACAAAGGGCTGGCAAAGACCCACACAAGGAGGCAGACTTTTATGAGTATCGCGTTGGAGTCGTTGAACCATAAGGTACAGCGTACTGCTGTCGGAACAATGGTGGATGTGGCACTGGCTCATGTCAGAAAAGACCGTCAGAAGGCGTTTGCCGAGATGGTGGACGTCGCCAAGCAGTTCTATGGCGACTCGTTCAGCGAGGAGACGTATGAGCACGCCCGCGCAGTACTGACCGATGCGGACAGCAAGTGGTCGAAGCTCATCAACTGTGTGCTCGACCAGACCGCGCCCAACGTGGCACGCACCACGGCGCTCAACCTTGGCTATGAGGCGTTCTTCCGGGGGACAAAGACCATCCGCGAGAATCGCACAAAGTACCACTGCAACATTCCGTGGCTGATCCTGTTCGACCCCACTTCGGCTTGCAATATGCACTGCGTGGGATGCTGGGCGGGCGAGTACGGCCACAAAAACAACCTCAGCTTTGAGGATATGGACAAAATCATCACCGAGGGCAAGGAGCTGGGGGTCTATCTCTATATGCTCACCGGCGGCGAGCCTCTGGTGCGGAAGGCGGATATTCTCCGTCTGGCAAAAAAGCACAACGATGTGCAGTTTGCGATTTACACGAACTCTACCCTCATCGATGAGCCGTTCTGCGAAGAGGTCGTAAAACTGGGCAATATCGCCTTCATGCTCTCGATCGAGGGAACTCCCTCTACCAATGATGCCCGGCGGGGCGACGGCCACTATGCCGCTGTCATGAATGCGATGGACTTGCTCAAGGCCCACGGGATCCTTTTTGGCACCTCCATCTGCTATACCAGAGACAATCTCGAAGCCGTCACCAGCGACCACTTTATGCGGATGCTCTGCGACAAGGGTGCGCACTTCGGGTTCTACTTCCACTATATGCCGGTAGGCAACGAGGCTGCGCCAGAGCTGATGCCCACGCCTGCTCAGCGCAAGTACATGATTGAACGCATCCGGTATCTCCGCTCGGAAAAGAGCGATATTCCGTTTTATCCAATGGACTTCCAGAACGATGGCGAGTTTGTGGGCGGATGCATCGCAGGCGGACGCAACTATTTTCATATCAATTCGGCGGGCGATGCAGAACCGTGCGTCTTTATCCACTATTCCAACGCCAACATCCACGACAGCAGCATCCTCGATATTCTCCGCAGCCCGCTCTTCATGGCCTACCACAACGGCCAGCCCTTCAATAAAAACCATCTGCGTCCCTGCCCGATGCTGGAAAACCCCGAGCTTCTGCGCCAGATGGTGCATGACACCGGTGCTCACAGCACCGACTTGCAGTCGCCCGAGAGCGTAGACCACCTCTGCGACAAATGCGGTGCATATGCTGCCGACTGGCAGCCTGTGGCCGACGAGATCTGGTCGCACGTCACCCTCAGGGAGAGCCGGTACGAGAATTACAAGGACTGGGAACCGGCTCATTCCACTGCTCACGCGAAATGACTTTATCGGTCTTTCAAACATAAAAATGCGCAGAAAAGCCCCCATCTTCACCGGCTGAGGCAGCCGGGAGGATGGGGGCTTTATCTTGTTATTTTATTCTTCGCCGGGATCAATGACGATCTCGGTTTCCGTTCCTTCATCTTCCACAGGCGCAGGAGCCGGGTCGCCGGGATCGCCGAACTCGTCGTGGTAGACGGTCATCTGGTCGAGCTGGCCGTTGCGGCGCAGGCCGTGGAAGACCAGCTTCTTGATGACGTCATAGATGACGGCGAACAGCGGCACGCCCACGATCATGCCCACGAAGCCCCACAGACCGCCGAACAGCAGGATGGAGAAGAGCACCCAGAAGCTCGAAAGGCCGGTGGTGTTGCCCAGGATCTTCGGGCCGATAACATTGCCGTCCAGCTGCTGGAGCACCAGAACGAAGAGCACGAACCAGAGGGCCTTGATGGGGCTCTGGATGAGGATGAGCAGCGTTGCAGGCACGGCACCGATGAAGGGGCCGAAGAAGGGGATGACGTTGGTGACGCCGATGATGACCGACACCAGCAGCGCGCTCGGGAACTTGAAGATGATGCAGGCAAAGTAGCAGAGCACGCCAATGATGGCGGAGTCCATGATCTTGCCGTTGATGAAACCGCCGAACATCTTGTCTGCGTAGAGGACTTCCTCCTGGATGAGCTGCGCCCAGCGGGGCTTGACGACGCTGTAGAGGATCATCTTGGCCTGTTTGGCGAACTTTTTGCGGCTGGCCAGCAGGTAAACAGCGACGATAAGGCCGATGAGCAGATTCTTGAACCAGGTCACCACATTCATGACGCCGACGCCCACACCGCTCAGAATGCCTTGTAAATTCTGCAGCGAGGGGAGCAGAGTGGTGCGCAGAGTGGTCAGATTGTCAGCAATGGCATCGTAGGCATTGTTGAAGTAGCCCATCAGTGTCTCATTATCCAAAAAGACTTTCTGTGTGTTCACCCAACGCATGAACCGGGTGATGCTGGTCTGCGCGGTGTAGTAGAGGGAGGTAACGCTTGTGATGAGCTGCGGCACCACCATCATCACGAGGGCGTAGACCACCAGCACACCGAACAGCAGCGTCGCCGCAATGGCAAGCATATTGGCCATGCTGTGGAGCTTTTCGGGGAAGATGCGGTGCAGAAAGCCCTCAATGGTGTTGCACACCGGCTTGAGCAGATAGGCGATGACGGCACCATAGATGAAGGGCATCAGGATGCCGGTCACCTTGGAGACCGCGTCGCCGAACCCGTCGAAGCGGTAGATGAAGAAGAAGAACAGGATGCTTAGACTTATCGCACCAAAGCCCGCGAGCATTCCGTAGATATAGGGCTTGATGTGCGGTTTTTTGTCCATCATGTGTGACTCCATTCCTGCCGCAGACGGCAGGAGCCGGTACGGCGATGTTTAGATTTTGTTGCTGCGGCGCCAGATGTGCATCTTCTCGGCCTCTTTGATAAGCTCCTCGCGGAAGTCGGGGTGTGCCACATTGATGAGGGCTTCGGCCTTCTCCCAGGTGGTCAGACCCTTAAGGTTGACGCAGCCGTATTCGGTGCAGAGGTAATGCAGATTGGCGCGGGTATCGGTGATGATGCTGCCGTTTTCCAGCGTGGGACGGATGCGGCTCTCGAGCTGACCGGTCTTCTTATTAAAGAAGGTAGAAGACAGGCAGATGAAGCTCTTGCCACCCTTGGAAAGGTATGCGCCCAGCACGAAGTCCAGCTGGCCGCCTGCACCGGAAATGTGCTTGACGCCGGCGCTCTCCGCATTCACCTGGCCGAACAGGTCGATGTCCACCGCATTGTTGATGGAGATGAAGTTGTCCAGCGCGGAGATGCTGCGGATGTCGTTGGTGTAATCGACGGGAGCAGACATGCACTCGGGGTTGTTGTTGAGGTAGTCGTACATCTTCTGGGTGCCGGCACCGAAGGCGTAGACCTGACGGCCCTTGTCCAGCTGCTTGTGTGCGCCGGTGATCTTGCCGGCCTTGGCGATGTCTACGAAAGCGTCAACGTACATCTCGGTGTGGACGCCCAGGTCCTTCAAATCGCTCTGGGCGATGAGGCTGCCGATGGCGTTGGGCATACCGCCGATGCCCAGCTGCAGGCAGGCACCGTTGGGGATCTGCGGCACGACGAGGTTTGCGACCTTCAAATCGACCTCGGAAGCGGGGCCGGCAGCGGCCATCTGGCCGATGGGCGGATTGTCGCCCTCCACGATGCCGGTGACCTGGGAGATATGGACACAGTTCTCCATACCACCGAGGCAGCGGGGCATATTGGTGTTGACCTCCACGATGATCTTCCGGGCCTTCTCACAGACGGCACCCAGATGGGAAGCGCTGGGGCCGAAGTTGAAGTAGCCGTGCTCGTCCATCGGAGTCACCTGGAAGACGGCGATGTCCAGCGGGTCGGGACTCTCGCGGTAGTAGCGGGGCAGCTCCGAATAGCGGATGGGGGAGTAGAACGAGAAGCCCTGTGCGATGGCTTTGCGCTCAATGCCGCCCATGTGCCAGCTGTTCCAGGTCATGTGGGCAGCGGGGTCGTCGATCTGGAAGATCTCAGGCACCCACATCAGGATGCCGCCGCGGAAATTGACGTTCTCCAGTTCGGGCAGGCGCTTGGCAAGGGCGGCGTCCACAGCCACGGGGGTGTTGACGCACCAGCCGTAATCCACCCAGTCGCCGCTCTTGACCAGAGAAGCAGCCTGCTCGGCAGTCATCTTTTTCTGGGCATACATTTCCATGAAATCCATTATAAACCATCCTCTCCTTTAAGAACATAAAAGAATTGTAAATTTATTATTTACAATTCTACGGGACAAAATCTTAGCCGGAAATTTACCGTTTTTTCCCAGTCCGGACACTGTCTTATCACACCCCGGCGGTATCCTTGGGGTCGGCAGGGCAGGAGCCTCCGGCAGCGGCACACCTGCACAGCTTAGTTATAACATTAACAAACATTATAATCAAGCCCTCTTCCGCGAAAAAATGTCTCGCAGGACAATTTGACTAAATTTCTTAGGTATTTGTGGCGATTGTTTGGTATAGCAAAAACAATTTTTTTCGAAAAAGTACTTGATAAAATTTTGACGATATGGTTTACTAAGGGTGTACCAAGATGATGCGCCCCAGTGCGACGTTGATTGACTAAAAATTAACGATATTGCGATGGCGATGCGGTCTGGTACTTGAAGCAGAAACTGAAAAGTGCTATCATGGCAACACCAAATGCGCTTTTCCAAAGCGCGCAAATAAAGGAGACCATACCGATGGCAACAGCAGTTTACCCCGGGTCCTTCGACCCGGTCACGAGAGGACATCTCGACATCATCAAGCGAGCTGCAAAGATAAACGACCAGCTCATTGTGGCAGTGCTCATCAACAGCGCAAAGAACCCTCTGTTCACCGTAGAAGAACGGGTGGCGCTGCTGCGGGAGTGCTGCAAGGACATCCCGAATGTGACGGTGGAGAGCTTCGACGGCCTGACCGTGGAGTTCGCCAAGAAGCGCCACGCTTCGGTGATGGTGCGGGGCCTGCGGGCGGTGACGGATTTCGAAAACGAGATACAGCTCGCCCAGACGAACCACGCACTGATGCCCGGCATCGAGACGATGTTCCTTGCCACCAGCATCAAGTGGAGCTACCTTTCCTCCACCATCGTCAAGGAGGCTGCCCGCTACGGCAGCAACATCTCCAAGTTCGTGACGCCCAACGTAGAGAATGCCATCCACGCCAAAGTGGAGCAGCTCCGGGCGGAAGGAAAGATGTTCTGATACCTTTTATAATGCAGAAAGGCCTTTGGGCTTTTTGATAAATAGTTTTACGAAACCCCGAAACATATAAATTCAGGAGGCTATTAACATGAAGAAAATTGTTATCGCATCTGCTTGCCGTACCGCTATTGGTAAGTTTGGCGGCACCCTGGCAAACGTCCCTGCTGCAGAGCTGGGCTCCATCGTCATCAAGGAGGCCCTGAACCGTGCTAACGTGAAACCCGAGCAGGTCGATCATGTTTACATGGGCTGCGTCATCCAGGCTGGTCTGGGCCAGAACGTCGCTCGTCAGGCTTCCCTGAAGGCTGGCCTGCCCGTCGAGACTCCTGCTGTCACCGTCAACGTGGTCTGCGGCTCCGGCCTGAACTGCGTGAACATGGCTGCTCAGATGATCGAGGCTGGCGATGCT
>ENA-OPCS01001659-OPCS01001659.1-human-gut-metagenome-genome-assembly--contig:-NODE-1659-length-11486-cov-2.138221_pt1 | contig 11486 bp, 10 predicted proteins | sample MGYA00241256_ERZ501492 | MGnify/ENA primary metagenome ERZ501492 (study PRJEB25962, sample SAMEA2042512) | human gut metagenome | biome: human gut; feature: human-associated habitat; material: faeces... | reverse complement strand
ATGCCATAAGCGCGGTTTCTTCGCCGCATACAAAGGCACCGGCTCCTTCTTTTATATGAATTTTAAAACTGAATTTGCTGCCGAAAATGCTCTTGCCCAAAAGGCCCATTTGTTCGGCCTGGTCAATAGCTATGCGCAGGCGCTTGATAGCCAGCGGATATTCTGCGCGCACATAAATATAGCCTTCGTCGGCACCAATTGCATAACCGCAGATTGCCATGCCTTCAAGCACCTTATGCGGGTCGCCTTCAAGTACGCTGCGGTCCATAAAAGCACCGGGGTCGCCCTCGTCGGCGTTGCAGATAACATATTTTTTATCGTTTACGGAATTAGCGGCAAACTGCCATTTCATTCCGGTGGGGAAACCGCCGCCGCCGCGTCCGCGCAGGCCGGATTTTTTAACTTCGTCAATAACCTCCTGCGGGGTCATGGTGGTAACGGCTTTGGCAAGCGCCTCATAGCCGCCTACCGCAATATATTCTTCTATCTGTTCAGGGTTAATGGCGCCGCAGTGTTCAAGCACCAGGCGTTTTTGCTTCTTATAAAAATTAATTTCCGAATAGGAAGGAATCTGTTCATGCGTAAGCGGTTCGTGGTATAAAAGACGCTCAACAATGCGCCCTTTAAACAGATGGCTTTCTACAATTTCTTCCACATCTTCCGGTTTTACGCGGCAGTAAAAAGTACCTTCCGGGTAAATAATTACCAGCGGGCCATGCTCGCAAAAGCCGTGGCAGCCGGTTTCTACAATCATAACCTCGTCGCTCAGCCCTTTTTGTTCAAGCTGTTTGGCAAACTCCAGCTGCACTTCTTTGCTGCCCGCAGATTTACAGCCGGTACCGCCGCAGACAAGGACATGTGCTCTTATATGCTGCATAAAAAACCCTCCCCGATTTTATTCCTGTTCTATCTTGCCTACAACAAGCTCCTGCACTACTCTGCCGTTAACTACGTGTTCGGCAATAATTTTTTTAACATCTGCCGGTTTTACTTTGCCGTAGGTAATGCGCGGTTCTCCGGGCCGCACAACATCCACCAGCACTTCTTTTTCGCACATGCCGATGCAGCCGGTCTGCTGCACCTGCACATCCGTCAAATGGCGTACAGCCAGTTCGTCAAGCACGGCTTTCATTACTTCGCGCGCACCGGCAGCAATGCCGCAGGTGCCCATGCCGATAATAATTTTGGTAGTGCTGTTCTGACGGACTTTAATATCGTTTTTCAGCTTTTCCCTTAAAGCCTTCAAATCCTCCAAAGTTTTCATTTTATTCCTCCTGCCCGGCATGCAGCGCGCCAAGCTGCTGCCTCAGATATTCTTCAGTCCAGCGGTAAATTTCCGGATGCGCAAAATCGGTGTCTTGCCCCAAAACCTCACGCACTTGCCGCGTGTCAAAGCAAAAAGCGCCGTTTGCCGTTTTATAGTTAAAAACAAGGTTAAGTTCAGGCGCGCCTGCCAGCAAAACGGCAATGCTGCCTGCAATATCGCCCAAGGGCGGACGGTCAATGTTATCTGCCTTAAAAGCGGCTTTAACAACTGTGCCCTCTCCCGGCTGCGATTTAATATCAAAATAACCGCCGCACTGGCTTGTTACCATATCCATAAAAGGTATGCCCATGCCTACTTTTCGCGTAAGACGTGTGGTAACAAACGGGTCGCGCACTTTTTTAACCATTTCTTCCGTCATGCCGCGCCCGTCGTCACTGATGGAAAAAGTAAAATATCCGTTTTCGTTTTCATCAATGTCAATTTGCAGATTACGGGCACCGGCCTCAACCGAGTTTTGCGCCAAATCAAGTATATGCAGTGAAAGTTCTCTCATAATTACTGGTATTTTGCCAAAATAGCCTTTAATTTATCCGGCGTCAGCCTGCCGTGGGTATCTTCGTTAACCTGCATAACAGGGGCCAGGCCGCATGCGCCGATGCAGGCAACCGTTTCCAGCGTAAAGCGCAGGTCGTCAGTTGTATGCCCTGCTTTAATGTCAAGTTCTTTTTCCAGCGCCTGCAGAATAGTTTTGCCGCCGCGTACATGGCAGGCAGTACCCTGACATACGCGGATAATATTGCGCCCGCGCGGATTAAGATGGAACTGCGAATAAAAAGTTACAACGCCGTAAATCTGCGCAATGGGGGTGCCGGTTTGTGCGGCAACATATTCCAGCGCGTCTTTAGGCAGATAATTATACAAGGATTGTACTTCCTGTAAAATCGGAATCAGCGCGCCCTTAACGCCTTCATATTTGGCAAGGATTGCGTCAATGCGGGTCTTTTCCGGATTTTCGCCGCCGCAGCAGCTGCATGTTCTCTCCACAAAGCTCATAGTACATTCTCTCCTTACTGTTAAATTTAAATGTACATATATTACTATAACAAAACACCGGCTTATATGCAACACTAATTAACATGTATACTTTAATTAGTATACACTATATCATTTTTAATAATCACGGTTCTCCAAAAAACAGCCCGGCTGCCAGCTACGCCCGTCTTCTGCCGCAAGCGCCAGTTTCAGCTCCGCCACTGTTAAACTTTTAACCGTAATTAAATTTTTAGGGCCGTTAATAAAGCTGTCCATAATGTGCGCGTCGCTGTCGGTAACATAGTTTAAGCCGCCGAGCGCAAGTTTCAGCTTCTGTTCTTTTAATTCCCTAATGCCGGCAGCGCTTATTTCAGCCGCTGCCAGCCCCATATCCGAAGGCAGAAAGCCAAGCTGCATCAAAAGGCTGTACGAGGGCCTGTCAACATGCGCAGCTATTGCCATGCCGCCCATGGCGTTTACTTTTTGTATTACTTCCGCAGCGGGCAGTTTTAAAGGCCCAAGCAGCATGCGTTCTTCTTCGGCTATAAAGTTATCGTCATCATCAACAATAAACTGCGCGCCAAAACGCTCTGCATTGTTTTTTAGCCCGCTCATATTGGCATCAACTATTTTCTGCCACGCGGCCAGCTGCTCCAGCGTATCAAACAGCACAACTATGTGCGCTTCTTCGCGGCATTCAACTTCCATGCCCGGAAAAACCTTAACGCCGTAGTTTTTGGCTGCTTCAACCGCAGCCGCGGCATTGGCGGAAGCGTTATGGTCCGTAATGGCAACCGCGTCTACGCCGTACTGCGCTGCCCGCATAACAATATGGTGCGGCGTCATTTCTATTTCCGCACAGGGCGAAAGCAAGGTATGGATATGGAAATCAGCCAGTAAGGTTTTCATTTTCCGTTGGTAATGCCAAGGGCATAAAGCTGCCCGGCTACAACATAAGCAGGCAAATCAGTAACGGCAATGTTTATATTGTTGGCATCGGCTTTTTTCAGCGTTTCTTCTTCTACCGGGGCGCCGCCTGCCACAACCACTGCCGAAAGGCCTATTAAAGATGCCACTGCAGCCACGTTCTGATGCCCCTGCATTGTTACCCATACCATGCCGGGTTCGGCCTGCCCCATAACATTGCTTAAAAGGTCAGAAGCATAGCCGCCCGTAACCTCGGCCTGCATGTCGCCGGTATGCGTTAAAAGCTGCAAATTCAAGCTGTTAATTACTTCCTTTATCTGCATTGTTTTCTTCTCCGTTATCGTTAAAATCGTTATTGTCAATAGGTATCTGCCGTGCAAGTTCCAGCATGCCGTGCGCAAGTTTTTTAACGCTGGCACGCAGTTTAAAAATGCAGTCTATTTCCGTCGCCTTACCCTGAACAATATCTTCCGCAAGGCACTGGCAGTTTGGCGCGCCGCAGGCACCGCAGTCCAGCCCCGGCAGGGAATTGAGCACTTCTTCCATTTGTTCAAACTTCTTCATGGCTTCCAAAATATCGTCGTCAAGCTGCATCATCGGGCGTGGCACCAGTTTTTTTACATAAGCGCCGGATTTAGGGAAGCCCTCGCAGACCATGCTCTGCTTCATTGCCTCTACCCTGTCTGCCGGTTCGTGTTCACGCATCCGCGCAAGGCGCAGCTTAAGATTCTTTTCCGCCACAAATTTATTTTCAGCCGTCAACGGGCCGCCGATACAACCGCCGCTGCACGCGCTGCATTCCACATAATCAACGTCCGGCATTTTATTCATGGAAATCTGCTCCAACACATCATATACATTTTCTATGCCATGCACCGCCAGCCCTTTTTCCACGCCTACGGCTGCAAGTTCGCCGCCGTAACAGCCCCAGCCCATGCCGTAGGAAGAAGCCGCGGTTATTTTTTTACTTTCTTTAACGCTGCCGATAGAACGCATCAGCCTGCCGTAAATTTCCGAAATGGCAATGCTGCCGCTGAGCTGCGTATGCACTACGTCTACCGACTGGCGGATATTGGCGTCTTTCGACGGGCAGGGAGCCAGAAACCATACACCAATCTGCGATTCTTCAAGCCCCAGCCGTTCCATGGCTTCTTTTTTTACATAAATTGCGGCAGCCTCCACAGGCGGCAGCACCGGCACCACCTGTTTGATAAGTTCCGGGAACTTAACCTGAATAAGGCGCAGCACCGCCGGGCAGGTACAGGAAATTAAAGGCTTGCGCCCACCATTGTAGTTTTTAATGTAGTCTGCAATTTCCAGGGAAATATATTCCGAAGCCACAGCCACGTCAAAAATTTCATCAAAGCCAAGGTTGCTTAAGCCCCCACGTATTGTTTCCTCCGAAATATCGGCCGGAAACTGCGCGTACAGCGAAGGAGGAGGCAAAACGATATTATATTGGTATTTTTGTATTTCTTCCAGTTTGTCCGAATATGCTTCTACCGCATGATACGCACAGCGGCGCATACATTCGCCGCAGTCTATGCAGCGCGCCGCTATAAGTTCAGCCTTGCCGTTGCGCACCCTGATAGCATCGGTAGGGCACGCCTTAACGCAGGTTACGCAGCCTTTGCATTTAGAAGGCACAAAGCGGACAGAATGAATATAGCCTTCTGCCAATGGGCTCACCTCTTTTACAAGTCTTCGCTGATATGCTTAAACTCCATTGTGATGGATGTTCCTTCTCCTATTTTAGATTGTATGTCAAATTTATCACTGCATTTCATCATGTTGGGCAGGCCCATACCGGCACCAAACCCCATCTGGCGGATATAATCCGGCGCTGTAGACCATCCCTCCTGCATGGCAAGCTTAATATCCGGTATGCCGGGGCCGTGGTCGGTAATATTGATTACGGTATGGTCCTGAAAAATTTCCGCAGCAACCTTGCCGCCGCCGGCGTGAATAAGCACGTTCATTTCCGCCTCATAAGTGCCGATGGCTATGCGGCGCACAATATCTGCCGGTATGCCTATTTTTTGCAGCATGCGCTTAATGCCGCTCGAGGCTTCCCCGGCGCGGTCAAAATCGCCGCCTGCCACATCATAGCTTATTTTTACAGATTTAGCCTCCGTCATAACCCGCAGCCCCCTTTTTCCTGCGAACATCCGCGCAGCCCGGCCACATATAACAGCCCACAGGCTTCAAACAGAGTGCAGTTTGTTGAAAGCACCGGCATCTGCGCTTCACGCGCAAAGTCCAGAAAATCCGGCCCGGGCAGTTTGCCGCGTACTATAATAATGCCGCACAAATCGGTAATGCCCGCCGTACGGATAACCTGCATATTTGTAAGGCCTGTACACAAAAGGGTATTGCATTTGGTAAAAGCCAGCACATCACTCATAAGGTCGCTGCCGCAGCAGGTTTCAACGGGGCGTTCCATCAATTCTTCTCCCACAAGGATTTTTGCTTTTAAAACCCTCTGTACATCCTTTAAATTCATTTTTCCCTCCATAAAAATTTAAAATTTTCTGATTTTATTGTAGCGTGTCTGTCCCGGTATGTAAAGCAATTTTCTGCCGCCCGCTGCGGCTCAGCCTGTTTAAAAGGCTGCACTGCATCATTACCATCGACACGCACCAGAACAAAAGTCCCATATCCATATTAAAGTATACATGGTCGGTAAGGCCGCCTGCCAAAATGCCAACCAAAGCTGCCAAATAACCCTGCCCTACGGCGCGCAGCCACGGGCGCACGCCTTTTACTGCCAGCTTAAAGGCATGCCAGGCAAAAACGGCAAGCACCAGCACAAAAACAATCAGCCCGTGCCAGCCGAGTTCTGCCAGAATATTAAGCATCAGGTTATGGCAGTGGTACATAATTACATTGGGGTTGTTCAAATAAAAATCGTATTCCGGGTAAATATACTGAAACCCGTACCAGCCTACGCCGTAAGGGTGTTCTTCTATAATAAAAAGCGTGCTTTTAAGGTAGGCAAAGCGCAGCGCCACGGAGGTATCCTGCGTGCCGAAAATAGACATCAGCCTGTGCCATACCGCACCGTGCATAAAATATACGCCGCCTGCCGCACAAACTGCCAGCGGAATGAGCCATTTGCGCCAGAAAAACAAAAAGTAAAAAATCATGGCGCAGGCACAGGCCACCCAGTTGCCGCGCGAAAAAGTATAAACAAGGCTTATGCCAAGCACTGCTGCCAGCACCAGTAAAAAGCCGCGTATTTTACCTGTTGTTATTTTTATAAACGGCACGGCTATGCTTAAAAGCAGCACCAGATAACCGGCAAAAATGTTGGGGTTAATTAAAGTGCCGACCACGCGTGTTTTAAGCTCCGGAAACTGCGAAGGGTCTACCCACGGGTCGGTAGGCACAACGCCGGTAAAATGCTGGTAAATGCCAAGCAGGCCGTTGGCAAGGCCTGCCAGCAAAAGCACGGCCAAAAGCAGCAAAGGGCGCGGCCATTCGCGGGGCTTCTGCCAGTCAAAATCAAGTTTGCCGTCGCCGCCGTAGCGCAGCACAAGCCATACCAAAAGCACGTACTGCCCCACAACATAGCCAAAATTATAGGCCGAAACGGCACTGTCTGCCGAAAAGCGCAGCGAATACCAGGTAATTGCCAAAAGCAGGTATAAAAGCCCCTGCTGCACGCGCGGCAGCACAGGCACACGCTTTAATTTGCGGTACTTAACGGCTACCGCCATCCCCGCAAAAAAAGTTACCGCCACCATCAGCAGCGTAAACACCTGGTTTACCGGTATTACTGCCGCCGTAAAAAGCAGCAGCAAAAATACATATTTTTCTGCACTGTGGTATTTGGCAACGCCGCCCATTAATTGCACCTTGCCTTTTCTTCCATTAATCTTGTTTTAAACGTGCCTACCAAATATAACGAACCGCAAATAACTACAACGCCGTTACTGCCGGCTTCGTTAACCGCTTCAAGGTATGCCTCATAAACATCTCTGCGCGGCGCGGCGTTAGCGCCGATAATATTTGCCAGTTCATGCGGCTTGGCAGCGCGTTCGCCGCCGTCCGCCGGTACCGTGTAAACCAAATCCATCGGGCGCACAATGGTGTGCAGAACATGCTGCATATCCTTATCGCCCATCATGCCGATAACAAAAATGCGTTTCTGATTCGGATAAAATTTATCAAGCGCCTTGCGCAGAGCTTCCGCTCCGTTAGGGTTATGCGCACCATCTAAAATAACATCCGGCTTTTCGCCAATGCGCTCCAGCCTTCCGGGCCAGAAGGTATTGGCAACGCCGATATGCAGCGCAAGTTCGTTAATACGGTCATCCTGCTTGGAAACAAGTTTTGCCGCCACAATCGCCACAGAAGCATTGGCAATCTGATGTTCACCGGTCAGTTTAATGGTATAGTCACTGCTGTAAACATCGCCTGCATGCAGGGTAAAGGTCTGCCCGTCCATCGTGCTTTCTTTTTCTTCGCCCCAAAAAGCGCGCCCGTAAATATACACCGGCGCCTGCTTAAACATGCTTACAGCGCGGATAGGCCCAATGGCGTCGTCGCCCGCAGCCGCCGTAACCACAGGCACTTTTTCTTTTATAATGCCTGCCTTCTGCATGGCAATACGCTCAATGGTAGTGCCGAGCTTGTCGCAGTGGTCAAGCGCTACATTGGTAATAACGCTTACCACCGGCGTAATTACGTTGGTGCTGTCCCACAGGCCGCCAAGCCCTACTTCTATAACGGCATAATCAACTTTTTCCAAAGCAAAATGCAAAAAAGCCGCCGCCGTTAAAACTTCAAACTGAGTGGGCTGTTCGCACACGCCCTTGGCAACAATGCTGTCTGCCGCCTGCTTAACGGCGCTTATAACAAGTGCAAAAGCTTCGTCCGTAATATCGTTGTTGTTAATGCTGATGCGTTCATTGTATTTTACAAGATGCGGCGAAATAAACTTGCCGGTTTTTAAATTACCTGCCAAAAGGATATTGGCAATCATGCTGCTTACGGAACCTTTGCCGTTGGTTCCAGTTACATGCACGCTTTTAAATTTATCCTGCGGATTGTCAAGTTCTTTTAAAAGCGCTTCAATGCGCTCCATGCCAAGTTTAATGCCAAATTTTCCAAGGCTGTCCAAATAAGCCAAACTTTCATTATAATTCATTGCTGTTCTCCCGGTTATGTTAATATATGCAAAACGGCACGGCCAAAACTGCCGTGCCGTTTCAACCCTTTATTTAATTTTACTTTAATTCTGCCAAATATGCCATACGTTTTTTCACGGCTTCAATTTTACCGCTTAATTCTTCATATTTAGCGCGTTCTTTGGCAATAACGTTTTCCGGCGCTTTAGCCAAAAATCCTGCATTGTTAAGTTTGCCGCCCGCGCGCTGCAAATCTTTTTCCATTGCGGCAAGTTCTTTGCTCAGGCGCTGGGTTTCTTTTTCAACGTCAATCAAACCGGCTAAAGGCAGGTATACTTCAATGCCGGTTACAACGGCTGCCATGGCGTTTTCCGGTTTTTCGCCGTTAAGCGGGCGCAGTTCAAGGTTATCAATGCCGCCCAGCAGTTTAATGTAGCTGTCGTTATGGGCAACAACCTCGCGCAAATCTTCGCTTACAAGCATAATTGCCGGAATTTTTTTGCCCGGGTTGGCATTAACTTCGGCGCGCATATTGCGGATAGCCTTAATGCTGTCCATAATGGCGTTCATGCCGCGTTCTGCTTCTGGGTCAATAAGGCTTTCGTCAGCCACAGGCCATTTGGAAATCATAATGCTTTCCGCTTCGTGCGGCAGGCACTGGTAAATTTCTTCGGTAATAAACGGCATGTACGGATGCAAAAGCTTCATGGCAGATACCAGCACGGTTGCCAGTACATGCTGCGCGGTTGCGCGTTCAGCCGCAGCTTCTTTGTTGTAAAGGCGCGGTTTGGCAATTTCAATGTACCAGTCGCAAACTTCGCTCCAGATAAAATCGTAAATGGCGCGTCCTGCTTCACCAAGCTCAAAGCGTTCCAACAGGCCGGTAACATCTTTAACGGTATCCTGCAAACGCGAAAGAATCCATTTATCAGCCAGCGTATAAGGCGTAAGTTCTGCATCCTTGTCGTAGCCTTCCATATTCATCAGCGCAAAGCGCGATGCGTTCCAAATCTTGTTGGCAAAGTTGCGGGTGCCTTCCACACGTTCCCAGTAAAAACGCATGTCGTTGCCCGGAGTGTTGCCGGTAATAAGCATAAAGCGCAGGGTATCGGCGCCGTATTTTTCAATAACTTCCAGCGGGTCGATGCCGTTGCCGAGCGATTTGCTCATCTTGCGTCCCTGGCTGTCGCGCACAAGGCCGTGGATGAATACTTTTTCAAACGGAATTTCCTTCATAAATTCCATGCCCATAATCAGCATACGCGCAACCCAGAAGAAAATAATATCGTAACCGGTTACAAGTACGCTGGTAGGATAGAACTGTTTAAGCAGTTCAGTGTTGTCCGGCCAGCCCATGGTAGAGAACGGCCACAGGGCGGAGCTGAACCAGGTGTCCAGCGCGTCCTCGTCCTGATGGATATGCGTGCTGCCGCATTTCGGGCATTTTTCAAGGTCGGTGCGGCTGGCGCTCATTTCGCCGCATTCGTCGCAGTACCAAACAGGAATGCGGTGTCCCCACCAAATCTGGCGGCTGATGCACCAGTCGTGAATATTTTCCATCCAGCCGGTGTAGTTTTTGGTAAAGCGTTCCGGCACAAACTGGGTGCGCCCGTCGGTAACGCAGTCAACAGCGGCTTTTACAAGCGGCTGCATTTTTACAAACCACTGCGTGGAAACAAGCGGCTCTACAATATTATGGCAGCGCTGGCAATGCCCAACTGCGTGGCTGTGTTCTTCTATTTTAACAAGGTAGCCTTCTTCTTTTAAACGCGCAACAATCTGTTTGCGGCATTCGTAGCGTTCCAAACCGGCAAACGGCCCTGCTTCTTCCGTCATAACGCCGTCTTTGCCGATAACAACAATCTCCGGCAGGTTATGGCGCAGGCCCATTTCATAGTCATTGGGGTCATGCGAAGGAGTAATTTTTACAGCGCCGGTACCGAATTTGGTATCAACATAGCTGTCGGCAATTACCGGAATTTCGCGGTTCAAAATAGGCAGGCGCAAAGTTTTGCCGATAAGTTTTGCATAGCGTTCGTCTTCCGGGTTAACGGCAACCGCGGTATCGCCGGGAATCGTTTCCGGACGGGTGGTGGCAATGGTTAAATAGGTATCTTCTTCGCCAACAACCGGGTAGCGTACATACCACAAATGGCCCGGGGTATCTTCGTGTTCAACTTCAATATCGCTTAAAGCGGTATGGCAGTTAACGCACCAGTTGGTAATGCGGGTGCCTTTATAAATAAGCCCTTTTTCAAACAGGCTTACAAAAGTTTCGCGTACGGCGCGGCTGCACCCTTCGTCCATGGTAAAACGCTTGCGCTCCCAGTCGCACGAAATGCCCAGGCATTTTAACTGGTTAATAATGCGGTCGCCGTATTCTTCCTTCCAGGCCCAAACACGTTTTACAAATTCTTCGCGGCCAAGGTCAAAACGGGTTTTGCCTTCTTCTTTTTTCAGCACTTCTTCTACCTTAATCTGGGTAGCAAGGCCGGCATGGTCATAACCGGGCATCCACAAGGTATTGTCGCCCATCATGCGGTGCCAGCGGATTAAAATATCCTGCAAAGTGTTGTCAAGCGCATGGCCCATGTGCAGCTTGCCGGTAATGTTCGGAGGCGGAATTACAATGCTGAACGGCTTTTTGCCCGGTTCCGGCTCTGCATGGAAATATCTGTTCTTTTCCCAAAATTCATACCATTTCTTTTCAACAGAAGCGGGGTCATAAACTTTGGGGATGTTGTGTTCTTCTGTCATGTTTATTCCTCCAGTCATAAATTTGCAAAAGTAATAAAAAACGTCCTGTTTATTACAAACAGGACGACAAAATCGCGGTACCACCTATCTTCCCGGCCAAAGCCGGACACCTTGAAACGCTTAACGCACGCTTACGGGCAAACTTACTTTCAGTTCAGCCTGCCAACTCCCGGACTACTTCAAAGCCATTGCTTTAGGCACGTTGCAGCCGTGCGCGCCCTCTCTGCAAAAGCCTGTGCTTTTACTACTTCCGTTCATAGTTATTAACAGTATTTTGATAGTTAATATCTTATCAATTTCAAGGCGCGCTGTCAAGCGCAGAACAAGTTTATAAAGTTATTTTGCTTTACCGGCAGGTTCGTGGCAATGGC
>ENA-OPCS01001657-OPCS01001657.1-human-gut-metagenome-genome-assembly--contig:-NODE-1657-length-11489-cov-2.245321_pt1 | contig 11489 bp, 10 predicted proteins | sample MGYA00241256_ERZ501492 | MGnify/ENA primary metagenome ERZ501492 (study PRJEB25962, sample SAMEA2042512) | human gut metagenome | biome: human gut; feature: human-associated habitat; material: faeces... | reverse complement strand
TCACTACAGCATTGTAGCGGTCCGGTCTCTCCATAATCACTCGTTTAATCTCCGGATATTTATGTCCTAGCATTCTGGCACCCATTTTATCATATTTGCCATAACGTTTCACAAACCCGCGTGGCTGCGTAAGCACAACAATTAATTTGTCACAACCGTCATCTAACGCTTTTTTAAACGGAATCGGGTCAACCAGCCCGCCATCGTAATACTTCTGTCCGTCCAAATCAATCGCTGGGAAAAACATTGGCAATGCACAGGTTGCACGAAGCATTGTAAATTTCTCATCCATATCCATTGCGTTTTTATACTCAATCTGTCCGGTTTTTGCATTTGTCACACCAACCAGACAAGTTCCCTCATATGAACGAAAGGTGTCCCAATCAAATGGAATTAAGTGGTCCGGAATTTCTCCAAAAACAAAATCCAGTCCGAAAATACTTTTATTTTTTTTCCAGTTGCTCCGGCTCATATATCGCTTATCATTACGGTATTTCTGCATAATTTCCAAATTTCTCTGTGGTTGTTTAGAAATATACGAGACGCCATCCGCAATTCCAGCGGAAACACCAATACAGTAAGGCAGTAATATATTCTCCGACAACAGTGCATCCATCACACCGCAGCTAAAAATCGGTCGAAATGTCCCACCTTCAAAAACAATCCCTGTCATATGCATGCTCCTTTCACGCCATTTACTCTATTTTATCACAGATAAAGAGACGCCGCAACCAAAGAGCGGCATGTCTGCGTATAAAATAAAAATAGCAAAAGAAGTTCCATTCGTTTATATCGAACAAACTTCTTTTGCCATCTTTAGCTATTTTATTGTAACAGCCCTGCTTTTCAACAATCCATTTTCAAATCTTACTCAGCGTTATTGTATTTCACACCTGTCATAAGCTTTTTGCCTTTAATAGCAAACAATTCAGATACACTAACAACCTGATATCCTTTGTCTTTGCACTGCTCCAAAATTTCCGGAACTGCCTCTGCTGTCTTATCATGAACGGAATGCATGTTAATGATACCGCCATCTTTTAAGTTATTGATTACATTGTTTACCAAATCATCTTTCGTTGTTTTATCCTGATAATCCTGACTCCAAATCGATACATCGATAAACGGTTTCTCGATTACTGCATACATCGCCTGACTATAAGCAACGTTTGGCGCACGGAACAAGAAGTGTTTGTATCCGGTGATTTCAGAAAGAAGTGCATCTGTCTTAGCAATCTTCTCTTTGATTACCTCTGGTCCTACACTATTCAACCCATTGGAATCATAAGAATGATTTGCCACCTCAAATCCAGCCTCTTTCGCTGCAAGAACTTCATTTCTGGAATCCTCATCATGCTCAATATGAGCACCGATGTAGAAGAATGTTGCATGAGCGCCTGCTGCAGTTAAAGCTTTCTGAATCTTCATACCATTATCAACAAATCCTGTATAACCTCCCGGGCCATCATCAAATGACAAAGCAACAACCGGTTTTTCAGGGTCAATGTTTTTGTCAATCCAATTCTGATCAAGACCATCGTATTTGAACTCAGAAGATTCAAATTCCGGTGCTACTGTTGGTTTTGGTGTTGGTTTGCTTGCTCCTGCTGCCGGATAAATAGCTCCTGCTCTGGCAACAAATACAATGCTTGTAATCTTAACGGATTTCAACGTTTCCGGCCAACCATAACTAGCAGCCGCATCCATCGGCTGGATGTTCAATCCAACGGCAGGACCTGTTACTTTCTCATCAAATGCTACCGATACGGATGTAGCACCCGCTGCCATGTTATAATTAAATGCTACACCATCATCAAAACCTGTCAACTGCTCTGTTGTACCTGCTACAGCAATTTTGCCGGCTGTTAATTTGGAAGTGTCTTCACCTTCAAAAGTAAGTTCATAGCCAATTTTTACTTCCTTAAAATAAGCCAAATCAAAGCGTGCATCCAGCTGGCTGCTAAAATTAATCGTTGCCGGTGAAGAACTGAATTCGGTATCGCCAACTTTTGTCATATCAATTGTAATGTCTTTTACTGCCTCGCCCTGCTCCGGGGTAGCGGTTGGTGTCGGTACTACAGCGGTTGGTGTTGCGGTTGGTGTTGCTGTCGGTGCCGTACTTGGTTTATTCGTGTTTGGTGCAGTGGTAACTGCCGGTGCTTTTGTAACTGCCGGCTTCTTTGCCTTAACAGTAACTTTGCAGGTCAGTTTTTTCTTTCCAACCTTTGCTAATACGACTGCCTTTCCGGCTTTCTTTCCTTTTACTACGACACTTGTTTTCTTTTTCTTCGAAAGACTAACAACCTTTTTACCTGACTTAATGGACCAAACTGCTTTCTTTCCATTCTTCAGCTTAATCGTCTTTTTCTGTCCAACCGAAATGCTTACTTTCTTTGTGCTAAGTTTCGGTGCCTTTTTCTTTGCTGCTGCCGGTGAAGATGGCATTGACACGCCAAGAAGCAATGCTGCCGTCATCACATAACTCATTGTTTTACAAAACTGTTTTTTCAACCTTGTGTCCTCCAATCATTTTTTGTTTTTGAAACCGCCCCGTAAACAAACCCTGTTTCGTATACGATCCCTCTCTTTGAGATTATTGTAACACCAAGGTATAACTTTGTAAATATATTCCATGCGATATTATAACGTTTTACTTATAGCAATTTTTAATAAAAGTATAAGGTTACGCTTATACTTTTATTCATCTTCATACATTCGGAATAATGTTTTTAAGATATTCTGGTACTCTTTCTGCTTTTCTTCGTCCTCCAACTGCTTTAATTCCTGAATCGGCTCACGAATCAAGCGCTGCAAAGAAGCATGAAGCACCTTTTTCAATAATTTCTGCTCTCTGTGATTCAGAGAAATTTTTCGATTTAAATATTCATAACTGTCCGTCTCAATCTGTAAACACCGTTTCTGCAATGTCTCAATCGTACCATCCACACGGCTCAATAAAAGCCATTCCATCGTCTCCTGCACCTTTTCTTCAATAACCTGTTCACAGTCTGCCGCCAGTTTTTCCCGCTCATTCTGATTTTTTTCGGTAATTTTCTGCAGCGTATCCATATCAATCAACTGCACCCCCGGAACTTCTTGTAACCGGCTGTCAATATCCCTCGGTGATGCCAAATCCAAAAACTGCATTTGTCTGACACCCATCTCTTTCCATTTATCGTACAAAACAACCAGATGCGGCGATGACGTTGCTGATACAACCGTTTCACACTGCTTCATCACATCATAACGCTCATGATAGTCCACCACTGTCAAATTTTCATGTACCGCTAACAATTCTTTTGCGTGCGCAAGCGTCCGGCTGCACAGATAAATCTTCTTAGCTCCGTATTCAAACAAATATGTCAAAGCAAGTGCCGCCGTTTTTCCGCTTCCAATCACAAGAATATTTTTCCCGCTAACGCCACCGGCACGGTGCAACTCTTTCACGCCAATATAACTGACTGACAGTGGCTTTTCACTGATACGGTAATTCGTCTTAATCCACTTGGCACACGTCACTGCATCCCTTACAATGCGCTCCAATTCTTTGCCGCTGTGCCCCATGGTCCTGGCAAAATCCATCGCCTCAACAACCTGCCCTAAAATCTGGTCTTCACCTACGACTAACGATTCCAAGCCTGCCGCCACGCGGAACAAATAAGAAACCGCCTCACTGCCCTCTTTTTTCTTACAGCAATCCCCAAACGAAACATTCGGGAAAATGTCCTGGTAGCAGGACTGCACCTGCTCCCCCGTCACCTCATCCGAATGAGAAAAATAGAAAATCTCGCTGCGGTTGCAAGTCGAGACAATCACACACTGTTTTAAGCCAATGACAGAAAGCCGCTCCCATAATTCAATTTTTTTTGAGTCGGGTAACGCCACCTGCCCGCGCAGGGCAAGTGGTGCTTCTTTATAGCAAATTCCAACATAGCCAAAAATCATGGTTACTGCTCCTTTTGTTCTTCCTTAAGCCACCGAGCTACATCAAGCGCATGATAAGTAATAATCATTTTTGCACCGGCACGCTTAAATCCAATCATGTGCTCCATCACAATTCGTTTTTCATCAATCCAGCCTTTTTGCGCAGCTGCCTTCACCATCGCATATTCTCCGCTGACATTATACGCCACAATCGGAATATTATAATGAATGGAAATATCTTTTAGCACATCCAGATATGCCATCGCCGGTTTTGCAATAATTAAATCAGCACCTTCTTTGATGTCCTGCTCCACTTCCCGCAGAGCTTCTTCTCCATTTGCCGGGTCCATCTGATAACTTTTGCGGTCACCAAATCCAGGTGCCGAATGTGCAGCATCACGGAATGGACCATAATAAGCAGACGCAAATTTTGCACTGTAGGACATAATCGGCGTATTATATAGGCCTTCTTCATCAAGAGCCTTGCGGATTGCCTCAACACGTTTATCCATCATATCACTCGGTGCAATGATATCTGCTCCTGCCTTTGCATACACAACAGATGCCTTTGACAAAAACGGAAGCGTCTCATCATTTAAAACTTCCCCATCGCAAATCAGACCGCAGTGTCCATGTGATGTGTATTCACACAGGCAGACATCCGCAACAACAACAAGTTCTTTGTAATTTTTCTTAATATAGCGAATCGCCTGTGGCACGATTCCATCTTCGGCATACGCACCACTTCCCTGCTCATCTTTGTGTGCCGGAATACCAAACAATAAAACTGCCGGAATCCCTGCCTCACGCACTCGGTCAAGTTCTTCATGAAGTCTGTCAATCGAATACTGGCAGATGCCCGGCATCGACTCTACCGGTTCACAAATATTTTCTCCTTCTATTACAAAAATCGGATAAATCAATTCGTCCACCCGGACATGATTTTCCCGCACCATATCTCTCACTCGTTCGTTCATCCGCAGTCTTCTCGTTCGTTCCATTTTAATGCACCTTCCTTTTCGTATCCAATTACCTGTTTAATAAGATAGCATAAACCAGCGAAACATCTTTTTGTTTCGTTTATAAATCTTTTTATACTGAGAGTGCGGCAAAGGGCATGGCACTGTCCCTGTTTCTACCGTAACACTCACAATTTTCTTCTCGTACACAAGCCAGTCCGCAAAGCCTCCGTGTTCTTCTGTACTCGAACTCTTTGGCATCATTCGGTAATGATTTCTCTTTTTTATTTCACTTGCTAACCTGTACTGCTTTTCATGCAGTGGCGACGATACATCAAAATCCCAGTATAAAATACTGCCGGTCGAATGGAGATTCAACACTGTCTTTGGCGATATCCGCTTAACAAAAGAAATTAATGCCTTCGTTTCCTTTTCGCTCGCTGCCTTCTTTCCTCTATATGTTGTGGCATCCGGTTTTCTTTTCTTCCCCTTCTTTTTATCCTTTTTCTTATCTGCTGAAAAACCGGCAGGGAAATTATTGTTAATATTAACCCCTCTGGCATTATTTTTCCACGTATTGAAATGCCCTATCTTCTGTATTTTCTTGCGAAGTTTTGCATTGCGGATTCCACTTGCCCCATACTGCGAAATTGTCACACCGTCTGGGTTATCCATCGGCAGAATATAAAGGCAGGTCGAACGGAATCTTGCGCGGTGCTCACCATATTCCCGAAGAATTTCCTCGGTCTGTCGCATAATGACCTGTGTATTTTTCCACTCTCTGGCATGAATTGCCGCATCAATCACAAGTTTCTTTGCCGCAGAAGGATTTCCCACACGCAGGCACCAGATTTCCCTGTTGTCATATGTCCTGCCAAGGCTCGACAGCCCTGTTTTTCCGGGGTATTTGTGAGCAATCTTACGCAAATCTCTTGTCATCTCTGCATAGTCGTATTTCTTATCCTTTTCACTGACAATCCACGGCTCTTCTTTTACAACAATTTTAATCCTGCACTGGTTCTTATCCGAATCTTTCACCTTTACGAAAAGGTAAGTCGTACCCTTCTTTTTCGCCGTAATACGTCCGTTTTTATTGACACTTGCAATCTTTTTATTCTTTATTTCAAAAAACAATTTCTTTTTGGCATAGTTAAAAGAAACTGTCGCTTTTTTCTTTTCCCATAACTTTATTTTACTGCCACTTTTGCTCTTGATTTTCTCATTAAAATAAATGTAAATATAGCAGTTTTCGCCTGTCACTTTAGACGTCGCCTTTAAGAGCGTGTAAATTTTATTGTTTTTTGTCTTACATTTTACCACACCGGAGGAAGAAACGGTAACTAACTTCTTTTTTACTTCTTTTTTCGAAGCACCTCCATAAATCTCAAAAGCTGATTCCTGTGACATAATAAGTTTTACCGAATCGGTCGTATACGAGTAAAGGTGATATACCTTTTCCCCCTTCACTTTCCGATAATGAATCCCCTTCATGCCGCCTTTATAATACTTAGCGTGGGACGATACCAGTTCATACTTTTCCACCGGCTTTGGAGTTTCATTTGGCTGTGGCGCAGCTGTTGGCTCCGGCTCCTCTGTGGGCTCCGCGGTCGGTTCTTCTGTCGGTTCAGGCGTTGGCTCTTCACTCCACTCCGTCTGATTGTTCTTCTGTCTTGCCTGCAAATGGGCAGGACTCCCGCTTATGAGGTCACATAAAATTAAGGTTGTGGCAAGCAATGCCGCTATTTTTTGCTTATGCGTTTGACTCATTTCCCTTATTTCCTTTCCATTAATCGTGATGTTTCACTTTTACTGCAAGATAAAAGGTACCTCACAATGAGATACCTTTTTGTACTTGTTTGTTATAACAGATAAAGCTTAAGCTAATTTGTTTTTTGCTACTTCTACCAAAGAAGCGAAACCTTCCGGATCGCTGATTGCCATCTCAGAAAGCATTTTACGGTTTACGTTTACCTCAGCAAGTTTCAAACCATACATAAATTTGCTGTAGGAAAGACCATTCATTCTAGCTGCTGCGTTAATACGAGCAATCCAAAGCTGTCTGAACTGTCTCTTTTTCTGTTTTCTACCTGTATAGGACTCTTCCAACGCACGCATAACAGACTGTTTTGCAACACGATACTGTTTACTTCTTGCGCCTCTGTAACCCTTTGCCAGTTTCAATACTCTTTTATGTTTTTTCTTTGCGTTCATTCCGCCTTTAATTCTAGCCATTTGTCAGTTCCCTCCTTCGCCATTAGCTGTATGGCATAATCTTTTTCATTGTTTTTACATTAGTTTCATCTACAAGAGCAGACTTTCTGAGATTTCTTTTTCTCTTTGTTGTCTTCTTAGTCAAAATATGACTCTTGTATGCTTTGTTTCTTTTCAATTTACCGGTACCGGTAACTTTAAAGCGCTTTGCAGCAGCTCTTTTTGTTTTCATTTTCTGATTTGCCATGATATTATTCCTCCGTTATTATTTTGTGGCTGATAAAAACATTACCATACTTCTTCCTTCCATCTTCGCAGGTTTGTCGACGGAAGCAACGTCCTTTAATTCTTCAAAAAACGCATTCAGGATTTCTCTCCCTACATCTTTATGAGCCATTTCTCTACCACGGAATCGGAGTGAGACTTTTACTTTAGCTCCCTTTTGCAGGAATTTCTTTGCCTGATTTACTTTCGTGTTCAAATCATTGGTATCAATGTTTGGCGAAAGTCTGATTTCTTTTGTCTCGATGGTTTTCTGTTTCTTCTTTGCTTCTTTTGCTTTACGAGCCTGCTCATAGCGGTACTTGCCGTAGTCAATAATTTTACATACCGGCGGTTTTGCAGTCGGTGCAATCTTTACCAAATCAAGTCCTGCATCTTTTGCTTTGAAATATGCTTCTTTTGCCGACATAATGCCAAGCTGTTCTCCATTTGGTCCAATTACACGAACTTCTCTGTCACGAATCTGCTCGTTAATCATTAAATCGCTTATTGTTCTTACCTCCTAAATGAAAAAAAGATAGCTGTTTCTAAAAGCCAGCTATCCACGTAAAACATTTCCTATCATTATAATAGATGTGAACCAATACCGTGTGATAACAAATGTTATACGGCAAGGTGAGAGTGGATAACTCTGCTTTTTACACCTTTGGTAGTGTACCATAGAAAGGTGGTGTGTGTCAAGTGATTGCTGTTAACTTTTTTTCAGTTTCCGTAAATGACCTTAATTCAATTTATATTTCTTGCGCCGCTCCCGCTTAGCAAACGCACAGGGGTATCGACACGCAAACTACGCGTGTCTGATACCCGATGTGTTTGCAGCGCAATCATTATAAATTGAATTAAGGTCATTTATTGGATTCCTGAAAAATCAGCAGCAATCACTTGACCACACACGCCTGCGTACAAAGAATCAACTGTAGTATTAATGCAGGGCAATGAATGATTGGGGAATGCCATTTATTGAATTCCAGTAATTTAGCAGAAAAACTTTGAAACTCGTGGGTTTTGAGTACGTCGGTATGCAGCGCTGGTAGTTTCAGCGCCCATACCGCTACGCACTCAATGAGCGAAAGCGGCGCAAGAGGTTCGGGGAACCTCTGTTCTGCGCGGACCGAAGTGAAACGTAGACCCACGAGATACAAAGCTTTTCTGCCTAATTACGGAAATCAAAAAACATCATTTAATTTACCATCCCCGATATATCAACCTTAATAAACTGCTGAAGCCATTCGATGATGTCTTTTTCGTTTGCAGGATTTAAGTTCTGAATTGAGGATAGATTTTCAATTGTCATGTGGTCCCAGCGAATCATCCAGATTCCGTATGCCAAAATCACGGCATTTAAAACCAGACCGATGGCACTCAAAATCAATCCGATGATTCCTAATTTTCTTGCATTTTTACCGCCTTTTGCCACTGCAATAATGCTAAAGACAAGGGCGATTGCGGCAGGGATTACGCCGATACCTGTTCCAAAACAACAAAAACAAGAAACTCCACCTAATATAAGAGAGGCAATTGCAAGCCCTCTGTGTCGATTTATATCTGTCATAGATACCTCCATTTCTATATCCTGCCATATGGGGCAAAATAGGCTGCTGCCTGTTCCAGATGCTGCATCGACGAATTATTCGTAATTTTAATTAACAGCACCGCTACGACAATGGCAAGGATGACCCCTGCCACTCCCACAACGATACCGGCAATTGCTGCATCTTCCTGATTTGAATTGTCATCACGAAGTCCCAAAATTCCAAATACAATGCCAAGCACTGCCATTACCAAAGAAATGGACCATTGAAGCACATGAAAGCACTAACGACGCAATCGCTTTTGCATTTGTCTGTCTATTCTGCTGCATACAAACCTCCTGCTTATTTGCTCTCCGGTGTCACTTCTACCTTACGAATTTCTTTCGTACGGATTTCCTTGCAAATGTCATCAATGAACGCATCCAAAGACTGTGCACCCTCGTCTCCTTTGAAACGGCTGCGAACGGATACAACGCCTTCTTCCTCTTCTTTCTGCCCAACGACGAGCATATACGGTGTTTTCTGAAGTCTTGCCTCGCGAATCTTGTAACCGATTTTTTCGGAACGGCTGTCCACGCTGCAGCGGATGCCATTCGCTTTTAATTTCTCTTCCACGCTGTTTGCGTAATCGAGATATTTCTCGGAAATTGGCAGAACACGTACCTGCTCCGGTGAAAGCCATGTCGGGAATGCACCGGCATATTTCTCAATCAGCCATGCTAACGTTCTCTCATAACATCCAATGGATGTTCTGTGGATGATGTATGGACGTACTTTCTCACCATTTTCATCAATATAATACATATCAAACTGTTCAGCCAAAAGGGCATCCCACTGAATGGTAATCATGGTATCTTCTTTACCGTATACATTTTTCGCATTGATATCTACTTTTGGTCCGTAGAAAGCGGCCTCTCCAACATCCTCAGTAAATGGAATATTCAGTTCTGTCAAAATCTGGCGGATATCTTCTTCTGTCTCATTCCAAACTTCCGGCTCGCCGATATATTTTTCACGGTTTTCAGGATCCCATTTGCTCAGATGATACGTTACATCTTCCTCAACACCAAGTATCTGCAAACAGTACTGAGCGAGAGCGATACAATCCTTAAACTCTTTTACCATCTGGTCCGGACGCACAATCAAATGTCCTTCAGAAATTGTAAACTGGCGCACACGAGTCAAGCCGTGCATTTCACCGGAATCCTCATTACGGAACAATGTTGATGTCTCACCATAACGACATGGCAGGTCACGATAGGATTTCTGGCTTGCCTTGTAAACATAATACTGGAATGGACAAGTCATCGGACGAAGGGCAAATACTTCCTTATCCTTTTCCTCATCGCCAAGAACAAACATACCTTCTTTGTAGTGATCCCAGTGACCGGAAATCTTGTACAAATCAGATTTCGCCATCAAAGGTGTCTTCGTTCTCATGTAACCGCGCTTTTCTTCCTCATCTTCAATCCAGCGCTGCAAAGTCTGGATAACCTGTACACCTTTTGGCATCAAAAGCGGAAGTCCCTGACCGATTACATCAACGGTGGTAAACAGTTCCAGCTCACGTCCCAATTTATTGTGGTCGCGTTTTTTAATATCTTCCAAATGCTCCAGATAAGCATCCAAATCCGCTTTCTTTGTATAAGCAGTTCCGTATACACGGGTAAGCATTTTATTTTTCTCATTTCCTCTCCAGTAAGCACCGGAAGAAGAAATCAGCTTCATTGCCTTTAACGGTTTTGTATTCATCAAATGAGGTCCGGCACACAAATCAATGTATTCGCCCTGCTGATAGAAAGAAATCTCAGCATCTTCCGGTAAATCTTCAATCAACTCAACCTTATACGGCTCCTCACGTTTTTTCATCAAATCAATTGCCTCTTGTCTTGGCAGGGTAAAACGCTCTAATGTCGCACCTTCCTTAACAATCTTTTTCATTTCTTTTTCAATCTTGTCCAGTGCCTCACGATCCAATGGTGCTATATCAAAATCATAGTAGAAACCTTCCTCAATCGAAGGTCCAATGGCACATTTGGCATCCGGATACAATCTCTTAATCGCCTGTGCCAGCACATGGGATGCAGTATGACGGAATGCTGCTTTTCCTTCGTCGCTGTCAAATGTCAAAATATTCAGTGTGTGTTCGCCATCTACTATTGTGCGCAAATCCACAACTTCGCCGTCTAACTCGGCAACACATGCCACTCTGGCAAGTCCTTCACTGATGTCTTTGGCAATATCAATAATGCTCATTGCCTGTGAATACTCTTTGCTTGAACCGTCTTTAAGTGTTACTTTCATGTCAATTCCTCCTGTCTTCATTCAATATACAAGAAGGCCTCATCCCTTCTTGCTGTTATAGTTCGAAGGGACGAGGCCATTAATTCAATGTTCTCGCGGTTCCACCCTTGTTGGACGAAATAGTAATAAATCATCCCGGCTTCATTCTGACGATAACGGGGTCACCGGACCGGATTGGGGTCACTCCGAGGTAGTTTTCAAACGGTTTCCATGAAAATGCTTCCAGCACAAGGCATTTCTCTCTGACATGTTCTGCGTTTTACTCGTCTCATCTACG
>ENA-OPCS01001655-OPCS01001655.1-human-gut-metagenome-genome-assembly--contig:-NODE-1655-length-11537-cov-1.466121_pt1 | contig 11537 bp, 5 predicted proteins | sample MGYA00241256_ERZ501492 | MGnify/ENA primary metagenome ERZ501492 (study PRJEB25962, sample SAMEA2042512) | human gut metagenome | biome: human gut; feature: human-associated habitat; material: faeces... | reverse complement strand
GTCATGATAAAAAACATTTATAACTCTATCTTCTACCAAGGTCTTGCTTTCCGCAAGTTAGGACGTGAAGATGAAGCCCGAGGGTGCTTTAACCGACTGATCGACTTTGGCGAAAAGCATTTGTTCGATACCTTCAAGATGGACTACTTCGCCGTTTCACTTCCCGATCTCCAGATTTGGGAGGACGATATGGACAAAAAAAACCGCATCCATTGCAACTACCTGATGGGATTGGGGCATCTCGGACTCGGCAATCTCGACAAGGCGGAACGTTATTTTCACATCGCCGCCGGAATGGATAATAACCACCAAGGCGTACAGATACATTTGCAAATGGTCGGAAACCTTATATAGTGTAATGAACGGACTGATATGTAAATTACTTAAACTGATAGAATTATGAGACAGGTGAACTTCTTTTTATTTTGGGCCTCGATAAGCCTGATATTCTTTTTATCCTGTAAAGAGACTTCTTCCGAACTGTCTTTGGCAGGTGAATGGCAATTCGCTTTGGACCCGGCGGATGTCGGAATAGGGCAGGAGTGGCAGAATAAAGACTTGGAAGATGTTGTTTGTCTGCCGGGTTCATTACAAGAACAGGGGAAAGGCAAAGATGTCAGCTTGGATACTCGATGGACTGGACAAGTTGTCGATAGTTCCTGGTATAATGCTCCCGAATATGCCAAATACCGGCAATCGGGCAATATCAAAGTACCTTTCTGGTTGAATCCGAACAAGCATTATGTAGGTGTAGCTTGGTACCAGAAGAAAGTGAATATGCCTTCCGGTTGGGAGGGCCGTCCGGTTATTCTCTATTTGGAACGGACACATTGGGCGACAACTCTCTATATAGACGGTAAGAAAGTCGGTGAGCAGAATTCCCTTCAGACTCCTAACCGTTTTGTTTTAGAAGGTATGCAAGCCGGAGAGCATACGATTACATTGCGTGTGGATAACCGTCTTTATGTAGATGTCGGAATAAATGCACATAGTATTTCCGATCATACACAAAGTAACTGGAATGGAATTATCGGGGATATCAAGCTGTCGGCAAAACCTTCCCGGTATATCGAATCTGTCCAAATCTATCCGGATCTAAAGAAAAAGCAGGCTAAATTAAAGATACGACTGGCAGGAAATATCGGAAAAGATAATTCGACTATTTTCTTACGGGCGGAGACTGCTTCAGGAAACCCTGTAGGTGAATTTGTTCAGGTGGAAGTCGATGCAAAGAATTCGGATGGCCATATCGAAGCAGCTGTAGATATGGGAAAAGATTTAAAAATCTGGTCAGAGCATACCCCGAATGTTTACAGGATGAATGTCTTACTGCAGTCGTCGGATGGAGTTGACAGAAAGACCTACGATTTCGGTTTCCGTGAGTTTAAGGCAAATGGTACACGTTTTGAGGTCAACGGACAGCCTGTCTTCCTACGTGGTACGCTCGAATGTTGTATATTTCCACTGACAGGATATCCCGCCATGCAAAATGATTATTGGGCTAAGATCTACCGTACCTGTAAGGAATACGGCTTGAATCATGTCCGTTTCCACTCCTGGTGTCCTCCGGAAGCGGCTTTTCATGTGGCCGATAGTATGGGAATTTACCTGCAAGTAGAATGCGGCGGATGGGCGGAAGTCGGTAGTGGCAAACCACAGGATCAGTGGTTGAAGGAAGAGAGCGACCGCATCCTTGAAGAATATGGTAACCATCCTTCTTTCTGTATGATGGTCTATGGCAATGAACCCGGTGGGGCAGACCAAGCACACTATCTTTCCGGTCTGGTCGATCATTGGAAGAAGAAAGATCCTCGCCGTGTCTATTCTAGCGCAGCCGGATGGCCGTATGTGGAGAATGCTGACTATTGGAATACTCCCGATCCGCGCATACAGGCCTGGGGTGCCGGTATTAATAGCATAATCAACCGGGAGGCTCCCCGGACAGATTATGATTTTGCCGGCAAAATCCGATCGGATATGCCGACTGTTAGCCACGAAATCGGTCAGTGGTGCGTCTATCCTAACTTCAAGGAAATAGATAAATATACAGGTGTGCTGAAAGCTAAAAACTTAGAAATATTCAAGGAGACTTTAGCCGATAAAGGTATGGAAGATATGGGAGAGAAATTTCTCTATGCTTCCGGGCGTTTACAGACTCTTTGCTATAAAGCAGATATCGAAGCTGCTCTCCGTACACCGGGTTTTGCCGGTTTTCAGTTACTTGACTTGCACGACTTTCCCGGACAGGGGACTGCACTGGTAGGTGTGCTTGACCCTTTCTGGGACGATAAAGGGTATGTGACTGGTGAGGAATACCGTACGTTCTGTAACAGCACTGTTCCGCTGGCACGTTTTCCGAAAATGGTTTGGTTGAATAATGAAAAACTGGAAGTCCCGCTGGAAATAGCCCACTTCGGCGAGAAGCCGCTTCCTGAAACAATGATCCGCTGGACTGTCTCGACTGTGGATAAACAGATATTGAAAGAAGGTTCTTTCACGCGTGAGATACCCCTCGGAAATTGCATCCCGGCCGGAACGGTCCGCTGTGATCTGGCCGGGATCAAGGAACCTTCCCAACTTCTTGTCTCCGTTCAGATCGGGGATTCGGATATGAGGAATCGTTGGAATATCTGGGTCTATCCGGCAGTGAAAAAGACGGTAGATAATCTCCCGTATGTTACGACACGTCTGGACCGGACGGCTCAGGATAAACTGAATAAAGGTGAGTCCGTCCTGCTGCTGACCTATGGAACTGTCCCCCCTGAAAAGGGAGGTGACATAGCCGTCGGCTTCTCCAGTATCTTCTGGAATACGGCTTGGACCCGCGGGCAGGCTCCGCATACACTTGGTGTTTGCTGTGATGCAAAACATCCGGCATTGGCTGCTTTCCCGAATGAGGGAGTAAGTGATTATCAATGGTGGGATCTGATGAACCGTTGCGATGCCATGATCTTAGATGACTATCCGAAGGATTTCCGTCCGATCATTCATATCGTCGATGACTGGTTTACAAACCGCAAACTTGGAATGCTTTACGAAGCCCGTGTCGGGAAAGGCAAATTGTTAGTTTGTGGTGCTGATCTGCAAAACGATTTGAACAAACGCCCGGCAGCGGCCCAGTTCCGGCAGAGTCTTTTGGAATATATGGCGTCCGAATCGTTCAACCCATTGCAGGAGTTAAAAATAGAAGATGTATTATACACTAAATAAGAGCAAAGAATGAGTTTTAAGAAATTTGCATAAGCGCATGTCTGTTGGCTGCCTTGCTGTTTGATCACTTGGCCAAGACTTGGGATGAGGGCGAATATGTTCCATGTCCTTGTCTTGGTCGAACAGGGCGGAACGTTGTGTCTGGTGATCCCCCGAAGGAGGCAAAGTTGTTTCCGTAATTTATCCTGATCTGGAAAGGGGGGATTGTGTAATATTGTTTCGTTAACAACAAAGCACATCCTTTGGGAATAGCAGTAAATTCCGGTTCTTCATCGAAAAAAAGGCTTTCTACTATGAGGTATGCGGTTTTTCACAACGAAGACGGTTACCATCACTGTGAGTTGCCGGGACCATAGACTATGAAGACGGTCGTCATGCCGACAAAGGGGCAAATCTCTTTTGATATATTCAGGCCTGCGGAAATATTTGTTTGCAGCAGGGGATTCTTCGGGAGTTCAGTTTTTCTACAATGTTAGGATATTCAGCTTTTTGATAACAAAGGAATTTTGTTTTATATGCTTTGCTACATAAGGAAAGGGGATATGTATATTTTGCCCCCTTTCCTTTATTTTGCCAGATTTTCCAAACAGCAAACGTTTGCAACAGCAGTATTCTTGCTCTACCTTACAGGGGTTATATTGGTTGTGCGAGCTTTAGAAGATGTCAATTCCAGCAAGGGCATCAGCTTCCGTACGGGCGGCGATTTCTGCTGCTTCCACTTGGATGTAGCGGGCTTTTACCATTTGCTTGAAATGATGGTAGCGTTTGGACGGGTCGTTGATCAGGTTGCCGAATTCGAAGCTTTCCATCTCTTTCCAGTTCTTTCCGTCATTGCTGATCCGGATGATACCGGCTACCGTGCCTTTATCTTCTTGTTTTTGTGGGGTGAAGGCAAAGCCGCTTAATATATGTTCGCTGCCGAGATCGATAGCAAGAAATTGTGCAGTCTTGCCGATTACTTTCCATTCCTTCTTGACCAGTCCGAACCGTTCCTGCAAGATAGCTCCTTTTTCTCCGTTCAGGATGGCTACTGCTTTCAGTTCGTTGTTTCCCATCTGGAAAGGATCTTTATATTCGGTAGAGCCTGCCGAAGGTTCCGTTCCGTCTGTCGTATAGTAGATCTTGAAACCGGCGTTCAGGTTCTCCGCAATGTTTTCGCCGTGCGCTTTCCAGCCGAATTCCTGTGGCATCGGTTCGATGGTAACCAGTCCGTCCATGTTTCTCTGTGCGCTCAACCGGGGCGGACGGGCTTTGTAGTGATGGGCGGAGATGGTACAGATCGCAGGTGTCAGGCGGGATTCGAGTATGCGGACCCGTATCTTGTCTGTCGTGACATCGGGGAAGCGCAGGATTCGTTTGTAGCCGATGTTGGTGGAGTGGGCGATCTCTTTCCATCCTCCGTCGATCCAGGCGTCCATGGCGTGTTTTTCCACTCGTTCCCCGTTGGTGGCAATTGCTTCCTGGAGAACCAAACGGTTGAGGGTGACAGGTTGGGGAGTGGAGATGACGATTCCCGGGCCGTCTTTATCGACCGTCACGTAGGTGTCTGCATTTTGGTCGAGCACTTCTTTCGGGCCTTCTGCCTGACGGAACAGGTCGGTCCCGTAGGTTTCCCGGATTCGCTGGCCGGTACCTTTCAATACGGCTACATCTGCTGGTGAGAATTTCCCGTCCCGGTTGGGCGGGATGTTCAACAGGAAGGTGGAGTTGCCTCCTACGGCACGTTCATAGATGTCGAACACATCGTCGGTGCTTCGTACTTTTTGGTGCGTGTCGTCCCGGTAGAACCAGCCTTCACGGATGGAAGTGTTGGTTTCAGCCTGCTGGTAATGTAGGTATTTGGCTTTATAGAGTTGTTTACGGCTTCCGAGGTCTTTGTCGGTCATATCGGCAAAGTTCGACATCGTGTCCGGATTTGCTTGGTAGGGGATCACGTTCCATTCGGTCGACCGTGTGCCGCCGGCTTCGTTACCGCACCACCGGACATCTTCCCGTCCGAAGATAACGGCTTCGGGAGCAAGTGCCTTGATCAGTTTCTTCCAGGCGGGGTAGTTGTAGGTCTGTCCACCTTTTCGTTTGGGGTGTGCCCCGTCGAACCATACTTCGTGGATCGGACCGTATTCGGTCAGGATCTCGAAGAGTTGGTTGAGGAAGTATTCGTTGTAGTCGTCCACTACGAACTCGAAACGGGTCTTGTTGGCAAAAGGTCGTCCGGGAACCTCCCGTGGGATGGTTCGTTTGGTGTATTGGCTGAGGTTACCGTACAATCCTTCGGGGTTTTCTATTTGATAGAGGTCTGCCGGCGACAGATAGACGCCTAACTTCAACCCGTACTTACGACAGGATTCGGATAGGTCTTTCAGAATGTCACCTTTGCCGTTGCGGAAACCGGTGGACATGATGCCATGTTTCGTATAGCGGCTTTGCCACAGGACGAATCCGTCGTGGTGCTTGACTGTCAGGATCACCATTTTCATGCCGGCCGCTTTCATGGCTTCGCACCACTGATTCGTGTCGAGCTCTTTCAGGTCGAAGACTTTTGGGTCTTCCTTTCCGCTTCCCCATTCCAACCGGGTGAAACTGTTCGGTCCGAAATGGATGAAGGCAATAAATTCGTTTTGCAACGCCGCTAACTGGTTGGGCGAAGGCACGACATGGGCTGCTTTTCCGATGATGTCCGCGTGATTGTCGCCAGCTTCGATCTTGATCGTGTTCTGAAACTGCATCTGCTTGTCCTGAGCTTGCCCTTGTAAAGACAGCATGGCTCCAAGTAGGAGAATAAAGGTGTGTTTCATGTTTATAACGATTTTAATTTTTGTATGTTTATATATATAACGATATTTGCCCTGTAACGATTGTTACAAGGCAAATGAATAGATGTGGAATGTATTATTTAATTCCTAACTTAGTCTTGATCGCTTTCGGTATCGCATCCTTATGGACCATTACGTAGATGGTCTTGGCGCGGACGAAGCTCTCGGACATGTTCAGGTAGCCGCCGAACTTGTTGCGGTCAGTGCCCCATGAGTTTTTGGTGATGTAATATTTTGTGCTGTTCTGATCTTTCGTGATGCCGGTCACGTGCATCAGATGATCGTCGGTAGTCACGAATGATTCGAAGCCGGCCTGGCGTACTTCCGGGGTTACTTTGATTTCCGGGTACGGACGTTCGAACTTGAATACTTCTTCCAAACGTTCCTTTTCGCCTAATTTCTCAAAGCGGGCACGATCCGTATTCGACAGGTCTTCCACCTTCTTCACTTCCGGATTGATGGCGACACCGTTTGTAAAGGAGAATCCCTTCTCGCTCACGTCACCGTCCCAGCATACCGTATAGCCGTTCGTCAAAGCATAATCCACTGTTTCCATCATTTCATCGAGCGGCAGGTTGTACATTAAGGAATGTTCCCAATTGTCAGGCACTTCCACGTCAAATTTCACATAATACGGATGATGCGTGAAACTGGTCAGCTCGATATAATCGTCCATGTTCAATCCCAATGATTCGGCGAATGACTTCGGCGTATATTCTTTTCCTTTATATGTAAACTTCTCCGGTAGTTTGCCTAAATAGGTGTCGAACAGGTTCGCAATCAGTTTGTCATATTCCGGACTGCGCTGTTTCGTCTTTACTGCCACATCGGCGATGGCGTGCATATAGCGGACCATCTCGCTATGGTTATGTCGTTCGGAGTCATAATTGATACCCGTGTAAACCTCTTCTGGGACAATCCCGACTTGGCGGTATGCGTTCATAAATGTATGCGACAGGCTGCCCTGTCCGATGTTACCATTTCCGCGACGCAGATAGTTGTCCTGCAACTGATTCATGTATTTCTGGCGGACGATGAACATCTCCGAAAGGTCATACGTGCCCTTTCCCATACGGAGCAGTTCGGATTCCATAAATGAAGTCGTGGCAAAGCACCAGCAAGTACCCGTTGCTGCCTGGTTCTTAACCGGGGTAGCAGGAACCGTTACCACCTCTGTAAACTGATACCCCTGGCCAAACGCTGTCGAGACAGAGAATGCCAACATGCAAGATAAAATAAATGTTTTCATATTGTCTAACTTTTTAATTCTTTCACTCTTTCATTTTTTTCAAAATCCCCTCGCGAACATCTTCCAAAATTCATCCGCCATCTCCTGCCAGCGTAGGATTGTTGCTCCTGCGAAGTCAGCCGTGTAGCCTGTCAGGAAAGTCCGTGCGGCTTCTTCCCCTTTGCTGCTTTGCAACTCTTTGTAGCGGCTTTCCACGAAAGGCATTTCCGATAAGCCCTTTTCTTCGAAGTGGGCGACTGCACCGTTGATCTTGTCTTTGGTCAGTCCCCAGCGAACTGTCGCCAATTTGTTTGCCGTCCGGTATTTCCAGATGATAGCATCCTCACGATGACGGTGCTGTCCGCAGATGCCGAAAGCAACCGGTAGGTCGGTTGTACCAGCAAAGATCGGGATACGTGGGCTCTGTCCCGGATTGTCGAACGACAGCCAGGCTACACCGCCTACGGCATCCGGCAGCCAACTGCGAAGCTGTATCACGTGCGAGTAAGAACACTGCGGGACTGATACCAGGCGATTGCGTGTCACCGTCCCTGGCTTCACAGCATTCAACATATTGACCATATCTGTCACCATCCACGGGTTTGCCGCGGGGCTGGTGAGGGTGTCTGTCTTTTGTGTCTCCTTGTTCTTGGTAGTAACTTTCAGGTTTTTCGTCATGTCCCATTCCGTTCCCTCGTAGGTCTGGCGCAGTAATGCCATCACATCTGTTACGGCAACCGCTTTATCCGGCTTCACGCTGATCGGCAGTTCTTCCGCATCGTACGACAGTTTGAGTGAGGGGGCCAATGCGTTCAGGATAAAATACTCACGGATGCTGAATGATTTCGGTTCGCCGAAATAGTTACCCCCACTATAAGCTTTCCAGAATTTGAACGGTTCCTTGCCATCCCAGAAACCCATCTTTTTGGCAACGGAGAATACATTTTCCGAAGCCATATAACGATCTTTATCTTTCAGGTCGAGCGTGGAGATACGCGAAATATTGGCCGATACGCCCACATGATCGTCCGGGATACGGACAGCCGCCCATACGCCCCCGACCTTGTCCGGGCCTTCGCCGAACACCTCGAAATGCCAGACCTCGTTCGGATCGGCAATCGTCAGGCATTCACCCGAATCTCCGTATCCGTATTCGGCTACCAGCTGTCCGATCAGCCGGATCGCTTCGCGTGCCGTCGTGCAACGCTGCAAGGCTATTTTTTCCAGTTCCTCAATCATGAACATCCCCTTCTTGTTCTGCAACTCTTCACGTCCGGAGATCGTCGTCTCGCCGATCCCCAATTGCTTCTCGTTGAGGCAGGGATAGGAAGTATTTAGGAACTGGTAGGTCGATCGGGCTTCCGGTATCGTCCCTTTCAATTCCATATTCGTACGGTCGGCAGGATATTCGGTATGCATGCGGCCGTTATAGATGGCGACTGTCGTGTCGTGCTCATAACGTGCCGCCGGGACGATCTCCATCCATGTGCGGTAGTTCCCGTCGCAAGTGTGACTGGTCATGACCGAACCGTCGGCTGATGCTTTCTTGCCGACCATGATGCTTGTACAACTTTCAGGAGTGTTGACCGGCTGGGAGTACTCGATTTTCTGGGCACGGAGGCTGTCCCCGTAACAGATAAGTACAATAATGAGGATAATCAGTCTGTTCATGGTATTATATTTGATTTTGCGGCTAAAGATATGAAATTTTGTTATATTTGCTACCCCTTGCTTGGGGGATTAATCCCCCGGTAGAAGAGAAATATCCCTGCAAGGAAATGATTAAACATAAATATGCCATGAGAAAAATGATTTATCTGAGCGCTCTGTTGCTCCTATTCGTGTTGCCGATAATGGCACAACAACCTTTGTTCCCGACACCTGCAAAGGTGCAGAACGGAAAAGGCTCGTTCACCATTGGAAAGAATCTGCAGATACAAGGTAATGGCGGGTATGCTGATAAGCTGGCCGCCGGACTACAAACCGAGTTGAAAGAAGCCGGTATGCAATCATCACCTGCCAGCGGAACCATCCGTCTGGAACTTAATAATGATTGTAAGATGGCTGATGAAGCCTATACGCTTGTTATCGAACCGAACAGCATCCTGTTGCAAGCCTCTTCCGAAGCCGGCCTGTTCTATGCGAAGGAAGCCCTTCTTCAACTATCCCGTTTCGGTAAGGGCAGCGTGCGAGCCTGCAAGATACAAGATCAGCCCCGCTATGGTTGGCGTGGTTTTATGCTCGACGAGAGCCGCCATTTCTTTGGAAAAGAAAAGGTAAAACAATATCTGGATATCATGGCGTCTCTTCGCCTGAATGTGTTCCACTGGCACTTGACCGACGAACCGGGTTGGCGTATCGAGATCAAGCGCTATCCGAAGCTGACTACCGAGGGGGCTGTCGGTAACTGGCACGACCCGAAAGCGCCCGCTACGTTCTACACCCAAGAAGAGATCAAAGAGATAGTTGCCTATGCAGCCGACCGTCATATCATGGTCGTTCCTGAATTCGACATGCCGGGCCATGCTACTGCCGTCTGCCGTTCCTATCCCGAAATCTCCGGCGGCGGTGAGGGAAAATGGCAGCATTTCACATTCCATCCCTGTAAGGAAGAAACGTTCGAGTTTATCAGCAACGTGCTCGATGAGATTGTTGCCCTGTTTCCGTCTCCCTATATCCATATCGGAGGCGATGAAGTGCATTACGGTAACCAAAGCTGGTTCACCGATCCCGAAATCCAACAGTTTATCAAAGATAAGAACTTGGGCAACGAAACGGGCTTGGAACAGTATTTTATCCGCCGTGCCGCCGATATCGTAGCTTCCAAAGGCAAGACGATGATCGGTTGGGACGAGATGATCGATGCCGGTGTCTCTCCCGACAAAGCCGTCATCATGTGGTGGCGGCATGACCGCAAACACCAGTTGGTGAAAGCGCTCGAAAACGGTTACCGGGTGATTATGACTCCGCGTCGTCCGTTGTATGCCGACTTCATCCAATATGGTGGCCATAAAGTGGGCCGTGTGTGGGGCGGTTTCAATCCGGTCGAAGACATCTACCGTTTCCCCGAACCTATCATCCATCTGACTCGTGATTATGAAGACCAGGTGATGGGTCTCCAGTTCTCCCTTTGGACGGAACGTGTAGCCGATGCCAAACGTCTGGATTATATGACTTTCCCACGTTTGGTCGCAGTATCCGAATCCGCTTGGACCCCTGCCAAGTCAAAGGAGTGCAGCCTCTTTATGCAGAAGCTCCCGTACTTCCTGCAATTCCTCGGTGAGAAAGGCATCTACTATTTCAACCCCTTTAATCCGGAATCCACACCCGAACCCGATGCACCGGACAAGGATGATGTGTTGAAGAATGGATAAGATATGTTGGGATAAGAAGAGAAGTGGAAATAAAAACAGCAACTCCCTGTCGTTACCGGCTGGGGGGTGCTGATGTATGCTGCGGTTTCCTGCTTTTGTTAGCGTGAGGAAGAAGGATCAGAAACGTCTTTTTTTACGGGCATCACGTGCGGCGGCTGTCCGTTTCCATGGGCGGTCACTGTCGCGTTCGTTTTTGCGGAAAGCACGGTCTGAACGATCGTTACTCCGGCGTCCGCTATCTTTGGAACCTCGTTTGCCTTTGTAGCCGTCATCGCTACGCCGGCCTCCATAACTGCGTTTGCCACCCCGTCCACCTTCTTCTTTCTTGCCCTGTGCAGGCTCGACGGAGATGCGGCGTCCGTCTACTTCAAACCCATTCATGCTGTTCATCACGCGTTGGGCTTCACCCTCTTCCACTTCGAAGAAAGAGAAGTTTTCGCGCAGGTCGATCTTACCGATACGCACCTTGCCCGGCACGCATTTGTTGACCAGTTCGATCAGTTGGTTCGGATAGAGGCCGTCGGCTTTGCCGAAGTTGAGGAAGAAGCGCGAATAACCCTCTTCGGCCACATATGCACGGCGTTCGCCACGTTCACCCCGTTCGCTACGGGCGGAACGTTCGTCCACCTGCTGGATTTCGTCAGCATCCTTGTAGTAGTCGATCATGCGGTTGAATTCGAGCGAAACGACTCGCTTGATGATATCCTCCTTGTCCAGCCATTCCAGCTTGCGGTAGATTTGAGGCATCAGGGAGGCGATTTCTTCCTCGTTCACCTTCACTTTTTCGATCTGATCTACGAGATTGAAAAGCTGCTTTTCGCAGATAGCACTTCCGGAAGGGATCTCACCCTTTTCGAATTTCTTGTTGATGATGCCGGAAAGCTTGGCCTTGCGTGCGAGGAATTCTCTCCC
>ENA-OPCS01001653-OPCS01001653.1-human-gut-metagenome-genome-assembly--contig:-NODE-1653-length-11560-cov-1.395828_pt1 | contig 11560 bp, 10 predicted proteins | sample MGYA00241256_ERZ501492 | MGnify/ENA primary metagenome ERZ501492 (study PRJEB25962, sample SAMEA2042512) | human gut metagenome | biome: human gut; feature: human-associated habitat; material: faeces... | reverse complement strand
AAGTATATTTCCAAATAGTCAGAATTGCAATAGGTAACATGAGCCGTCTTCAACTGCCAATGCAAATCTTATTCGGTATGCCCGAAGATCGTCGCAAATGTATTCCTTCAATGGTAACAATCATGGAGATTAGTGTTTATCTGGAGATTACCAAAGGATAAATAGAAGCAGTATTAAAGCCGTTCACCACGCATTTGCTGGCAATGCTAGAAAGCTCCCGATTTCCACTTGGATACTGACAGGCGTGTTCCTACTGTATCTGCTTTTGGAAATCTTTTTTAACTGAGGCCCGGCAGGACGATTCATCGGGAGTACATTTCAATCAAGTTTCCGAAAAACGGGCAGGGGCTTCCAATCCGATTGTGGGAGGGAGTCCTTTGCCCTAGAATTGGAGAAAAGCACATGGGGATCAAAAATAGCATTCCGCGTCTAGACGCTGTGGATAAGGTGACCGGCGCGGCAAAGTATACAGAGGATCTTATTCCTATTAATGCACTGGTGGGAAAGACTCTTCACAGCACCATTGCAAATGGAACAGTACGCGCTATTGATGTGGACGAGGCGTTGAAGATCCCGGGCGTAGTGGATATTTTAACTTGTTTTGATGTGCCGGACTGGGAGTATGCGACCTGTGGACATCCGCTTTCCTTGGATCCCGCACATACCGATGTGGCCAACAAGCGAATACTGACCAAACGAGTGCGCTACTATGGAGATGAGATTGCCGCAGTGGTAGCAGAAAGCGATCTGGCGGCTCAGAAGGCACTGGAGGCTATCCGGGTAGAGTACGAAGAACTGCCGCCGCTGCTGACACCGGAGGCTGCTGTGATCAGTGGGATTCCTCTGCATGAAAAATCCCCGGATAATCAGGGGGGGCGCATGGATTTTATCATTGATGAGAGCCAAAATGTCCGGTTTTATCAGGGAACGTTCTCCATGGATCCATGTATCGGCGGCCATGTCGATTTACGAGGAACAAAATTTCATGTACCGGCCCAGCAACATTGCCATATTGAAAACATCTGTTGCTTTGCCTATATGAGCGGGCGGAAAATTGTAGTGGTGTCGCCCAATCAGGCACCCCACACCCTACGCAAACATATTTCCGATGCTCTGGGTATCCCCACAGGCCGGATTCGTGTGGTCAAGCCCTATGTGGGCGGAGCATTCGGCAATAAGCAGGATATGTTCTATGAGCCGCTGGCGGCTTTATTCACCTTGCGGCTGGGAGGACGGTGCGTGGCCTTTGTGATGAGCCGGGAGGAGACATTTGTCAATAGCCGGACTCGTCATGCCATGGACATCTGGGCGGCGGCCTGTGTGGATGATACGGGACGAATCACGCAGAAGGGCATTCGCCTGAATGCATACAGCGGCGCGTACGGTTCTAACGGCCACGCTGTGGCCGCCTATGCGGTGACTAACTATTTCCAGCTTTATCCTGCTTTGGGCAAGCAGGTGGGAGAGTCCGCTACGGTCTATACCAATATGCCCTCGGCGGGAGCTATGCGGGGCTATGGGATTCCACAGGTGGCCTTTGCGATGGAGTGCCAGATGGATGATCTGGCACTGAGGTATCATTTGGATCCTGTGGAATTTCGAAAAAAGAATATGATGGGCCTGCATTTCTTGGATCCCTTTGACCGGTTTCTCTGTGCCAGCAACGGTCTGGAACGGTGCATCGACCGTGGGTGTGAGTTGGTGGACTGGCAAGCGAAGCGTCAGGCGTATGATGCGTTCAACCATACATCGTCCAATCTCAAGAAAGGATTGGGCATGGCAGTGTTTGCCTATAAGACTGGGGTCTATCCCATACAATTGGAGACAGCTTCCTGTCGGATGCTGCTCAATGATGACGGCAGCCTACAGATACAGGTCTGTGCTACGGAGCTGGGACAGGGCTCCGATACTGTATTTGCCCAAATCGCCTCGGAGATTACCACAATTCCGGAAGAGAACGTGTATGTAGTCTCCTGCCAGGATACGGATGTTTCTCCCCATGATGCGGGGGCATACGCTTCTCGCCAGACTTATGTCTCCGGCAGTGCGGTGAAGCAGACAGCAGAGATACTTCGGAAGAAAATCCTGAACAGGGCTGCCTGTTTGTACGAAGCAGATTCCAAAGATCTTGCCCTTGATGGCGGACGGATTACAGGCCGTGATGGCGCAGTCCTGGGGACGGTGAGGGATGTGGCAGTCCGAATGCAGTACACCAACAGCACAAAGATAAACAGCGAACATCTGACGGCGGAATCCACCTACACCATGCGTCATAACGCATTTGCCTTCGGTGCAAGCTTTGTTGATTTAGAGGTGGATGTTCCTATCGGCAAGATTAAAATCAACCGCGTGATAGCGATTCACGACAGCGGCCAGATTCTCAATCCGGCACTTGCTAGAGCTCAGGTCCACGGTGGTGTGGCTATGGGGATTGGATATGCTTTGACGGAGCAGATGCTTTTTGACCCCGAGACTGGTAAGATGCGAAACGACAACCTGTTGGACTATAAAATCCCGACAGCCATGGACATCCCACAGATTGATGTGGAGTTTGTGGAGACCTATGAGCCCTCCGCCCCCTTTGGGAACAAAGCATTGGGAGAGCCGCCCATGATCCCACAGGCACCGGCTATCCGGAACGCTGTGCTCCATGCCACGGGCGTGGCCGTCTATGAGCTGCCCCTGACACCGGAGCGGCTGATCCACGCCTTTATACAAGCTGGACTGATACAACCACTGTCGTGCGAGCATATAGCGGAGACATAAGCGGGAGGTATACGCTATGTATGATATTCGACAAGTTTATCAGCCAAAGGACCTGGGAGAGGCACTCTCACTTCTGGCAGAACATCCGGATGCCATTGTTATCTCCGGCGGAACGGATGTTTTAATCAAGGTTCGGGAGCGGAAGTGGAAAGACTGCTCTCTGCTGAGTATTCACCGCCTGCCGCAGCTTCAGGGTGTGCGCCGGGAGAAGGAAGAACTGGTGGTAGGGCCGGGTACCTGCTTTGACCAACTCCATGAAACTGGAGTGATTCGGGAGCACGCCTTTTGCTTGTGGCAGGCGGCTGACCAGGTGGGGAGCCCCCAGATTCGCACTGTGGCTACGCTGGGAGGGAATATCTGTAATGGCGCAGTCAGTGCTGACAGTGCGCCGCCGCTGCTGGTACTCAATGCTAGGCTGGAACTCACCGATATCAGCCAAACCAAGCGGCAACTGGATATCGGTGCGTTTTATACTGGTCCCGGACGCACGGCCTTGGACCGAAAAAGGGAACTGCTGACGGCGGTGCGGATTCCTATAATCCGGCCGGGATGCGGCAGCTATTACATCAAGTATGGAAAGCGCAATGCCCTGGAGATTTCCACTTTGGGTTGCGCGGCGTATGTGGAGCTAGATGCGGGGAAAAAGACCTTTCGGGAAGTGCGGATCGCTTTTGGTGTGGCGGCGCCAGTTCCCATGCGCTGTCCGGCAGTGGAAGCTCTGGTGAAAGGACTGCCTGTGGACCGACATACACTGCGCCTGCTTGGAGATGCAGTAGGGCGGGAATTGTTCCCAAGAGATAGCTGGAGGGCCTCTCGAGAGCTACGGATGCAGTTGATTCGGGAATTGAGCCAGAGAGCTGTGGAAGGGGCGGTCAAACAAGCAGGAGGAATTTTGAATGAAAGTGATCCACATGATAGTCAACGGAACACCAGTGGAGCTGGCTGTCCGTGAGGATGAGTGCCTGACGGACACATTACGCCAGCGCCTTGGACTCACCAGTGTCAAAAAAGGTTGTGGGGTTGGGGAGTGCGGCGCATGCACGGTTCTTCTGGACGGAAAGGCAACTAATAGCTGCATCTATTTGACCTTGTGGGCAGATGGACGAGAAATTATCACAGTAGAGGGGCTGCGGGCAAAAAACGGTTGCTTGCACCCTGTACAGCAGGCGTTCGTGGACGAAGCTGCAGTACAGTGTGGTTTTTGTACTCCGGGATTCATTCTTACCGCAGTGGAAATCGTCAATTCCGGAAAGAAGTATACCCGGGACGAATTGCGTAAGTTAATCTCCGGTCATCTGTGCCGCTGCACCGGTTATGAAAATATTCTTAACGCCGTTGAGCGGGTAGTCGGTGTCAATGCAAAGTAAAATGGTGGGAATAATTCCTAATTATATCTCTGTCTACCTGTGTAAAATAGTGAACAGGTTGTGGTAACTAGTGACACGCCATTGGGGAGACATCTTGGCAGAGTAAGAAAACATCGAAATCACAGAAACACTTTTTGCGGGCCATGCGGAGCGCATACTGGCAGCGCATGTGCCGCACCAGTGATTGGGATTCCTTCTGGACCTGTACACTGTATTCCACTGTAGCCTGAGCACCATGAGTATTATCTGCTGGGAAAACATTAGCATCACTATTTATGGGATCAAGGAGGCTCTGCTGTCACCCATAACTGGCCTTATCCCCAAGAATTCACTTCTTTCTTCCCTTGCTGAAAGACGCTAGGCAGATGCTATAAAATATCTAGGGACCAAGTCTCTTCCCGGAGTTATCACGAAAGATTATGATGAGCTATCGGGGAGGCTGGGGCTAACGCAATGAAAATCCAACGAAAGGAAAAAGCCATGCGCACTTTTGAAGAAATTAAAGATACCATTGAGACGGGGCTTGGGAAGCACCCTTGTGATTTGAAATTACAGAATGTTCGACTGGTGAATGTATATTCATCGGAGATTTATAACACAGATATCTATATCAAAAACGGCCGGATTATCTCCATTTCACCAGAAGCAAATCTGGAGGCCCAGGAAGTAGTGGAGTGTTGCGGACAGTTCGCGGTGCCGGGGCTCATCGATACTCACATGCATTTCGAGTCAACTATGCTTTCACCAGAAGCTCTGGCTTCAGTGGTGGTGCCTCAAGGGACTACTACACTGTGCGCGGATCTTATGGAGATTGCAAACGTTGCAGGAGCGGATGGATTGAAGGCTATGCTGGATTCTATTTCCCGCCTGCCATACCGGATGCTTATTGAAGTTTCCTCACGAGTACCTACAGCGCCGGGCCTAGAGACTAACGGAGCCTATATGGGGGCCGAAGAGGTACGCGCTATTATGGACTGGCAGGAATCCATCAGTCTGGGCGAGCTGGATCCCTCTAAAATCCTGCTGGTGAAAGACGAATACATCGAAAAGATTGCGGATACCTTGGCGCGGAGAAAAATCGTAAACGGTCATGCCATCGGTCGCCTGGGGCAGGAACTCAATGTATATGCTTCTGCTGGGATCTCTGATGACCACGAGTGCGTTACCGAGGAGGAACTTCTCCAACGCCTACGGGTGGGTATGAGTGTGTTGGTCCGGGAGGGCAGCACCGAACGCAATTTGGATGCCCTCATCGGCGGTGTACTGAGAGAGAAGCTGCCTCTGGACAATCTGATGTTCTGTACAGATGATAAGCATGTTGGAGAGATCCAACGGGAGGGCCACATTAACTATAATGTTGCCCGGGCTATGGAATTGGGTGTGGGAGAAATAGACGCAGTGAAGCTGGCTACGCTCAACGCCGCCCGGCATTTCCGGCTGGAAGATGAGATCGGATCTATTACGCCGGGCCGCCTAGCGGATATTCTTTTGGTGGAGGATCTGCGGGAAATGAAGCCTAGCCAGGTGTATTTTGAGGGGCGCCTGGTGGCGAAAGATTGCAAGCTGATCCAGACATGTGAAGTTGGGGAATATCCTGAATGGTTGAAAAATACAGTAAAGCTGAAACAGCTGATTACGGAAAAGAGCTTTCGGGTCCCCGCTCGAACGGATCGTCCCCAGACGCAAGTTACAGTTATAGATCTGATTGACCGGCAGATTATCAATAAACGGCTAATCGCAACGTTGCCCTGTGTTAATGGGGAAATACTGGCAGATCCGGTACATGATATTTTAAAGCTGGCCATTGTAGAGCGCTACGGAAAAACTGGCGGTGTGGGAGTGGGATTTGTACGGGGCTTTGGCCTCCGGGAGGGGGCTATGGCCTACTCCATGTCCCACGATCACCATAACATCGTGGTAGTAGGTGTCAATGAGCTGGATATGGCACAGAGTGTTAAGGTGATTCAGGAAATGCAGGGCGGACTCTGTGTGGTCCGTAACGGCGAGGTGATGGCAAAAATGCGCTTACCCATCGGCGGATTGATGAGTGAGCAGGATGCTGGCACGGTTATGAGGGAATTGGACGGGCTAAATGCTGCGGCCCGAAGTCTGGGATGCCGCGGGAGTGCCCCTTTCATGACTTTGAGCTTTATCTCGCTTCCCACTGTGCCGGAACTTGGATTGACGGATATGGGGTTGGTGGATGTACTGGAACATCGACTGATCCCGGTGGAAGTACCAGAAAAATAATTGGGGATTTCTGGCGGCGAGTTGAAGCAACACATGGTTCCGGAGGGGCTCTCTTGGCTGCGGGCCCCTCCATCTGACATCTAAAATATTCCTTGATAACTCGGATCATAGGCTCCATATTTCCTGTGCTTTGAAGCCTAAAACAAAGAAGGAGAATGGCGTTACTATTCTCCTTCTTCTAATTTTTGTGATGTATGGCGCGAACTCTTTTTTGGCGTAAAATTCTCTTACTTCCACAGTAAGGTCCAGACTTCTTGTGAGATACTCAGCATTGTCTGCTTTAAAATATACCGGATTACTTTCGATACTTTCTCAGGTATTTATTTTGATGGCTCTGGTAGCACGCTGGCCTGCAGGGACTGCAAAAGGATTTGTGACTATATGCTCAAAAACAGTTTAGGATTCCTTGTATTCAGCAATATCATCCAAATTGCAATGAAGAGCAGAACACAACTTATCCAAAGTTTTTGTTTCAATATTTTCATTTGCTCTAAGTCTGCGGATCGTTTTGCTGTCAATCCCGCATTTTTCTCTAAGCTGATACATAGAAATACCGCGGCTTTCCATAGTAGCCCACAGGCGATGAAAGATAATCATTTGCTTCACCTCTGTATTTATACAGTGTGGGGATTATAAACTTGCTTTTTAAGGGGATATAACCCTCATATTCTGCTTTAGAAATTAAGAAGTACGGCCCTATACACGAAATGAACGTAGTGGGAACTTTGATTGCCCGAGCTGTGAAATGGGGGGGCGGGAAGACCACATCCGAAAAATTCTGGGAATCAATATCACATGTAGGTAACCCTGTATGTTCGATCAGGATCTCATATAGCGGTCTTTTAATATTTTTACCAGAGGGACCTGTTCGGAAGGCGTAAAGATACGACTCACCACCCGCCCGATTGGATATTACTCCGCCTCCAGTGCGTATCGTGACTTGAAGGACTCATTCAGGTATCTGGCGGGGAGTATTTCATCAATGGTATCCTGGCGGATTTAGAAAAAGAACCAGGGGAAGCGGACGTGCAGGAGCGCAGAAGGAGCCAAAACCATGCCTTATCTCAAAACCGGTTCCGGGGAAAATTTGATAAGGAGTGAACCATAGGAAATGCGCTGTCAGAAATTATTTGAAAAGGGATGTATCGGTGGAGTAGAGATCCGCAACCGTGTCGCAATGACAGCCATGGGAAACGGATTGGCTTCCTGGGACGGAGAGGCATCGCCGGAACTGATCAGATTCTATGAGGATCGTGCCAGAGGCGGCTGCGGCCTGATTTTCACGGAATTTACTCGGATGGATGAAACCAGCGGCGCCTGCAATCCAAATCAGCTCTGTACCACCACCCGTAAACATATACGTAGTACGGAGCGGGTCCACTGTCACGGCGCTAGGATATTTGTTCAGCTCCACCACGGCGGCCGAGAGGCCCCGTCTGCACTGAATGACGGGAAACAGCCTATGGCTCCTAGCGCCATCCTCAACTCGGCATGGCGCAGTTGAGGGGCAATGATATCTGCGTCATCGACAGCGGCAACGGCAGGGAGACGGGGCGGAAGGCGCGCCGGATCTTGGACACCAACAGATGGCGCCTGTCCAACTACCGGAGGACTTTGAGGTGATCGCCCTCTCAGTTTCCTTAAAGGTGCAAGATTCTATCCCAATTGACTATGGCAGTGGACTGACAGAGCGTTGAGGGCACATTGTAGTCACCAGGTCGCGTCGAAAGACGCGGTCCGGTGACTTGTAGCATATACAGAAGGCTACCCCTCCAATGTAATGCCTTTATTGGGGGCAAGCTTTGCAATTTTGAAGCCTGCTAAGATGTAAATCAGCGTAAAGATAGGAGTCATCCAGTTCTGGAATGCATACGAATTTGTGATCATATCAACTACGAGGACGATCTTTGGGTATGTTGTTCTTCATTCTGTACTGAAGACTTTCGGTGTGGGGGTAGATATAAAATTATTTTATCAGAGTATTCTGGATAAGGACATAACTAGTACACAGGAGACTTATTACGACGGGGCACAGGCATTGTATGACCTGCGGGTCCCTTTGATCTGCGCGGTCCACGGATATTGTCTGGGCGGCTTGTGCTATCCTGCCGGGGCAGATATTTCTATCGCAGTGAAAGGTGGAGAAGTTATCAATAGCTCTGCCAATAGAAGGCGCCGGATGATCAAAGGAGCTTAGGCCCGGCTGATTTTGGCGGCTTTCTTTTTCCCGGAGTTCCCGTCATTTTGCGGTGTCAACCTAACTCAAGAATAAAGGTGCTTCGAGACGGAAACACGGACATATCCGCTCTGATTTCAAAGATAATGCGGAGTGGAGGGAGGGACATGGCACTGAAGCTGATTATCGTTTCTGATTTCGTCTGTCCCTACTGTTACAGGCTGGAGACACTTCTGGACCGGCTGGGGGAACAGCTGGAGATTATCCATGTGCCCTACCAATTGACAGAACCGCCAGCGCCCCGGATAGACGTATGGAACGATCCCGTCCGACGAGTACGATACGCTGAGACCCTGGGGCCCGCCTGTCAGGCTCAGGGGGTAGAGATGTGTCTGCCGCCCCGGGTGATTCCCCGGCCATACACGGACCTGGCTTTCCAGGGCTGGTGCTTTGCTGGGGAACGGGACAGAGGAGAGTCCTTCTATAAAGCGGTGTTTCAAGCCTATTTTGTAGATGAGCGGGATATTGGAGATTTGTCTGTGCTGACGGAACTGGCAGAGAACTGCGGTCTGTCAGGGCAGGACTTCCGCGCAGCCTTGGTGGCAGGGACTTATACAGAGACCGTCCGCCGGCAATCCCGCCTGTCCCGGGATTTGCTGGGTATTCACATGGTGCCGACCATATTATCAGGAAAAAAACGACTGGAAGGCTTTGTTCCGAACTTGATAGAGCTGAAGGCATGGTTGGATGCGGTGCGTTGAGATGCCTGAACGTAAGCATCAAATACAAAAAACAGGTAGACAGGTATGAGAAAATAGTGGAGGAAAAGTCACAGGCGAAGGGGAGGGGGACAAGAAGGTAAAGTGAGGATCTATCTTCTGTGTTTCAATATCCACTGTAAATTATTAAAAGCCGGCGTTCCATTCGATGGAACGCCGGCCCATCATTCTCTTCCCTAAACACCTGAATCAGTTATGAACAAACACCCGTATAAACTCGTTGAGCGTAGTCCGTTGTTCCTCTTCATACGGTTTAGTGCGGGATCCTGTAAATTGTCTTCATAACGATATACAGTTTCTTTGCTCACGTCGAGCCGTTTTGCCAAAGATGCACGCGACATCCCGCGATCTTTCCGAAGACGACGTAACCTTAATCCAAAATCAAAAACTCCATCTGCCGACATGCGGTCACCCTGTATGCATTGTAATCCTCCAGCATAGTTGTTATATGATGTGAAGATATGTAAATATTAGTCAAATTAGGTTGACATTTACCAGATATTATAATACAATGCTAACAAAAATATATGAACGCCAGCACCTGTACAGACTGCTCACTTAATCACTATGCGTATCTTCAAATGAAAATTCTTCCAGTTCTGGATAGTCAAAAAATTCAGATAACGTAAGACTGAATGCAGATGCGATCTTGTGAAGCGTCTTTATTTTTGGATTGAATGTCTTGTGGTTTATGAGATTATCAAGTGTTGAGTAGCTGATACCACTCATGGCAGACAACTGATATATTGTGAAGTCACGTTGCCTACATAGCTCCAAAATCCGTTTGACAATAATTTGTGAATATTCGTCCTTCATCTCTCTACCTGCTATCAATGAGTAATACCTTAAATGGTGTTTTCTCTATGATAGCAATAAAAATAGCGCGCTATTCCCGTGCACGGGAATAGCGCGTGATGGAATGAACGGTATGAATTATGTTGCTTGAATAGAAAATAGAATGTGTTGCATCACTCAAGAGACCAAGGATTATAATAGATTTGAGATTGAAAAGAGTGGGGGAAACAGCTATGAAAGAAATTCGCATACTCATTGGTGGAATGGGAAATGCTGCCAGGCCGATGGTCGATCTTCTGACTAGCGAACGGGAGAGGATGGAGAATGTATACGGGCTCCATTTTCGAATTGTTGGCGCAGTGGACAGAAGAGGTGGAGTGATTGCACCGAATGGAATTTCCAGTGTGACGTTATCGGAAGCCAAAAACAGGGGAACTTTGGCAGATATCCCCGGCTTGGGTATTCAGGGCCTTACGGCATTGGAGATGATCGAGCAGTGCAGCGCGGATGTCTATTTAGATGGATTGCCGCCATATCTGCCCACTGGGGAGCCGGGGACTTCCAACATCCGAAGGGCTTTGGAACGGGGAATGCATGTGGTGACCGCAAATAAAGCGCCTCTTGCCCTTCATTGGAAAGAACTGTTTTCCTTGGCGGCACAACAGGGGCTCCAAATTCGCTATGGAACAGCGGCCAGCGCAGGACTGCCTACCCTGGAGATGGGTAAACTGTTGGGACGTTGTGGAGAGCTGCTGGAGTTCGGCGGGATTTTCAACGCGTCTTGTATGTATGTTTTTGATGCGATGGGGCAGGGACAGTCCTTTGATATGGCTGTGCAGGGGGCGAAGGCAGGCGGATTTTTGGAGCCAGATCCCTCCATGGATCTCGATGGATGGGATACGGCCATGAAAACAGTTATCCAGGCCAATACCTATTGGGACCAGGCATATACGCTTGCGGATGTGGCGATCCAAGGTATCTGCGGCCTGACACAGGCAGATATGATAGACGCGAAGTCCAGGGGCGAGGTTTGGTGCATGGTTGGCCGGGCTGTCCAGAATCCGGATGGCAGCCTGAAACTGACTGCCGGACCGGAACGGCTTCCGGCAGATCATCCGCTGGCCAGGGCACACTGGAGCGATAAGGTGCTTTGGATGCAGACCAGAACGCAGGGAGGGCAGGTGCACCACTGCATCGGTGCGTCGGCTTCCAGCACACCCGGAAATATGTATTTAGACTTGGTGACTATTGCCAGGGAACTTTGATGAATACCTTTTCAGAAATGCAGAAATAGGTGGGGGGGGCTTTGTTCCTGTTTAGAATCGGCGCTGCCGTTCTTGAATTTTTTTAGGGAGGAAAAGAAGTATGAAGAGAGTCTTTGCGCTGGTCCTGACATTGGCTACAGCTTTAGGGTTGGCCGCCTGCAA
>ENA-OPCS01001645-OPCS01001645.1-human-gut-metagenome-genome-assembly--contig:-NODE-1645-length-11624-cov-1.626502_pt1 | contig 11624 bp, 10 predicted proteins | sample MGYA00241256_ERZ501492 | MGnify/ENA primary metagenome ERZ501492 (study PRJEB25962, sample SAMEA2042512) | human gut metagenome | biome: human gut; feature: human-associated habitat; material: faeces... | reverse complement strand
AATAAAAATAATAATCCGAAGATTATTCTGAGCCGTACTTCATGCCGAGAAGGGTTGGGTCAATGGTTACTCTGACGGTACTTTCCGACCGAGCAATGCCATCACCCGCTCGGAGGTTGTAAAGATCACTAACGCTGTTCTGGCCCGTTCCTGCGATAAGGATTACGTTGCAAAGAATATCAGCAAGCTGACCTCTTACAATGATCTGTCCAACACTTATTGGGCGTACTACGATATCCTCGAGGCGTCCAATGCACATGATTACAAGACTGCATCTGGCGTAGAAAGCTGGACCGGTCTCAAGTAATTTGTTCTGGGTTTCCGGCACTCCTTTTCAGGGGTGCCGGATTTCTCTTTTTCGAAAATATGCTGCATGTCACTAAGTTCTCAGCTCGCCAATATGACAGTTTTTTGCTGAGAAGTGAGAGAGAGGACGATTTTATGGAAATTGAATTGAAAAAATCATATCGTACACACACGCAAGTCTCCAAACCCACTGGTGCAATCATCCGTTTCAAGCAGGTAAAGGATGAGATTATGGAGGTAGACAGAAAAGGACTGGATGTCCCTCAGGACAAGATAATGGAGGAATACGAGTTCGACAACTTCTTCGAAAACGGTGCTGCATTGGCATATTCTATAGCTGCTGCTTTTGCAGCAGAAAAGGGAATTACACAGGTTTACGATATCGGCAGTGCTATGGCAGCACAGTCTGAATTGTTCGAGTCGGTGGGTGTTTCGTATGTGGCGGTAGAGCCACATGTTCCATCGTATATGCACGCAACACATGTTATTCCTCAGAAGTATCCGTGCAACCTTCCTGCGTTCGATAGGACCAAAACCATGGGCATAAGCCGCTTGTGCGTGGGATACCTCGCACAAGACGATAAAACATATATGTCGCTATACAATAATTTCGAGCACCTGCTGCTATCTGCGCCGACAGAATGCCTCTCTGAAATGTATGAACTCTATGGCAATATTCTTCCGGTGGAAATACCGTTGAGAGATTTACGAGGAAACTATTATCCGGACTATTGGTTCTATTTTACGAGAAAATCTGTTATGGAATCTTTCTTGTAATCAACTTTATTGACAATACAAACGGCCCTCACAGGACCGTTTGTTGTTGCCTCCATTTGTATAACATGCAAAGTAAAGGTTGCACAAATGTTCAAAAAAATATATAATAATTTTGGATATATTATTGGCTTTCTACCTCAAAGGAAAGATACCTCATGGAACAAATTTCGAAGAAATTAAAAAGACAAGTTCGTAAAAAAGCAGCTGAACGACTACGTTCGCATAAGGATCAAACTTATGGAAAACTGAAAAAACGCGCCATCGAGTTGATAGATGCAACAGCCCCTTCGGATAATTTTATTAAGGATTTATCCATCCGGGGAATATATGATTACAAAGACATCGTATTAACTGCTTCATTCATTCTTCAGTATAAACAGGATTACTTTTACGTTGAAAAAATTCTGCTTAAGATCTCGACGGATTCTTTTGCTTTCCCTTACTACGAGAAAGTACGAAATGACCATGTCAAATCGGACGTCAAGAATATCGTTTGGGATATTCGCAAAATGCAGAGCGATTTGTTTATGAAAGCCGAAGCAAGATTGCCAGAAGTTATATCTCAAATCCTTGTGCTAGCCGAAAATCCGGATGCTGAACATATGCAACCTCTTCTGAAAGGAGAAAAAACTCCCTACGAAAAGGCTATCCCGGCCGTTGACTTTGTGAGCTACTATAATGCTAATTGCAGCAGCCAATTAAAGCAAAAAATTGAACAGGCGCTGAATGGGGCCAATCAAAAGAAATCCGGTTACCATGCGGTATGTGATGCAGCCGAATTTGGTAAAAAGGGAAACAATATTGCAGTCCTGAAAATTCGCTATTGCATTTGCAATGCGTATACCCATCCCCAAGGGGATTACTACGAAGTAGATCTGAAACTAAAGCTCTCTGCCAATATGGATGACCTTACAAAATATGTTGACACAGAGATAGACAATATGCTGCCAGCAATCGTTGAGCAAATATGGCAGAGTGCTCCCCTTGAACGATATGATTTCCAAATATGTCGTCAGAGACATGATGAAAGCGATGTTCATGCTTTCGTGGATGACCTCATCACCAATACACTGAAAGTGCTCCGAAAAGAAATCAAAAAAAGGCACTTCTCTTATAGCTTTGATCTTCCAACAAAAAATATTTTTATTGAAAAGAGAGATAATTCGTTTTATATCTGTTTCCCAATGGGGGATGATGTTCCTCTTAAGCCTTCAAATGGAAATCTGCTGGACCAACACCTCGAGGAAAACTATTATAATGTGATGACGCTTCCTGAAGTTCAACCCATCCCTTCTAATGTAATACAGTGGCATCATTTCTGCCAATATTTATCGAAGGCTTATGAACGAGCTCTCAGCAAGAACAAAAAGATTCAGGCATACCCGACAATCACAGTGATGGTTGATTTGCATGATGTTCGCGTTTCTGTTGGCTCTTATAAGGCAAGATTCTCTCCTCGTGGAATAACATGTAGAAAAGACTTCCCAACACTTAAAACAAAGCAGCCGGAAAATGCATACGAACTGGCGGATGCATTTATTAGTCAGGCTATTGCCATAGCTGAGGAAATCAATGAAGTGGTGGATAGCATTTGCCTCCGTCCTGTTGAGGCGGAAATTCTTTTTTTTCTCATAGATAACCCGAATTCAAGTATCTCCTGTATCTGTTGGGGGGTGAAGGCAGCAGATGTTATTTCAAAGAATTATCCTCACTACATACAGCGCTTGCTTCGAGCAGACTTAATTTGCGAGAAAACCATGAGTAATACGTATGCTGTATATACAACATACTATGTAAACCCCAAGTTTATAAATGTTCCGTTTGGTCGCTATGTTACATCGTATACATTGGAAGACGTCGCATATCTCAATACAGAAACACAAAAAGAAGTGATTAAGCGTGAGTTTGAAAGGAAGTCTTTGAAACTGGAAGAGGCGCTGCACTTGGTTGAAGCAATGTGGATGCTGCCCAAGTATGCCATAGAAGAACTGTGCCAAGATGAGCTGATCCGCTCGAAAATCTTTGCGCTGCCGGCACGAGATATTGATTTCATTCGGACTATGTTATGTCCGGCCGTAGGTAATAAAACCATTCAAAAGATTTTTGCCGAGCGGGATTATCAGCAGTTCGAGAAACTGGCCGCTTCCGTTACCCAGCGCCGAGTAGAGAAGATTGCAGATATGATTATGGAAGCGGAGCCGCAGACCGTTAACGCCTTCTTCAAGGAGGATATTGGTACACGGTTCTTGGCTGAATGCAAACCCAAACAGCTGGAATACCTTGCAGACGCATTGTTCTGCGCGACCGGCTGTAAAATGCTATATAAAAGAGTAGAAAAAATGCTACAGAAGGAGACGACTTTAAGTAACCGAAAGCATTGACAATAGTGATTAAATGTGTTTAAATATACTTATGGAGGACATTGCTATGAACACATCTAATATCACTAATTACAAACCAAAAGATTTTGCTGAGTTATTAGGAGTGTCTGTCAAAACGTTGCAACGTTGGGATAGAGAAGGAACTCTGAAAGCAAATCGAACTCCAACTAATAGACGTTATTACACTTACGACCAATATCTTCAGTTTAAAGGCATAAATACTGAAAACGATAATCGTCAGACTGTTATTTATGCCAGAGTGTCTACAAGAAACCAAAAAGATAACTTGCAAAACCAAGTGACTTTCTTGCGACAGTTTTGTAATGCGAAAGGAATTATTGTAGATCAATGTATTGAAGATTATGGAAGTGGTCTTAACTACAACCGCAAAAAGTGGAATCAATTATTAGATGAAGTGATGGAGCAAAAAATTAAAACTATCATAGTTACACATAAAGATAGGTTTATCAGATTTGGCTATGATTGGTTCGAAAAATTTTGTATGAAGTTCAATACAACCATAGTGGTAGTAAACAATGAAGAACTATCACCGCAAGAAGAACTCGTACAGGATATTGTTTCAATTCTTCATGTATTCTCTTGCAGGTTATACGGATTTCGTAAGTATAAAAGGCAAATAGAAGGAGATGAGGAAATTGCTAAAGAGCTTCAAAACGGAAATAAATCCGACAGCTGAGCAGAAAGCCAGGATTAACAAGACTATCGGTACTTGTAGGTTCGTCTACAACTTCTATCTCGATCATAACAAAGCCTTACACAACAAAGGCGAAAAGTTTATGACTGGCAAAAGTTTCAGTGTATGGCTCAACAATGAGTATATTCCTAATAATCCTGATAAAGCATGGATCAAAGAAGCGTATTCAAAAGCCGTAAAGAAATCTATCGAAGATGGGTGCATTGCATTTACAAGATTTTTTAAACATCAAAGTGCTTTTCCTAATTTTAAAAAGAAAGGTAAATCTGATGTAAAAATGTATTTCGTAAAGAATAATCCTAAAGATTGTAGAAGCGAAAGACATAGGCTGAACATTCCAACTTTAGGTTGGGTACGCATAAAGGAAAAAGGTTATATACCAACAACTAAAGACGGATGGAAAATCAAAAGCGGTACAGTATCCATTATAGCAGGTAGATATTATGTATCAGTTCTTGTAGAAATTCCTGATGCTAAAATTACTAATACTAATAGCAACGGTATAGGAATTGACCTAGGTTTGAAAGACTTGGCGATTGTTTCTAATGGTAAAACTTATAAAAATATTAACAAATCGGCAAGAGTTAAAAAATTGGAAAAGAAACTGCGTAAAGAACAAAGATGTCTCTCACGCAAGCATGAGAATTTAAAGAAAGGAGAGTCCACTCAAAAAAATATACAGAAACAAAGGCTTAAAGTACAAAGACTTCATCGCAAGATAGACAATATCCGTACTGATTATATCAATAAGACAATAGTAGAGATAGTGAAAACCAAGCCATCTTATATAACTGTTGAGGATTTGAACGTATCAGGTATGATGAAGAATAGGCATCTTTCAAAAGCTGTTGCATCACAAAAATTCTATGAATTTAGAACTAAGTTAAAAGCCAAATGTGATGAAAATGGTATCGAATTAAGAATTGTAGATAGATGGTATCCATCATCCAAAATATGCCACTGTTGTGGAGCTATCAAAAAAGATTTGAAACTTTCAGATAGAATATACCGTTGTGGTTGTGGCTATGTTGAAGATAGAGATTTCAATGCTGCTCTTAATCTAAGAGATGCTTTAACTTACGAGATTGCATAATTAACGCAACGTAAGTATGTACCGAAGGCTATTTCGGGAATTAACGACTGTGGAGTGTACAAGAACTTGTGAGTAGCGTATTGCTTGCAATCGCCAAAGCATACACATTGAAGCAGTAAGAAGTATCCGTGAGGACTTCAGTTTCTCGATGTGTTTGAGTATATTTAAACGCATTTTGAGTGGCAGAATTAACAAGCATGACCGCAGACGCTTTAATTAGTAAACTCAAGACGGCAGACTATTTCGCGGATAAAGAAATCGCATATGCATTGCTGGGAGCAATGGAAACGGGTTCTCCGCTGCTCGTAGAGGGTGATCCCGGCGTAGGTAAAAGCTCTCTGGCCGTGGCGCTGGCGCAGGCGGAGAATATCCCGCTCGTCCGCGTCCAGTGTTACGAGGGCATCAGTCCGGAAACCATCCTGTATGATTACGATTATCAGCGCCAGCTTCTTGTTGTATCTGCTATTCGTGATAAGCTCAATGAAGCAATGAAAGATATGAGTGTTGATGAAAGTATCCGTTATGTGGCTGGAAATGTTGCATTTTACGGAAAAAACTTTCTTCTGGAGCGACCTGTATTAAAGGCGCTTACTATGCCGGGACGGAAGGTGCTGCTCATTGATGAGATCGATAAGGCATCTGAAGAAATCGAACATACGCTTCTCGAAATGCTGGGTGACTTTGCAATTACCATTCCGGAGATGGGTGAGACCGTAAAGTGCGCACCAGAGAATCGTCCTATCGTAATCCTTACATCTAACAAGTACAGAGACCTTTCTGCGGCGATGAAGCGTCGCTGCGTATACCTGTATGTAAGCTCTAAGAGTGCGGCGGAAATCACCGAAATTCTTCTGGCAAAGGTTTCTGACAATGAAGAATTCTGCACTCGCTGCGCAAATTATCTCTTCCAGATCGGCCAGCTTGAACTGAACCATACCGCAAGCATTAGTGAGGGTATCGCATGGGCGAAGTTCCTGAAAACGACCTATCACGAAGACTGGGACGCCATCAATGAGAATATCAACTATACAGTTGGTTTCCTCGCCAAGGATAATGCAGATCGCAATACCATTCTTCGTATGGTTTTTTCGAACTCTACTCCCAACAAGAATTTGGTGATCTCTAATGCCGAGCAATAACATTGTCCTACAACTCAAGGACTTTCTCCTTGGGCTGCGAGACCAATATGGCTTTATTATCGATGTGGGCCGTCTGGAAGATAGTCTTGCCTGCATTCATGACATTACGGATGTAGAGGAAGTTGTCTATCGTCTACAGTCGATGATCTGCAAGGACGAAGAACAAATCAGCATTTTCCGCTCTGCCTTTGGTCAGACCTTTCTTGGTTCATATGTGGATTTACTCTCGACTGCCCCCGGAAAGGCGGGACTCCAAGATGCTCACAGAAAGCTAAGTTCCTTCCAAGCCAGTGTAGTGAGTTTGTCGGATAATATCTCAGCTATCGAAAAGCACATTCAACGTCTGAAAGGGCAGATTGCAGAGGAAGAGAAACAATTTGACTCTACCCACGGAGACCTGCGGCAAAAGGCTGAGCAGCTGAAAGAAGAAATAAAATCGTTCTCGCCCAAAGAATTGGCTAAACAAAATCCACGCATAGAACGACAGCTAAACAGGATGCTCGATAAGGCAAGGACTTCGTTCGTTACAGCAAAGGAGTCGATACAGCGTCGTGACCCTTCGGCAACTAACGCAGATGATAGTGAACTGGACTCGATCATAGCAGTTCCTATGGCAAGCTACAGCCTAAGAAAAATCATTCTTCAGCTACTCAATGAAGCAACACAGCAAGATCTACAATATGCTCGAGACGTTGCTCCAGTTGTGAAGAGTTTTTCTATGTTGGCTAATTTGTGTGATAATATCATCGGTAAAGATGGGTATAAAGAACTAAAAGAAAAGCAGCTGGCGCTTGAAGCATGCGAGAATCAGAAACGGTATGCTCGCAGCCATATAATTGATTTGGAAAATGAAATTAAGTGGCGCCAAGAAATGAATAAGCTGTCACAAACGAGATTGGAAACAGCCCGAGCAAAGGCTGACGAACAACTGCAAAAGATCGAACAGATCCAAATGCATAACGAGCTTGTCATCAAGCAGCAATCCCAACATCATAGAGATATCTTTACGGCGATCAACGCAAAAGCAGTCCAAACGACTGTGGAGCAAGCGGAATTGCTTTCTGAACCCATCGCCCAACTGTCACCCGAACAGCTGCAGCAGGTTGCAACATACATCCGCACGAATGCCCGAGCGTTTCGACAGACCTTACGCCGGACTGCAGCTACTCCAACCAAGCGACGGATTGATATGAGAGCGACCATGACGCAGGCGACTAAGACAGGCGGAGAGCCCATGATGATTAAATACAAGAAGCCGATTAAGAGCCATGCAAAGATCGTATGTCTCGTCGATATTTCGGGTTCCTGCCGGCAGGCCGCAAGTGTGGCCTTGTATTTCATGGCATTGATGGATGAAGCCTTCCCAGGCGGATGCCACAAGTTTGCCTTCGTCAATCATCTGGTCCTGGTGGACCAGTATTTTCGCTCTCAGAGCACCTCTGCTGCTGTAAATGCCGTAAATGATAAAGTACCTTCACGAGGCATCTATTCGGATTATGGACGGACGCTACACCAGCTAAAAGAGGAGTACAGCTCTCTGATTGGAAAAGAAACCACTCTGATTATTCTGGGTGATGCACGAAATAACCGGAATGCAAGCCGAGAAGAAGATGTTCGATACTTCTGTACTCGAGCGCGAAAAGTATGGTGGTTAAATCCGGATCCACCACAGAAATGGGGAAAAGGCGACTCGGCAACAAAAGAATATCAGCAAGCAGGCGTAGATATGCGGTATATCGCAAACGTAGGAGATCTGTTGAATTTCCTCTCGTCCGCTTCGCAATAACACAGAACAGGTCCGAGAGGACCTGTTCTGTGTTTATTAAAGGCCGTCATTCTTGTGACCTTGTTCTGGTGTTGTGCAAAATGCACAAAAGGTATGATTTCCCTCCATAAGAATATAAAACCAATACAGGTTGAATAATAGCGCGTATAATAGTATAATTTAAGTGCTGAAAAAGTATTGCAATTATGTGATTTTGGGATTAGACTAATAACATAAAAATAATTTTTAGTTTTTCTCTTGTGTTGGAAGTGCTATGAAAAGGAGGGTGTGCTTCGTCATAGAGCGACAATTACATGTCGAAAATGTCGAAGCGGGTGAAGTATGGCAAAGTATGATATGGCATGGAAAGAATTATTTGACATCGACCCGGAATTGTCTGCCGAAGGGAAGAAGGTTATGCGGGCGCTGCAAAGCAGGCGTGTCTGGTCACAAAAAGACTTCTTGGGTTTGATGCAAGGTGTCGTCCCGGGGCAGGTTGATGCAGTGAAGGCTGAACTGGAGGAACTGGGCTATGTGGCCGAGCGTACCGAGCATGAGTTTGTCGAGAGCTGGCCTAATTCGCGCCTGTTTGCCAAGCACGACGACACAGATCTGGAGACGTATAATCCTGGCCCGATGCGCAATATTTCTGATTTGGTTGATTTCTTAACTAAGACGAAGCAGCTGCCTGAGGGAGATATACTGTCGAGAAGAAATGCGTATCGGTTTTTTGATTCTGTTTTCGCACAGCTGGATACAGACGAAACAATTCAGCTAGCACTGATGGGCGTCCTACAAGGTGGAGATGCCGAAGTGCGTAAGTTCCGTGAACACATCAAAAATGTGCCATGCGGAGCAGTCATCAAGACCACGAAGCGAATTTTTACATATTACGACGACCAGCCGCTTACATGTGCTGAAAAAGGCATTTTTAATACAAACGTGTACGATTTGGAAACAGATAAGCCTCAGATTTATACAACCTTCGAAAGGACCGGAGCAACTAATATCTTCGTTGATTGGGCCAATGCTCATGAGAGCGGTGATGACGGGTACTATCTTCAGATGCCTATAACCGTCAATAAAGATGCAGCGCTTTTCCTTTGCGCCCTTATTGCCCGTAGTAATTAACCGTAGTAAAGGGGATAGCGATGCAGATTCAAATTCAATCATGGGCGATGCTGATAAAAGCAATAGTAGGAGATCTGATGCTGTACGCAATACAGTTTCATGTTCTGCCAACGCTCCTGCCTTGGTTTTATCCTAGCGGTGTGATTGCGTATATCCTTTTCTTCGGAACGGCATTTATTATCTTCTGGATCTGGACGAAGTATTTACATGTCAGGGCGTCCGAATGGGCTGTATCCGACATTTTCTATTTCCTGGTTGTTGCAGCCTATGGGGTACAGACAACAGATGGCATATACGGCGTAGGAACGGCTTTATTCCATACACCGTACCCAATCCTCAATTCTGTTTTACAGATGGAGATTGTGTGGAGTGTCATCATGGTGTTCCTAGTAACTTTTCTTCAAAGTGCAGCTTGCGGTATTCAAGCTCTAATCGAAATGAAGGCAAACAAGGGTGGATGATATATTCACCCTTGTTTTTGTGCATTTATGCGGTTTTAATAGCTGAAATGTTATAACTAACCCTGAACAATGCACCTAAACTGCCATATTTGGGTTGAATAACAAATCAATTAGTGATATAATACCGAAATGGAATGAACGATAAGACTAAAAAAGAAAGATGGTGTATTTATTTGGTTGAATTGCGTAATGTAAGCGTATCGTATGACAACGGAGTAGAAGCACTTACGCATTTTTCATTTAAGATAAATGATGGTGAATTGTGTTTCGTTACTGGCAAATCAGGAAGCGGAAAATCTACATTCTCCAAACTGATAACAGGCGAGCTCAAGGCTGCGGAGGGATCAGTTTGCGTTAATGGATATGATATGGGTAATCTGAAGTCAAAAGCGCTCGCAGACGCTCGACGCAGTATGGGCATGGTATTCCAAGATTTCCGTTTGATTCCCAGCATGACGATAGATGAAAATCTGGAATTTGCTATGCGCTGTATAAATGCACCGGTTTCTTCTATCAAGCCCCGTATTGAAGAGGTTCTGGAACTGGTTTCGATGAAAGGTATGGGCGGACGCCTGCCCACCGAATTGAGCGGTGGTGAACAGCAGCGAGCTGCTATTGCCCGTGCCATCGTCAACAAGCCTTCGCTGATAATTGCGGATGAGCCTACGGGCAACCTAGACCCCACGCTGGCCATCGATATAATGAGGCTGTTCCTGCGCATTAACGAAATGGGTACAACGGCCCTTATTATTACGCACGCCAAAGAGCTGGTTGATATGTTCCCACAAAGAGTTATCACGATCAAAAAGGGGAAATTGGTAGATGACTCCTTCGGTAAATACAAAGGCTCTATGCAGATGCCTCCGCAAGCACCGCAGAAGAAAGGCAGGCACCGTTAATGCGTTTATTTGAGAATTCACAGATTGGATACGGTTTTAAAACTGGGGCGTCCTCCATTGGTAAACATAAAGCCATGTCGATTACGTCGATGATTACTACGGCGGCATGTTTGCTGCTGATCGCTGTAGTCTTCATGTTGGGTTATAACCTGCAAGCAAATGTAGAGGAGTTTCAGGTAGATAACACAATGCTTGCATTTGTCGATGAGACTTTCTCGGAAGATGAAGCAATGGCATTGCAGTCGTCTATTGAGCAGATTGATCATGTAGTATCTGCCACGTTTATTACTAGAGAAGAAGCGATGAAAACTTACATGGCAGAGTACGGAGAAGATGATGAAACTACTTCTCGACTCAGCCCGTCGGTGTTTAGAGATCGTTATTCGGTTGAGGTAGATGATCACGGTGGTATTAGCGAAATTGCTAAGCAGGTCAAAGCTATTGATGGAATTGACGATATCCGCTTAGACGAAAAGGTTTCGGACGGATTTTCGGCAGTACAGAGAGTTGTAACGGTTGTTGGCATTGTATTGGCCATTATGCTTCTGGCCATCGCTATCGTTATTATGACCAATACCATCAACCTGACAATGCTGGCGCGTAAGGACGAAATCTCTGTTATGAAGATGATGGGCGCTTACGACGGTTTTATCCGATTTCCATTTATCGTAGAAGGATGCGTAGTGGGTATCATCGGTGCTGTCATAGCATACTTGTTTTCTTCTGGCGTTTATACGGCGGTTTCCAACATGATGACGAAATCAGGTGCGCTTTCTATCGTTGCGTTTATGCCTTACAAGGATATTGCTCTTCCTCTGGCAGGGTTGATGTTGATGCTTGGCTTGGGCGTTGGCATCATCGGAAGTGTAATCACTATCCGCAAGCATCTCCGCGTATGAATAAGAAATTACATGATTTTTCTGCACTTTTTGAAGTGTTTCCCCGCCAGTGCGGGGG
>ENA-OPCS01001642-OPCS01001642.1-human-gut-metagenome-genome-assembly--contig:-NODE-1642-length-11638-cov-2.188207_pt1 | contig 11638 bp, 7 predicted proteins | sample MGYA00241256_ERZ501492 | MGnify/ENA primary metagenome ERZ501492 (study PRJEB25962, sample SAMEA2042512) | human gut metagenome | biome: human gut; feature: human-associated habitat; material: faeces... | reverse complement strand
CATAAAATGGACATAACAACAAAAATGCTATGGCAATAATACTCTTCTTCATAATGATCTATTACTTTCTTTTATTAAATTCAATAATAACTGTTGGCCCACTACATTAGCCCTATTCTCGCTTTTGGTATTAAAAGTATTCATCGACTCGTTCATGCCATCAAGATCAACAGGAACTGTATAAGCTTTGACATCCTTTATACATGCAGGAATATCCAATGTAGTAATAATTATTTTTCCACGACCTGCCGGAATAACAGACAAGGCAGAATAAACTTCTTTTTTATGATCGGAAACACAAGCAACCAATGTTTCCCCATTAAAGCAACGCAACCCTACACGATGACGGTTGTAAGTAGCAAAGCATTGATATTCCCAATTAAAGACACAATTGACAGGCAATCCATCAAAAATAGGATGTTCTCTATTGAAAAAGTTCCCACCATACCAAGCCGTACCTAGTTTCTTTGAACCACGATAATCCAAAACTTCTTTATCCGCTAAGAACTCAGCCCACCTTTCCGCATTATCCACAATAATCAATGTATGTCCCTTGTAAACCCATTCCATAATATCACTCATACCACTTCCCCATTGAGTAGGTTCAAAGGCGCCAACCAACAAATAATCTCCCAAAGGTGTCCCTTCTTTATATTCCGGAATATCAAAACCAACTGTTTTCATAAAATTGCTCAGAACGCCCGTAGTATCAGCAATAGAACCATTAGCTGTAATTCCTTTCGTATTCAAACTTACAGCAAACAAAGAATCGTCTCCAGTTGCAAAAGTTTTTTTGCCTTTGACCAACTTTGCTTCAATACAAACATAGCCTGTTGCCCGAGGAACAAAATTCCAGCCGATCTGTAAACATTGACCATATACATTCCCCCCTTTAACATGTACACTAGATACATGGGTAGCCAATACAGTACCTTCCGCATCTTTCGCTATCAATTGAAGAGAATAATTCCCCTTCAAATTCTTTTCATTTACAATATAAGTATCTACTATAGTCGTATCTCCAACATTCAGCACTTTCCGATTCATTTTTACAGCTAAAAATAACGGTTGGTTATAACGAGCCATTACTTCCACATCTCCTTTAGGATAACGATAATTATCAACAATGCCGGAGTGATTTTCCAGTTTCATACTTTCCCAACCATTTACAGCATAAGCATCCACCGTATTACTGATACGAATATTCTCAATTACCCTACCTTGATAATAGAAAGCCACATTCCCCATGGCACGGGTCAAATCATCCACTGTAGGAAATGCTTTGGCAAATCCATTGTGTTTAAGAAACGAATCATATGCATCATACCATTTCATATAATCCATCGCTTCCCATCCAGAAGTAGTGCCAGATTGCAGGATTTCATCCCGAATGAGCTGAAGACGCGGCGGAGTACCAATAGCCCCGTCTTCCCCCCAATAAATAATCTCATCCTTATGATCTGAAAAACGGTGATAGTTATCTTTACCCCAATATAAATTATCATGATAGCAACCCGGACCACCTGCATGATGCCTGTCATACCATCCATAATCATAAAAAGTAGTATCGTTTGGCATCAAGTGCAATTTAAAACGGGCATTCGCCTCATTTTCCGGGTTCTCTCCATTACTGGAATTATAAGTTAAGATACGGGTAGGATCCAACGAATGTGCCATACGCATCTGCGCATAATCCTGTACCTGTGGCCAAGCTCCCCGTTCATTATGCAAATTATAAATAACAAGAGACGGATGGTTACGGTCACGTTTAATCATTCGCACCAATTTTTCATTCCGGTAAGCAAAATAAAACTTGCTTTGCTTGTTATTATCATTAAAGTGACTGATAGGATACTGATTGCCTCCCGGTTCTTCAAAGTATAATAATCCCAATTCATCAGCATAATCCAAGACATTGCTATGCCCGATAGTACGGTGAAAATTCAACATGTTAAGTCCTAGCTTTTTAGCACTCTCCACTTGTCTCCTAGCCAACTCATCAGATGGAGTGATCCCATTATCCGGCCAGAAACTCCATGAAATAGCTGTACGTAAAACAATTCTTTTTCCATTCAAGAAAAATTGCTTATCTCCATGAATATCCTTCACTTCAAACCATCTGAATCCAAAACGCTGCGTATAATTATCCGTACCTACTGAAACAGACAAATCATAAAGATGAGGAGAATCCGTACTCCACAATTTTGCCGCTGGCAAATGAATATGAAAAGTTTGTTTATTCTCTCCGACAACAAGATTTTCAACAGAGTATTCTTTTCGGTAAAGTACTTTCTCACCTTTATGTTCTTTTACTGTTAAAAGCATTTTCTGAGCCTTCATCGGGTTCTTTGTTTCATTACAAGCCGTCACTTCAACTTCAATAGAATGAGGGTCCGGTTGGTTTTTAATAAAAACATCTCCAATATATAACTTATCCGTAGCAACCAACTCCACTTTTCCAGTTATACCGCCAAAACCATGAGAAGGATTAGTTCTATACTCTCCCCATGTATAGACTTGGGAATCTTTCCAATTAAAATTACCATTTGGATCAGTAATGCGGAAAGCAATCACATTTTCCTGACCAGGTAGAATAAAAGGTGTCACATCTACAGCAAACGGCGTACTATTCACCAAATCATATCCCACCAATTTTTTATTAACAAAAATCTCAGCTCTAAAACGGACAGAAGCAACATTCATCACTATCCGTTTATTTCTCCAATCAGCAGGTACATTTATTTTTGTATCAAACCATGAAACCCCTACATAATTTCCGGTAACTCCAAATGTTTCTCCATTCCATCCCCATAGGTGTTGCTCTACGGTAGCAGGAAGTGTCACCCCTATCTTATCCGGAGGATTCGCCCCTTAAATGTAAGAATATGGCATATCTTATCGGGTGTATCAAGCAAATTCCAGCCTCCGGTAGGTATATGGACAGGGAGGTCATGAATATTGACAGGAGGAACGTAAAGAGAATCATTTTGCCATACAGCCGAACGATCAAGAGTGATATTCCATAGAGTTTCTGATAAATTGAGACATGCCCTCTGTGCTCTCATAGATGTTACAAGCAATAGTACACAACCCGTTAAAACGAATATTTTTTTTATAGCTGATTTCATTTTACCTCTATTTTTCTTTATGGTATATTGTAAAAGGAGTATGTTAAGAAGAAATACTTCAATATACTCCTTTTACAAAATTACTTTATTTTGTATATCCGGGATTTTGAGTGAATTCATCTTTATTAGTCACCGCATCCAATTGATTTTGGGGTATCGGACGTAGCATATGATATTCTTGAATATTATCTTTTGCATCCATATTATGCAACTTAACGTATTCAACTAACTTTTTAGTTCGTTTTAAATCAAACCAACGTATTTGTTCTCCACACAATTCCCTAGCCCTCTCATCTAAAATAAAATCGATAGTCAGTTCCGATTCAGTAATTCTCATGTCATTTTCTTTACTTGGTATTGCACGTTTCATCAAAAATTCATTCATCAAATCCACTGCTTCCTGTTTATTCGTTTGCAGCATCGCTTCGGCTGCAATAAAATACATTTCCGGCAAACGAATGACAAATGCATCCCGTTGACACCAATCCTGATTATAAACCGCCGTAGGATCGGCAAACTTATGCATTTCTACAAATTGCGACCTTAAGATAGCTTTACCTTCCGAAGTGTACACGTCATTAACATCCAGCAAACGATACCGCTTTGACGCCCATACTTTTTGTGAATCAGTAGCAGCCGTTTTCATGATATATATGGCCGTATCTCCTGTAGCCATTAAAGGATAAACTTTTAAATCACTCTCAGATAACGGATTCTTGTTTGCGTACCAGGCATCTTTAAACGTCACTTTATAACGCTGATCTATATTCTCATTATATAATTGCAGCAAATACCTGGACGGCATATATCTTTGGAAAGGACGAGCATTCAAGACATCGCGTTCCATTCCGGCTTCCTTATCATATTTCATTACAAAATCAACAATCCCTTTATTACCCGAATTAGTAGCAGTAGCATCAAAAGCATTATTTTCTAATTCTGAGTTGGTGTAATTTATAGAAAAAATTGCTTCTTTGTTTGTACCTCCATCACAATTGGCAATATCCCACATATCACTATAATCAGTATAGAAAGAATAGCGTTGACTATTGATAATATCCTTTGCCAACATAGCGGCCTCAGCATAAAGCGAAGCCTCGCCCGTTGCACAAGCTCTGGTCAAACAAGCTCTTGCTTTAAAAGCTTTAGCTACATCCTGAGTTATTCTACCATCTGTTGATTTGCCTGGTGCCAGTTGATTGACAGCCACATCTAAATCATCAAAAATAACTTTATAAAAATCTTCTACAGACGAACGGTGTGCTTCAGTAACAGCACCCGTTATAGGTTCTGTGTTCAATACCACGTCTCCCCAAGTTTCTGTTATCAACCACAAATAGAAGGCTCTCCAAAACTTAGCCTGGCCTTCAAATGACTTATTTTCAGCTTCGGTCAATACTTCACTTGGCAACAAAGAAATAGTCTGATTACAAGCACTTAATGACAAATAAAGATTTTTCCAAACATTTCCGATAGTTGATTGGGAGCCATTTAAGTCAATAGTATAATCAGCCAATTGATTTGCTTTATTATCTCCCCCACGCAAAAACAAATCAGTACCAGATTCTGTCATACCAAAACCATCTTCCTGACCATAAAATGTCCTTGCACCCGAATAACAGGAATTCAACGCACTCTCTATTCCAACTTTCGTTTTCATAAATGGATCCGTTGTCAATCCACTTTTATTAGTTTCTTCTAGAAAGTCTTCACAAGAGACATGACATAAACAAAGAAATAATATGCTTATATAATAATAAAATTTTGTTTTCATAATGATCATAATTAAAGATTACAAACTAAGATTGATGCCAAACAACACTTGCTTCGCCAATGGAAAGTCCATACTTCCATTGCTTTCCGGATCATAATTCGGGAAATCCGTGAAGGTAATGAAGTTATTCAAAGAACAATAAATACGCAACTTCTGCACCATCATTTTGGATGTCCATTCTTTAGGCAGTGTGTATCCCAATGTAATATCTCGTATTTTCACAAAAGAAGCTTTACGGAATGCCAATGAAGACTGTAACAAATAGCTGTTCGTTGAATAACCACTATTGGGACGAGGATACTCATTGCTAGGATTCTCAGGTGTCCAATAATTTACAGGTGCGCTATTTTCCAACGCACTTGGCTTGTATAACTGAGTATAGGCATCTTTTACATATTGTCCGATACGACCATAAATAAAGAACATTAAATCAAAATTCTTATAGGTGATATTATTAGTTATACCAAACGTATACTTAGGAACTCTTGAAAAAATAACCCGGTCATCCGTAGAGAAAACGCCTTCACCTTCAGAACCTTTAGGTGACATATCTGCCACTTTAATATCCCCTGGCTTAAATCCTCCAAAAGCTTTGGCCTGAGCTTCCTCACCTAATTGCCAGATACCAATCTTTTTATAATCATAAAAAACTTGAGTAGGAGAGCCAACAAACCAAAGATTACCTTCATCACGCGTTACACCACTATTTAAAGCTTTAATTTTTTCACGATTCAAACTATATGTCCAATCCGTATTCCAACTAAAATTTTTATTTTGAAACCAAATTGTATTCAATGTCACTTCAATACCTTTATTTTCTGTTTTACCTATATTCTGCATAACAGATGCATATCCAGTAGAACTAGGCAATAAACTTGGAAGTAACAAATCCGAGGTTTGTGAAATATAAGTATCAATTGTACCAGATATGCGATTTCTTAAAATTGAGAAATCCAGTCCAAGATTCCATGTCGATGTTTTTTCCCAAGTCAAATCTTTATTTGCAATCTCGCTAGGATAATATCCATAAACACTACTACCAAATGTATATACTGATTTTTTAAGTCCTCCTAAAGTAGCATAAGCATCAATTGCACTGTTACCAGCAACTCCCCAACTTAAACGTAATTTCAAATTACTAAAAATATCTTGATCAGCCATAAAGCCTTCTTCTGAAATACGCCACGCAGCGGATGCTGACGGGAAATACCCCCACTTGTGTCCCTTCGCCAAAACGGAAGATCCATCAGCACGCAAAGAAGCTTGGAATAAATAACGTTCATTAAACTTATAATTCAATCGTCCAAAGAAAGAAACCATTTGCGTCTCAATCAATTGACTGGCATTTTCTTTTGAATCAGCATTTGCTCCCAGATCGTGGAATGAAGTCAGAGCAGAAGCTTGGTTAGCTCCACTAGCCAAAACCTTTTCATATCCATAAGCAGTGGTACTACTACCAATCATTGCAGTTAGTCCATGTTTCCCAAATGTTTTGGAGTAATTCAGTATATTCTCCCAAGTATAACGCCAATCGTTATCCGCCTGAACAGAAGAGGTAGATTTTACACCAAGATTAGCTACTGTATTTTTATCTTTATAAATACCTTCCCGACTATCTGTAACATCAATGCCAATAGTGGATTTAAAGAAAAAATCTTTCAGAATATTCACATTCAAATACCCCGAAGCAAACATACGTTTCGTACGAATATTATCCTCGTAAGCACCCGGCTGCTCATCACATAAAGGACTGAATGCAGAACTATTTCCAGGAGCAGGGTTTAATATAAAATTACCATTATCATCATAAGCTCTGCCTATACATGGTATTTTGTTAGCCAAATTCAATGGATTCTGTCTCTTATCCTGATCTTTAAAAGTATATGAAACATTCACACCCACATTGAAAATTTTATTTATCTTATGATCAAGACTAATACGACCATTATAACGTTTCAATACATCATTTTTCAACAATCCTTTATCATCTTGAAAACCAAATGATAATGAATAAGATGTTTTCTCCGTACCACCAGACATACTGATTTCATAATTTTGGGTAATACCGGTACCCAACAATAAATCCTGCCAATCAACCCAATAACCTTTTTCCAAATACTCCAATTCTTCTGCATTGAAAATCAAAGCATCATCCATATATTGATCCGGCGCTGCTGAATTAGTAGTTCTATAGGCCTCTCTCTTTAATTGAGCATATTCTTCTCCATTCATCATACGAGGGTATTTAGCCTTATTTTTAATAGAAACATAAGCATTAAAATCGATTTTCGTCTTTTGTCCCTTGGCTCCGGATTTTGTTGTAATAATAATTACACCATTAGCTCCTTTCGTTCCATAAATAGCTGTAGATGAGATATCTTTCAAGACTTCAATAGACTCAATATCAGTAGGATTAATATCAACAAATGATCCGTAATCTATACCATCGACCAATACTAACGGATTATTGTCAGCTTTAAGAGAACGATTACCACGCATGGTTAATGAAATAGAGGCTCCGGGCTGCCCGCTAGATTGTGTTATATCCAATCCCGCTACTTTACCTTGCAAAGATTTCAACGCATTGGTAGTAGGAGTAGATGTAATATCCGCTGGTTTTATAGAAGATATAGAACCAGTCAAATCACTCTTCTTTTGAACACCATATCCAACCACTACCACTTCATCCAAAGATTGAGTATCATCTTTCATCACAATGTTTATGACAGACTGTTTCCCGACTTTTATCTCCTGAGTAAGATAGCCAATATAGGTCACCATTAATACATCATTCTCGTTTACATCAGCAAGAGAATAATTACCTTCAAAATCAGTAATGGCACCATTAGTCGTTCCTTTTACCAATACATTTACTCCAATCATAGGCTCACCTGCATTATCTACTATTTTTCCTTTTATCATAGTAGTCTGTCGTGTTTCATCCAAACCGATACTTTTATGAGTAGTTGAAATTAAAATATGATCTCCATCAACTTGATACGTCATATTGGTACCTTGAAAGATTTTATTCAGAATAGCATTTATATTTCCATTCTCTATCTTTATACTTACTTTGTGTTTAGTATTCACCTTATCATTTAACACAAAAAGATAAGATGACTGGCTCTCAATCAAGTGTATCACTTGTTCCAAACTTTCATTCTTACATGAAATAGTGATACCTTCGCTCCGATCTGATGCTTGTACGTACACTGAACTAAATGACACACATAATAGCAACAAGACTGTTTTCAGTAATCTCACAATAGACCACCGACTTATTGGCCTATCACATACGTTTAAATAAGTTGTTTCCATGTTATTAGATTTTAGTTTTAAAAAAAATATAGTTGTGTTTTATGTATTTGAATCTCTATTTGATATAAATAATTTGTTTGTCCTCATCCTGCTCTATAGTAAAAGGAGCATCTTTCTGCAATAACCTTAACGCATTAATAACCCCTCTACTTTGTCTAAATTTTCCTGTATATTTATAATGTTCCACCTCTTTATTTTGAACAACAATGCTATCTCCAAAATATTTAGTAAAAGTTTTCATGATGTCCTTAAATTTTGCGCTTTTTATACAAATTAATCCCTCACGCCATCGGTACTGGTCATAATCGTGGATGGTTTCCAAATGAATTTTTCCATTTTTATGATAACATACCATTTGATCAGGTTTCAAATAAATATTGTTACCTTTTACTCTGACACGAACTTTGCCTTCAAACAAAGAAGTCTTAAATACATCAGCGTTAGAATAAGCTTCCAAATTAAAATGAGTACCGAGTACTTTGATTTCTCCTTTTGAAGTATGTACATAAAATGGCTTATTTTTATTGGCCGATACTTCAAAATAAGCTTCTCCATCCAACTTTACTTTACGATTATTTGTTGCAAAAACAGAAGGATAACTAAATTTCGTATTAGAATTAAGGCACACAAACGTACTATCGGGTAAAATTATGTTTATTCTTTGACCGGCAGGAACAAGTATGGTTTGTAATACCTCTGATTTTTTCACCAATTCCTGATACTTATAAATAGTAACAGACACAACAACCAAAAGAACAACCGCAGCTATCTTTACGGTATAATTAATTAGCTTATATAACAACGGGGCATTTTCTTTTTGAGACAGTTCCTTTTTATCTACCAACAAAATACCTGCATCAAATATTTTCTTTTCACGACATAATGTCTCATAATTATCCGGTGAACTTTCAGCCCATCGTTTAATAGCTTCTTTCTGCTTGTCAGATGCTTTGCCTGCAAAAAAATGATACAACGATAATAAATTCATTTTCTTTCCATTATTTACTCTATAAGCACATGAGAATGGAAATACCCTAAACGAAAAACAAAAAAATTTGCTAAATTAGATAAATCAAAAAAGAAAGATAGTCTTTGAGGACAGCACGTAGAGCTTTTAATGCCTTACTTATATGATATTCAACGGTTTTTTGATTCACAAATAACTTTTTAGCTATTTCAGGGTAGGATATATCTTCATATCTGTTCATAAAAAAAATCTGTCGAGTTTTTGATGGCAATTTTTCAAGCGTATGATTTACAATCTCTTGCACCTCATTAGTATACAATTCACAAGGATCACATGCCGATAATGCTGATATCTTAAAATCCAATTCCCATAAAGCAAGTTCAGACAAAGAATTATTCTTTTCATAATGAAAGCGTTCCTGTCTTAAATAGTTCAAGCATTTATGCTTTATAGCCGTTAAAAGATAACTTAATATATTCTCATCGTTCTTTATATCTCTTCGATGTTCCCAATAATAAGCTAAAGTGTCCATCACAATATCTTCAGCTATAGAAATATCGGGAATATAAGTTTGCGCAAAACGAATAAACCGTAACCTGTAATCAGTATATAATTTATTAAAAGTTTCTGTTTCCAACTTTAATAGATCATCCATATCTGTTTCCGGTATTTAATTAGATACCTCAATATTCGATGCGCAAACTTATCTCCACTAATTATTACTTCGTCCCATTTATACAACTATCCGGCACCCAGCCTTTCAAAACAAAAGCAGGGTTCCGATAATTGTTAATCAGCTCTGTATCTTTATCTTTTGTCAGCTGGCGGGAATATGGATGACGTTTGGATACATCAACCGGATTTCCTGTCACCATATCACAAGTATTATACTCGTACATTTTAGCAGTCTTCGCTCCAATAGAACTCCAGCCTTCAGGAATTATATTTTTCACTTTACAATCTATCAAGACAAACTCTGCATCAGGATAGGCCGAACCGTGGTTACTTTTAGTACGTCCGTAATCCGCCTGTTTACCATCCTCCGTAGAAAAAGTGCATTCAACAAACACATTACCATGATTGCCCGCCGTATTTCTTACCCATGAGAAAGGGCCGCCACCATTACGGAAATTACTTTTATAAGCAAACAAGCTGCCACGTCCTAAAATAGTATCACCACCACCATCCAACTCACAAGATTCCATATAGATTGTTCCATTCGCCTGCAATGCATCTCCTGAACCTATAATATGTACACGGTATAAAGCAATCCTTTCTCCATTAATCAACAACCCTTCTGCCTGACCTTTTAAATCTGTAGCAATGGTCATATCCTCAATGACTATATCCTTGCAATTATCAAGCATGAAAGCCGCCCGACGGGAAGGAAATGTACCGGGCCACTCATTGGTTTTCACAGTCAGCGGATGAGGATTAAAGACTTCATTATTTGCATAATGTACTTTAGTATCGGCCATTCCTGCTCCTTTAATTTTAACATGCCATTTATTTCTTGTATAGACCAATTCTTCATAATCACCGGGATTAACTAAAATCACAGTCTGTTGTTCATTAAAATCAGGAATAAAATCCAAGGCTCCCTGAACTGTATTAAAGTCTCCTTTTCCTGCAACATCCACAATCAATGTATCTGAAAGTTCCGGCATGTCAGATTTAGTAGTGAAAACCCACTCATCTTCTTTAGTGACTCCTTGAAAACTGCCATCAGCTAAATTTAACACACCATTATCTATAGTCACATAGTAAGTATGCCCATATTCCAGCATATTATTGTGTAGATAAATAGTAGCTATAGAATCACGCACGATGACGGGATAAAAATGAAAGGCATCCGTAAATCCCCCTATAATAGTAAGCTGGTACACAGGAGGAGTAGGTTCCGCCGTTCCCGAAGGAGTACCCGGACGAGTATCTTTATTGGTAGGCATAACGGTACGAGTATAGTCATAAGGCACTTTTGTATAATCACATTCCGGACCATACGTACGGCTCTCCGTAGGACCAGGTGGGATACTCAAATCCAAACTGTCCACCACTTGGTCAGTAACTGCGTCATAAACCCGTATCATACCGGAATCTCCAAGGACAGGAGTCTCGGAAAAAGTAAGAACCAAATGAGTGTCCGGATTGACATTTTCCGAACCGGAAGCAGGAAAAAGTGTTGCATTGACCTGCCCTGTCTGATTACACGCCATTATAAAAGGAACTGCGGCAATCATACCTAAAAACGATTTTAATGTAACCATAGATTCATCAGTATTAAATTCAAGTTTTAATCACTCTATTCCCATTCCACCTTCATATAGTGCAGCATCGTTGTACTTTCACCACAACTGCCCGTATGCTGGATACCGGTGCCCCCAAAAGTGTTCGAGGCTATATCCGCCTCCAAATCTACCGAAAGTTTCAAGTTCGGATCAGTTACAGGCG
>ENA-OPCS01001634-OPCS01001634.1-human-gut-metagenome-genome-assembly--contig:-NODE-1634-length-11677-cov-1.820771_pt1 | contig 11677 bp, 6 predicted proteins | sample MGYA00241256_ERZ501492 | MGnify/ENA primary metagenome ERZ501492 (study PRJEB25962, sample SAMEA2042512) | human gut metagenome | biome: human gut; feature: human-associated habitat; material: faeces... | reverse complement strand
ATTTCCTTCGGGAGCGTTTGCGCAGCAACAAATGATTAAAGGACAAGTGGTGGATGATAAGGGGGAAACCATTATTGGAGCTACGGTCATGGTAAAAGGGGCAAAAGAAGGTACGTTGACCGATATTGACGGTAACTTTTCTGTCAAAGGTAAAGTCGGCAATACCTTATCTATCTCTTATGTCGGTTTTTCTCCTCTCGAAGTAAAAGTGACAAAACTTGAAGGTAATCGTTTCATATTAAAGGAAGACTCGAAACTTCTTGATGAAGTCGTTGTGGTGGGTATGGACAAGCAGAAACGTAATACCATTACGGCTGCTGTGTCTACTGTAGCTTCCGATGCTATAGTCAATCGTCCTGTAACCGATTTGACCAGTGCCCTTCAAGGTAATGTAGCCGGTCTGAATTTTGTGACCGACGCAGCTCCTGACGGCGTTGGTGGTGAAACAGGCGCGGAAATCAAGTTCAATATCCGCGGTGTCGGTTCTATTAATGGTAACGGGGGCGAGCCTTATGTATTGGTGGACGGAGTGGAACAAAGCCTTCAGAACGTAAATCCAAATGATATCGAAACAATTAGTGTATTGAAAGACGCTTCTGCCGCTGCCGTATATGGTGCACGTGCCGCTTATGGTGTGGTATTAGTAACTACAAAAAGCGGTCGGCAGGAAAAGACACGGGTTTCTTATCGAGGCACAGTAGGTTTTAGTTCACCTATCAATATGCCGGAGATGATGAACTCTCTTGAGTTTGCTAAATATGTGAACGAACGGAATGATAATGATGGCGTGAATCATAAATTTTCTGACGCTCTTATAGAGAAGATGGAAGGATTCATGAAGAACCCCTATTCAGCAGAATTTCCAGGTATAGGTCCCAATCAAAACGGGACAGACTGGGCTTCTTCAATGGATGCGGTATATGCGAATACAGATTGGTTTGATTATTATTTTAAAGATACTGCTATTCGTCATTCACATAACCTGAGTGTAACCGAAGGTTCGGAAAAGTTCAACTATTATGTAGGTTTGGGTTACACTTATCAGGATGGTTTACTTGACAAGGTAGATGATAACCTGAGCAAATATAATGTAAATACGAAATTCCAGATTATAGCCAATAAATGGTTGAAGTTCAATTTCAATAATAATATAACATTGAGTATCCTTAAAAGGCCGATGGCCAACCAGACCATCTTTTATGGAACTCTTGGACAAACAATACCAAATGCTCCTACTCATTATCCGATTGATTCGGAATATAATGATGCTTCTGAGTTCCGTTATCTAAAAGAATCCCATTATGTACAGAACCGCATATCCGATGCAATGTCTTTTGCTGCTACCATTACCCCGTTACCGGGTTGGGATATTGTAGGGGAAATGAAAGTACGTTTTGATGTAGAAGACAACAGTTTCAAACGTGGATACCCTACAGTAGAAAAACCTGATGGAGAGTTAAAGGTTGACATAGGTACCAAGCAGGGATATGTATATCCGGGTATGGAATGGAAGAATTCCAAATGGGGTTCTTATACTCGCGGTAATGCATTTAATTATTATCTTTCTCCGAATGTATCGACATCTTACGTCCATACATGGGGAGAACACTACTTCAAGGCTATGGCAGGTTTTCAGATGGAGTTGCAGGAAAACTCCAATGGTTTCACTTATAAGGATGGAATTTTAGGTAGTGATATTTATTCATTTGCGAACTCCAATGGTACATTGTCTGCCGGTGAAGACCGTACTCATTGGTCCACAATGGGTATGTATGCCAAGTTGAACTGGAATTATCAGGAGACATATTTTCTGGAATTCAGTGGACGTTATGACGGTTCTTCCCGTTTTGCTCCCGGAAACCGTTGGGGATTCTTTCCTTCCTTCTCTGCCGGTTATGATATAGCTCGCACAAACTATTTCAAATCATGGAATCTTCCATTTTCCCAGTTGAAGTTGCGTGTTTCTTACGGACGCTTGGGTAATCAGAATGGCGCCGGATTGTATGATTATCTTGGAGTGATGGATTTGGTGTCAAACTCATCCAATGCTTGGTTACTGCCGGGAGTAAACGCCACTCCTGCCAAAGGAATGATTGCCAAAACTCCGAAAATGGTCAGTCCTTATATTACCTGGGAGAAGGTGGATAATGCCAATTTAGGTCTTGACCTGCTGTTATTGGATAACCGTCTGACAATAACTGCTGATATTTACCAGCGTACAACGCATGATATGATTGGTCCGGCTGAAGCAATTCCGGCTATCGGAGGTATCAGTAAAGACGACCGTGCAAAAGTAAATAATGCGACTCTCCGTAATCGTGGTTGGGAGTTGTCCGTCAATTGGCAGGATCAATTGAAATGCGGATTCAGTTATGGTGTCGGTTTTAATATATCCAATTACAAGGCAGTAGTCACGAAGTATAATAATCCTGAAGGACTGATATTCAATAACCATACCGGTCTGGCACGTAACAGAGGGTATTATGAGGGAATGGACATCGGTGAGATTTGGGGATATGAAGCTAATGATCTTTTCATGACTAACCGTGAAGTGGATGAATATTTGAGAACGGTAGACCTTAGCTTCTTTAAAGCTGACAACCAGTGGCAACGCGGTGACGTAAAATATATCGACTCCAATGGTGACGGGAAGGTAGACCCGGGAAAAGGAACTTTGGCGGATCATGGTGATTTGAAAGTAATCGGTAATACAACCCCTAAATATTCTTTCGGTATTAATCTGAATGCAGGCTATAAAGGATTTGGAATATCAGCTCTTTTCCAGGGAGTAGCCAAGAGACAATTCCCGATGGCAGGTGCTACTTACCTGTATGGAGGAAATTGTTACTTCAAAGAGCATCTTGATTATTTCAATGCATGGCATCCTGATGGATATTTACCACGCCTGACAGATAATTCTAAAGACAAAGAAGTGAATATAGGCTATAATACAACTCGTTATTTACTCAATGCAGCTTATATGCGTCTGAAGAACTTGACAGTCTCTTATTCTTTCAAACCACAATTGGTGGAAAAGATTGGCTTGAGTAATTTGAAAGTATATTTCACTTGCGATAATCTGTTTACAATTTCCAAGTTGCCGCAACAGTTTGACCCTGAAACACTGAATCAGGTGAATGGTTGGGTAGGAGGTAGTAATGCTTCTGCTCCCGCCCTTACTTCACCGCTGACTGCAAATGGTAACGGGCGAGTTTACCCATTGAACCGGAACTTTGTATTTGGAATTGACATCACATTTTAATTAGAGAGGAACATCATGAAAAAGAAAATAATTATACTGACTGCTTTTATAGGGCTGGTGTTGTCCGCTTGTTCCGACTTTTTGGATCGGCAACCGTTGACAATGCCTGAAAACGAAGGCTTCCTGGCTGGTCGCGAACAAGTAGAGAACTATATCAATGCTTTATATACTTCATTGCCGGCTCCGACGCAATATGGAATGAGTGTCCGTGGTGAAGAGGTGAACAGCGATAACATTTTGGCTGAAAAATATGACAGACGCCTGAATGGTGAGAATAATCAGTTCAGTGGCTCGACCGATTGGGAAAAAGGCTATCAGAACCTGCGTAATGTCAACTACTTCTTTCACTATTATAAAGTTGATGCAGGACTTGAGACTGCTGAAGTACTCTCGCTTAGAGGAGAAGCCTATTTTTTGCGTGCTTATTGGCATTTCTACCTGCTCACCCGTTTTGGAGATATACCTATAATGGATGATTTTTGGGATGAAAACGCTACGGTAGCCGGCTTACAGAAACCTGCGTCCAAGCGTGCGGATGTTGCCCGTTTTATATTGAATGACTTGAAGGCCGCTATCGGTGAAATTCCGGAAGCACGTGCAAATTTATTTACGCGTAGTAAATATCAGGGACTGCGTATCAGTAAGGAGGCCGCTACTATTTTGGCTATGCGGGTGGCGCTTTATGAAGGTTCGTGGGAGAAATACCACAAAGGTACTAAGTTTGCAACGGAAGACAATTCTACGGAATTTTTTCAGGAAGTATTGAACTGGGGAGACCAGCAACTTTTTACTGCTGGCTTGACATTGAATACGAAAGACACTGATAAGGAGTATGTAAATACCGAAGATGCTTTTGCACACTTATTTAATAAGGAAGATCTTTCTCAAATACCGGAAGCTGTTCTGTGGAAAAAGTATTCAGTGGCTGATGGTGTCTTTCATAATTTGGGTGGTTTACTCGCTTCAGGAGCAGTAGATGGCCAGGGACCGTCCGGCCTGTCAAAGTCATTGGTGGATAACTATTTAAATGCCGATGGAACTTTTATTAATCCCAAAGACGAGAAGTTCAAGGATTTTAATGAAACATTTGAGGGACGGGATGCGAGACTTCTCGTTACAGTAATGCATACCGGATGTAAATATCGCTCTAATGCAGGTTCTTCTTCCAATAAGCCGATGAATGTGAGGGCTTATGATGCGACAGGCACTGATGATGAAATGAAAGAAAAGAATAAAGATATTGTCTCTCCTAACTTGAACGGCGACGGTAATAGCAAGAGTGTTACCGGATTCCATATCAGATTAGGTATTGACACTACTTATGTGGAAGGGAATACGCAGACTGGCATTATCCTGTTCCGGTATGCGGAAGGATTACTTTGTTATGCTGAAGCAGCGGCAGAATTGGACAAATGGAGCGACGATGTATTGAACAAAACATTGAAACCCTTGCGCGAAAGAGCAGGCGTGACATGGATAGAGCCGCAAGCAGATGCTAATTTCCCATTTACCGGGCTTACTCCCTTGATACAGGAAATTCGTCGTGAAAGACGTTCGGAACTGGCACTTCAGGGATTCCGTCTGGACGATCTGATGCGTTGGGCGGAAGCCGGAACATTGAAAGGAATCAACGGTCGTGGCAGGGGTGCATATCTGGGCGAAGAGAGTGTCCTTTACAAAAGCTTTTCACCCAAAGGGCGCGAATCATTGGAATTGGTATTGAAAGATAACGACGGGTGGATGGATCCGTTACAGCAATATTTGCCTGAGGGTTACCTTTTCGACCTGAACCGGGATTATTTATTACCGATACCACCGGATGAACTGCAATTAAACCATGAATTGAAACAGAATCCGGGCTGGGGAGATGTTAGCGAATAAGTATCTCAATTTAATAAATTACACAATTATGATAAAAAGAATACTATATACATTTTTACCTGTTTGCCTGCTTTCAATAGGTTTTGCAGGGTGCGAGGACGATGCGGTAGAACCACTGCCGGAAACTGTACCTTTAATAGTGGAATCAAGTGCCAAGAGCTTTGTAATGGGTGAAGAGCTTACCCTTACTTTGAAAGTGAATGACGCTAAGAATCCGGAACGTGTGACAAACGAAGATTTTGATATTTATCTGACTGCTAAGGACGGAGAAAAAGATGTATCAAAGACAGCCTTTAAAGCATTTCCTTCAATGGTTACCTTCCCGAAGGGAGTCAGTTCTTTTGATATAAAACTACCGATTACAGAAAGTGGAATTAAGCCCAAACAAAAGTTGTATGTGAATGTAATGTCGTTTGTACGTGGCTATACGGTGACTAATCCAACTCAATCGATTGTTATTTCTGATCTCCATTACACAGTTGTATCAATAAAAAATAATTCGGACAGGGTTATTGACGAAGGTGATGAGTTTACTATTTTGGCAGAAGTTCCTGTGCCGGTCACGGATGATATGGATATCCATATCACTGTACCTGATGAGCAAAAAGATTTCTATGTAACGTTACCCCCCGTCACATTGACGATAAAGGCAGGAGAAAAATCTGCAGAAGTGAAAGTTAAAACTAAACACAATATGGAACCTACCAAAACGGAAACGTTGACTTTGAATTTTACGACCGTTTCTGCAGTTCATCCGTTGGATAATGAAACATTGGAAATTACGATGAAGGACCTCGAAGCTGAAAAGGGAGATGGGATTCTTGATGAGCGTTGGGTTTACGAACGTCCGGGAATTGCATTTGCTTCAAGTGGCAGGTTGGCAGCAGCCAAGACACAATATGGAGATGATAAGGTTGTTGAAATGAAAGAACTGGATCCGCATCCCAATACAGATTTAGCTACGGCAGGCTGGAAGTTCTACAATGCATGGGAATTCCATAGTTTCGGAAATACAGGTGATATGTGGAATACTAATGGTGCAGGTAATTCATGGGGTAATAAAGTTCCTCTGTTTTTGGCAGATCGTAATACGGTGATTGTACAGAATCATGCGGCTTGTGTCAATGTGCAATTCTCTAATATAACCGATCAAGGATATCTGAAGATGATAGAAATGAAAGTTCCGTCGAAGGGTACAGGGCCGGCAGCAGGAAAAGATAGGGATTATGGTACTGCTGCTTTCTATGGATGTGGAGTTAATACTACATATAAAGCTAATAGTCAGTTAATATCAGAAGGTTGCAGAATGGAAATTCGTGCCCGGCTTCGTGGTGAGAAAAATGGCTTTAACATGGGGATTTGGCTGATATCTGATGAGTCGGGTAAATATAATACTTACACGGAAGTTGATATTCTCGAAAATCCGACAGGTCCTGTTACAGGAAATAAAGCGCATCAGACATTCCATACGGGAATTTCAGGAACCGATAAAAAAACTCAAACTGCAAATCATACGATAAATATAAATGAATGGAACATTTATTGGTTTGAGTGGCGTTCTGATTCGGAAGTCGCACTGGGCATTAATGGGCAAGAGACTGTATGCTATAAAAAAGCTGATTGTCCTGCAGGCTATTGGACTTTTACAGATGAACAAAACTTAAATGGGTTGAAATTTATTCTTACCATGGGAGCACCTAATAAATGGGGGCTTGGAGGTGGAACTGAGGTTAATGGTGTATGGTCTCCTGATGCCGGCTGGGATTCTGGTTTTGCAAGCTATGATAATTATGAACGGGATCGTGATAATAATGCTATTCCTCGTTTGGAAATAGATTGGGTTCGTACTTATATAAATAAATCTTCAGTAGCAGAGTATGACCAAGGTAGAAATAGGCATACAGGAACGAAGTTTTATTAATTCTTAGTTGCCTTAATCAAATTTCGCAAGTGCCTTATTCAGTCTTCAATAAAAAGGGGCAAAGAGGTACTTGCGATTTTTTTAATAAATAAACTGACTGTCAAACCATGACGAAATACATCTTAATCATTTGTATGCTGTTTGCATCCATATCGGGTGCATGCGCGGACAACTTGACATCACCCCCTGTTTCAATAGTTCCCCGTCCGGTGCAGGTCGTGCCGGGCGAGGGTAACTTCACCTTCTCCGCCCGAACCTTGTTTTCGGTAGAGAACCATGAGCAGGCTGTCATCGTCCGCAACTTTATAAACTTATTCAAGAGAAGTTCGGGAATAACCCCACAGTTGGCAATAGGTAGCAGTGAGAAGAGTCATGTCCGTTTTACGACTGACTCTTCTTTAAAAAGCGAAGCCTACCAGTTGGAGATTACTCCGGAGCAGATACAAGTAAAAGCATCGGATATAAAAGGCTTTTTCTATGCATTGCAGACCATCCGCCTGCTGTTGCCGTCGGCTGTCGAAGGCAACCGTCGGGTTGAGAATATCCAATGGAGCATTCCCGCGGTAACCATTCAGGATGAACCGCGCTTCGGCTATCGGGCATTGATGCTGGATGCCGCCCGCTTCTTCATTCCCAAAGAGAACGTGTTGCGTATCATCGACTGCATGGGCATGCTCAAAATCAATACGCTTCATTTCCACCTCACGGATGATAACGGCTGGCGGGTAGAAATCAAGAAATATCCCCGCCTGACGGAAGTGGGTGCATGGAGAGTGAACCGCATGGATGTTCCTTTCTATTTCCGCCGTAACGCCGAACCGGGAGAACCGACCCCTATCGGAGGATTCTATACGCAGGAAGACATCAAGGAAATGGTGGCATACGCTGCCGACCGCCAGATAGAGGTTATCCCCGAAATAGATATGCCCGCCCACAGCAACGCCGCACTGGCTGCCTATCCGCAACTGGCTTGCCCTGTGGTGAATAGTTACATTGGAGTCATTCCGGGCTTGGGCGGAGGAAGTTCGGGAGTGATTTACTGTGCCGGAAACGACAGCGCCTTTACATTTCTGCAAGATGTTCTGGACGAAGTGATGGCAATCTTCCCCTCGCGATATATTCATTTGGGAGGAGATGAGGCGCAGAAAGGATTCTGGAAGAAATGCCCGCTTTGCCGGCAGCGCATGAACAAAGAGCATCTTGCCGACGTAGAAGATCTGCAAGGTTATTTCATGAAACGGATGAGCGACTATGTACGCAGCAAGGGACGCGAAGTGATAGGTTGGGACGAACTGACAAACAGCAGTTTCCTGCCCGAAGGCGTTATTATTCAAGGTTGGCGCGGACTCGGCGCGGCTGCCTTGAAAGCTGCTGAAAAAGGACACCGGTTCATTATGACTCCTGCCCGCATCATGTACCTGATCCGCTATCAGGGCCCGCAATGGTTTGAACCCCAGACCTATTTCGGCAATAACACACTGAAGGACGTCTACGATTACGAACCTGTGCAGGCGGACTGGAAACCGGAATATGCTTCCTTACTTATAGGCGTACAGGCATCCCTATGGACGGAGTTCTGCAACAAACCGGAAGATGTGGACTATCTGCTCTTTCCCCGTCTGGCCGCCCTTGCGGAAGTGGCATGGACGAAGAAAGAACGCAAGGATTGGACTTCATTCCTGAAAGGACTGGATGTCTATAATGAACATCTGACAGCTAAAGGTATCGTCTACGCCCGTTCGATGTACAACATCCAGCATACGGTCACTCCAAACGACGGGATGCTCGAAGTGAAACTGGAATGTATCCGCCCCGACATGGAGATACATTATACGACGGATGGAAGCGAGCCTACGGCAACTTCACCGCTCTACGAAAAAATAGTGCCTGTAAAAGAGCCGCTTACACTGAAAAGTGCTACTTTTGCGCAAGGCAGGCAGATGGGAAAAACATTGATACTCCCTGTCCGGTGGAACCTGGCTACCGCCAAACCTGTATCGGGAGACAGTCCGTCTGTAAAGCTCCTGACGAACGGAATACGTGGAAGCTTGAAATATTCGGATTCCGAATGGTGCACTTGGAATGATAATGATTCCGTCTCTTTTACAATTGACCTGCTGAAGCCGGAAACGCTGAACACATTGACATTGGGCTGCATCACGAACAATGGGATGGCTATCCATAAGCCGTCGTCCGTGAAAGTGGAAGTTTCGGATGACAACTCTAGTTTCTGCGAAGCTGCCATGCGGAGTTTCACGCCCGAAGAGATTTTTCGTGAAGGAAACTTTATAGAAAACTTGCCGTTGAAGCTGAGAGGTACACAAGCGCGTTACGTACGTGTGACAGCCAAAGGCCCGGGAGTTTGTCCGGCATCTCATGTACGGCCGGGACAGGTGTCGAGAATCCTTTTTGACGAAATGATACTGGAATAAGGCAAAGGGTACAAACATGAATAAAGCGACATTGGATAAAACGATAATCAAGTTTATACAAAAGCTATACTTATGAAAAACAAATTACCGGAAAACAATTCCATCCGTCTTGCCTCATTGGATATTCTAAGAGGTTTCGATTTATTTCTCCTGGTCTTTTTTCAACCTGTATTCGTGGCATTGGCACGGCAGATGAATATGTCATTTCTCGATAGCATACTTTATCAGTTTGACCATGAGGTTTGGGAGGGATTCCGTTTCTGGGATTTGGTAATGCCGCTTTTCCTCTTTATGACGGGAGCTTCCATGCCGTTCTCACTATCGAAGTATATAGGGACTACGGGAAGTTATTGGCCTGTGTATCGGAGAATCCTGAAGCGTGTTTTTCTCCTGTTTATCTTCGGAATGATTGTTCAGGGAAACCTGCTCGGTCTGGACGCCACGCATCTTTATTTGTATTCCAATACATTGCAGTCTATTGCTGTCGGTTATCTTATTGCTGCGGTCATTCAGTTGCACTTCCCGTTCAAGTGGCAGGTAGGGATAACGTTGCTACTCCTTCTCGTCTACTGGGTTCCGATGACGTTTTTGGGGGATTTCACACCGGCGGGGAACTTTGCGGAACAAGTGGACAGATGCGTTTTAGGGCGATTCCGTGACGGTGTTTTCTGGAATGAGGACGGAACCTGGAGCTTCTCGCCATCCTACAACTATACATGGATGTGGAGCAGCCTGACATTCGGAGTGACCGTCATGCTCGGAGCGTTTGCCGGAAAGATAATGAAAGAGGGCAAGGCAAATCGGAAAAGGGTGGTGCAGACGTTGCTAGTTGTCGGACTTGCTCTTGTTGGCCTGGCGTTACTGTGGAGTTTGCAGATGCCTGTTATCAAACGTATCTGGACAGGCAGCATGACCCTGCTTTCCGGCGGCTATTGCTTTCTGCTGATGGCATTGTTCTATTACTGGATTGATTATAAAGGATATACCCGGGGATTGAACTGGCTGAAAGTGTATGGCATGAATTCCATTACGGCGTATCTGCTGGGCGAAGTTGTGAATTTCCGTTGCGTTGCCGCTTCGGTCAGTTACGGGCTCGAACAATATCTGGGTGGTTATTACTCCGTATGGCTTACCTTCGCCAATTATCTGATTGTCTTTCTCCTGTTGAGGGTGATGTATAAGCGCGGATTATTTTTAAAGGTTTGATAAATGAAAGAATAAAAATAGTATGATTAAACGAATATATTTGCTGTTGATGTTGTTTGGAGGATGTTTGTTTTCCATGAGGGCAGCTGTAAAGGAAGAGATTTATGTCAATCATATAGCAGATACTGTGGAGATTGGCAATGAATTCCTCGCTCGCAAGTTTCTGGTGAAGGGTGATGATACTCCATTTGTGATGGAACTTCCACCTTACCGGATGCCGACAGCAAAATCGATCTTCCGTCACACATGGGAAAAGGGAGCGCAGTATTTGAAAAAGATGGGAGGCATTATTATGATTGCTTCTATTATAATCTGGTTCTTGGGGTATTATCCGAATCATGATGCTTATGAAACAGTTGCCGAGCAGCAGGAAAATTCTTATATCGGCCAGTTGGGACGTGGTATAGAGCCAGTTATAAAACCACTGGGATTTGATTGGAAACTAGGTATTGGCTTGCTTTCCGGTGTGGGAGCGAAAGAATTGGTAGTAAGTACATTAGGTGTCTTATATGCAGATGATCCGGATGCTGATTCAGTAAGTTTGGCAGAACGAATTCCGATTACTCCATTGGTTGCTTTCTGTTATATGTTGTTTGTATTGATTTACTTCCCGTGTATTGCGGCGATAGCGGCTATAAAACAGGAATCGGGTAGTTGGAAATGGGCGCTTTTTGCTGCTTGTTACACAACGGGATTGGCTTGGCTTGTATCATTTGCTGTTTATCAGATTGGAGGATTGTTTGTATGAATAATTGGCAAGATTGGGTAGTCGGAGTACTGGTTGTACTCTGCATTGCCCGCGTCATATATGGAATATTTCGTTTTTTTCGTCGTACGCGAGAAAATCAGAATCCTTGTGATAGCTGTGTAAGTGGCTGTGAACTAAAGGATATGATAGACAAGAAACGCGGAGAATGCGATGTAAAGAAAAAAAGTACAAAGAAAAATTGCTGCGGATAGTTGGTAGTTTCAAAA
>ENA-OPCS01001624-OPCS01001624.1-human-gut-metagenome-genome-assembly--contig:-NODE-1624-length-11726-cov-4.460972_pt1 | contig 11726 bp, 9 predicted proteins | sample MGYA00241256_ERZ501492 | MGnify/ENA primary metagenome ERZ501492 (study PRJEB25962, sample SAMEA2042512) | human gut metagenome | biome: human gut; feature: human-associated habitat; material: faeces... | reverse complement strand
TTTCCCGAGCCGGGCGGGCCGACCATGATTATATTGTGTCCGCCTGCGGCGGCTATTTCGAGCGCACGTTTTACCTCCGCCTGTCCTCTGACGTCGCGGAAGTCCGGCGCAAATTCGTCGGGCGCATAGCTGTCTCTGAAATCGTCGAACCGCGCGGGAGCTATCATCTCCTCGCCGCGCAGGTGCTTTATCAGCTTTTCGACGCTTCTGACGGGGATTACGTCTATGCCCTTGACAACCGAGCTTTCCGCCGCGTTTTCCGTAGGAACAAACACGGTCTTTATTCCGCTCTTTGCGGCGGTTATGACCATGGGCAGCGCGCCGTCGACACGGCGGACGAGCCCGTCGAGCGCAACTTCGCCGATGAACGCCGTGTTGTCGGAGTCAAAGTCTATCTGTCTGCCGGCCTTGAGCAGCGCCATGAGAATGGGCAGGTCGTATACCGAGCCCTCCTTGCGCGTGTCCGCGGGCGCGAGATTCACCGTAATTCGGCTGACGGGAAACGCGAAGCCCGTGTTTTTTATTGCGGAGCGGACTCTGTTTTTCGCCTCGCTTATCGCGGCGTCGGGCAGTCCGACTATGTCAAATCTCGGCAGACCCTGCGAGAGATCCGCCTCAACCTGAACAGTGTAGCTGTCCATGCCGAAAAGCCCCATGCTGTTTATCCGTGCAAACAAAATAATTCCCCCGATACGCAATCAAAAAAGTCCCCCGAGCTGTCTCGGAGGACTCACTTTGGTTTTTTGTCAGTCTGCCTCGGCAGTGGTTGTGGTTGAAGGATCGGTCCAGTTCATCTCGTACTTCTCGCCGTAGGTGTACTCGAACGAGCAGGGAAGCGTGCCTATCCCGGCAAGAGTGCCGTCGCCTGTAATAGTGGTCGTTATCTTCTCGGTTCTTATGTACTCGACGGAAGCGACGGTGTTATCCTCTGTGTTTATAACGCAGATTATCCTGCACTCGGTGTAGGTCAGAGACTCGATATCGGTGAAGCTGATATAGCCCTTGAGCTTGTCTCTGAACTCCTTGACGGCCGCGTCTCTGTCGGCCTCGGAGCCGAGATTGAACGCCTTCTTGACAACATCGACGCTCGGCTCCTTAATGACAAGGGTAAGCGTGCGGCGGCTGTTGTCCTCGCTCGCCTCTATCTCGGCCGATTCAACGTCGGCGGCGGTGAGTGTGCTCGACCAGCTCTCGCCGGATACGGGGAAGAGCGCGGTCAGATCCTCGCCGTACTTAGTCTCGGCGTTTCTGCTCTCCTCAAAGGCTTTCTTTGTGCCGGCGAAAACGAACTTCTTGAGCGTGGGAACGGCCTTTTCGAGCAGGGTATTGCGCTCGCCGTCCTCGGTTCCGCATATGATATTCGAAACGTTTTCGGTGCTCTGGAATTTCTTAACAGCCGGTTTCTTGACCTTGACGGCGTTGATAACGCTGTTGTAGTAATTGACCATTGCCTCCTTGCCAACGGGCATCTCGGACATCGCGGCAACTGTCGTCTGCTCAGTGTCGGTGGTGCCGGCGTCGCACGCCGCAAACGAGAAGAACATCGCGGCAATAAGCACGAGCGCACATACGGCATAGATCTTTTTTTTCATGAAGGTTAAGTCCCCTTTCGTTTTTAAGCGGAAGCGCACAATTTTATTATGCTGCGCCGCAGTTCCGCTGCTCTTTAGACTGAATTATTATAACATATTTATTTGAATTATTACAGTAAAATTAACAAAACCGCCCATTTTTGTTATAATTATCGAAAAACAGGCGGTTTATTTGGTTATAATATACAAACGATTAGTCGGAAAGACCCTTTTCGTCGAAGAGGAATGCGGTTTCGAGCGCCACGCCGAGAACAGCCTCAACCGTCTTTATGTCGAGATTGTCCGCAGTGTCGAGTCTCGTGTGGTAATATTTCGCCGGAGCGGGATCCATTGCGGCCACGGAAACGGCCTTCATGCCCGCCTGAGTGACGGCGGCGGCGTCGGTAGCGCCGAAGAAAACGCTCTTATAGGGCAGGTCGAGACCGGTCTGCTTTGCGGCCTCTTTAACGAGCGCGCACGCGCCCGCGTCGTTCTTAACGGTGCCCGTGAGGTCGCGCGAATAGACGGCGGCGAAGTCGTAGTCGCGTATTGTGTCAAGCCCGACAAAAACCGTCTCGACATCGCTCAGCTCGTTTTTATGAGCCTTGCAAAACGCCTTTGCGCCGCGCAGACCCGCCTCCTCCGAGCCGGTGAGAACCACCCAAACCTCGGTATTTTCAAAGCGTATATCGTGCTGCTGCATATATTTTACTACTGCCATGGAGATAAAGCAGCCCGTGAGGTCGTCATTAGCACCCATGACGGGACGCTTCTTGTTTTCAAAGAAAAGAGCCGTAAAGAGAATGGGTATCCACGCGAGGAAAACATATCTCATGACGTTGAGAGCGCCGCTGTCCGCCGCGGAAAAGGCGTGACCCGCCGCAACCGCCCAGATGCCGAGCACAAGTCCGAGCAGGATGCCGACAAAGCTCAGGCCGATTATCGGCACGAGCAGCTTTGAGCCGCCGTAATAGGTGAATCTCCACTCGTTGGCGCTGTCCGCGTGGCCGGAGAAAATTATGCGGCGCTTGACCTCGCCCTTGGGCTTTCTGACGGCGACGACGTTATGCGACGTCTTTTTGGGGAAGAAGGAGTCGAGCAGCTTCTTGTAGAGCAGGAACTCGACAATTGCAAAAATAAGCGAGAGCGCGCAGAGAGCCAACGCTATGGCGCTCATGCCGAAGAAGAAAAGGACTATGGCGGCGATCATCATTATGCCGTCCGTCAGTATCCAGCCGAGGAACGCGCCGGGGTGCACGTCAAAGGGCTCGATTTCGACCTTGTCGCACGCGCCGTCGAGCTCGGCGGCCATGAGCTTCTGAGCCTCGTGCTCCTGCTCGCTGCCCGCGGGTCTGGGTCCTACGTCCTTGCAGATTTTTTTGATCCCGCGAACCGAGAAGTTCGTCATCTCTCTGAGCGCGGACGGATAGTTTTTGACACTGTCCTGAGCTTTCATGATAAAACCCCTTTCGTTTTAAAGATTCCGCCTTGTGTTTGACACGGCAGATATATTGTGATATATTTGTGTCGCAGCCGAAAGCTGTCGAAACCTCAATAGGAGATATGGAAAATGAATAAGAATGTACGCTCGATACTCGCGATTATTCTCGCGGTAATTCTCGTTGCCCTCGTCGGCACATACGCCATTCTCAAGGTACGCTCGAGGAACGACAAAGTCCCGGACGGAACCTCGGGCGAGTCTCAGTCCGAGAGCCGCTCCGCAGAAGTCATCGCGTCGGAATCCGAAATTCAAAGCACCGCTGCCCAAACCGAAAAGCCGACCGCCCAAAAGACCACGAACGCCCCCTCGGGAGGCAGTTCCGAATATGAATACGCATACGCGGGCTTTTCGCCGAAGGTGACTAAAATAGACGAAGAAAAGTGGTATCTGACCCTCGTCAACCGCGACTACATTTTGCCTGCGGATTACACGGTCAAGACCGCGCAGACCGTTGTGGACATCTACGGCGGATACAGCTACGGGCTGCTCGACTACCGCGTCGCTCCGCACTATATAGAGATGTATAACGCGGCGCTCGAGGACGGGATCAAGCTCTCGCCTCTGTCCGGCTACCGCTCGATAGAGCATCAGAGGAGAAACTTCGAGGCGAGGATAAGCCTCTACATGAAGCAGGGCTACAGCAAGAAGCAGGCGACGATAATGGCGTCCGAGATAATCCTGCCTCCGCAGACGAGCGAGCACAACGCGGGACTGTGCATGGATATACTCTCGATATACGAGAGCTTCGAGAACACGAAGGAATACCGCTGGCTCCAGGCTCACGCCGCGGACTACGGCTTTGTGTTAAGATACCCCAAGGACAAGCAGAATATAACGAAGATAACCTTTGAGCCCTGGCACTGGCGCTATGTCGGCGTTGAGGCCGCAAAGGAGATGAAGGCGAAAAATCTGTGCCTTGAGGAATATCTCGGCGTGGCATAACAGCCGCAAAATTTATATATAAGCTGCCCGGAGTCTCGCTCCGCGGCGGCTTTTTGTTTTAAAGAAATGCCGTCTAGGAGCAATTTTGTTTATCTGCGACACTTTATATCGTCTTTCACGTTTGAAAGTGGACAGGCAAGCGTGGCTATTGGGAGCTTGTTCGCCCGGGTTTATCGGGTCGTTGACATTACCTTTTCGACGTTGCCTTTACAAAAAAATAAAATACGCCGCACCTACAAATAAAGCCGCAATATGCGGCTCATTTTTTGTCCTTATGATTCATTCCGCCCTCGACAACGTCCTTGCCCGTGAGCACGACTTTTATGGTGCGGAAAAATATTTTTGTGTCAAACAAGAGCGACCTACGCTCTATATATTCGCGGTCATATTCCGCCTTTTCCTCGTCGGAGAGGCAGTCTCTGCCGTTTACCTGAGCCCAGCCGGTGAGCCCCGGGCGCACGGAATATACCCCGTATTCGCGGCGCAGGTCGCGTATATGGCTCTCCTCGGGGATGAGCGGGCGCGGACCGATAAAGCTCATGTCTCCCGCAAGGACGTTGAACAGCTGCGGCAGCTCGTCAAGGCTCGTCCTGCGAAGGAATTTGCCCGAGCGGGTGATGTATTCGTCCGACTCCTCGAAATCGGCGGTCGAAAGATTGGGCGCGCCGTTTTTCATCGTGCGGAATTTTTTGATTTTGAACAGCTTGTCGCCCCTGCCGACTCTGTCCTGCCTGAATATGACAGGCATACCGTCGTCGCAGATTATTATCAGGCAGATAACAAGCATGAGCGGCGACAGGAATATGATAGCCAGCAGGCTGAGCAAAACGTCAAGAAAACGCTTCATTGAGCAGAACACGCCTTTCGTTTATGGCATATACGGCGCAGCGTCAACGGCCGCCCCAAAAAATATAGTCGTCAATAAGCACTGCGCGCACGGGCGCACCCTCAAGCCCGCCGAGCTTCACGGGCGCGGCGAAGAGGTAGTAGCTGCCGGGGGAGACCTCGCTCAGGTCGAGCCCCTCGAGCACGCATATCCCCGCCCCCAAAAATGCCTTGTGCGGGGCGGTCTGATCGCCCTTTGTGCCGACGGAAAGGGAGTCCGTGCCTATGAGCTTCAGCCCGATATCGGCAAGCTCCTCCGCGGCGCTGCTGTGAAAATATGCTTTGCCGCCGCCCTTTATGAGCAGGCGTTCGCATTTCTGCGGGAATTTTTCGTTGATATCCTCGCCCGTTATCGCGCCCTCGGGCGCCTCGATAACCGTGCACGGGCCGATAAACGGCTCGAGCGGCACCTCGTCGATGCTCGCGCCGCCGTCGATAAAATGCAGCGGTGCGTCGGCATGAGTGCCCGTGTGCACGCAGGAGAAGAGGGTCGACAGATTGCAGTCCGAGACCTCCCCTATGCGGCTGACGAACTCGGCGTGCGGCAGGGGATCTCCCGGATATATCTCGGTTTTCAGAGCGTCGCGCGAAATGTCGATAATGTTCATATTATCAGTCCTGATTCTTCAGCGACTCCATTTTGAGATAAGCGTTGATGAAGCCGTCTATGTCGCCGTCCATAACGGCGTTGATGTTGCCGTTTTCAAAGCCTGTGCGGTGATCCTTGGCGAGGGTGTAGGGCATAAAGACATAGGAGCGGATCTGGCTGCCCCAGCCGATTTCCTTCTGATCGCCCTTGATATCCTCTATCTTGTCGAGATGCTCGCGCTCTTTTATTTCAAGGAGCTTCGACTTGAGCATTCTCATGGCGACCTCGCGGTTCTGATGCTGACTGCGCTCTATCTGGCAGGAGACGACTATGCCGGTCGGGATATGCGTTATACGCACGGCGGACGAGGTCTTGTTGACCTTCTGACCGCCCGCACCGCTCGCGCGGTAGGTGTCAACTTTAAGGTCGTCGGGATTTATTTCAACTTCTATATTGTCATCGATTTCGGGCATGACCTCAAGCGATGCAAAGGAGGTGTGCCTGCGCCCGGAGGAATCGAACGGGGAGACGCGGACAAGGCGGTGAACGCCCATCTCGCCCTTGAGATAGCCGTAGGCATTTTCACCCTCGACGAGCAAAACGGCGGATTTGAGTCCCGCCTCGTCGCCGTCAAGGAAGTCGAGCATACTGACCTTGAAGTCGTGCTTCTCGCCCCAGTGCTGATACATGCGAACGAGCATCTGCGTCCAGTCCTGAGCCTCGGTTCCGCCCGCGCCCGCGTGGAAAGTGAGAAGTGCGTTCTTCGCGTCGTATTCGCCGTTTAAGAGCGTGCTGAGGGTCTGCTTCTCGAGCTCGTCCTCAAATTTTGTAACGCCCTCGCGGCACTCGTCGAACATGGAGAGATCCTCCTCCTCGTCGGCGAGCTCTATGAGGGTCATGGTGTCGTCGAAAGCGGTTTCGAGAGAAGTGTAGTTCGCCACCTTGTTCTTGAGCTGGCTTATTCTCTGGAGCACCTTCTGCGAATTTTCTATGTCGCCCCAGAACTCCTCTGCGGCGGTCTGCTCCTCAAGTTTCGCTATTTCCTCCTTGAGCGCGTCGAGACCGAGAGCCTCGCGCAGCTCGGAGAGCTTCTGTTTATTGTCGTTGAGTTCAAGCCTCAACTCTTCAAATTGCAGCATACAAAAACCTCGTTATCAAAAAAGTCAAATTTATACACACAACATTATACAAAAAACAAAGTGTAAAGTAAAGCAGAAATTAACACGGCGCGAAAAACATATTTTTTTACCGCATATGTTTTCGTCGGCAAAAAGTATTGACGCGCCGCAAAATTATATTCTATAATATATTTGCAATAATTTCCGAGAAACTGAGGGAGAAAAAATGAAAAACAAAACGGCAAAATTTATCGCGCTTTTACTCGCATCGTTCATTCTTCCGATGAGCTTTTCCGCCTGCAAGAGCGGGAATACGGAGCTCTCCGCAGAGAGCGTCGCCGATATCTGCATAGAGAACAGGCAGGTATGGGAGTTTGGCGAAAATTCCGTCGGAAACTGCGGGTATTGCTTTATCGACCTCGATTTTGACGGCATGCCGGAGCTCGTGTCGACCTCGACGCAAGGCAGCGGACTTTTCACGACCGACTTTTTCTATAAAATAAACGCTGAAAAAAGCGCCGTTGAATCGCTCCCGCTTTCGGGGAACGGCAATGCGAATTTCAAGCTTAACGCGGCGCAGGACGGCGATTATATGAAGCTCCTGCGGGACGGGGACGGCAATATGTTCTATTTCTTTTGCAGCTATGCCCGCGCGTCCGCCGGAAACTATGCTGTGAGCTACAGCCGCGTGACAGTTTCGGGCGGCAAGGTTCAGTCCGAGCTTCTGTTCTCCGAGGATGTTTATACTAACGAAGACTCGCAGTCGGAGCACAAATATTACTCCTACGCCGACGGCAAGCAGACGGAGCTCAGCGAGCAGGAATATAAAAACACTTTTGACTCATTTTTGGCGGATAACACGGATATGCACCTGACCGCAGGTTACATAGACAACAACGAATTTTCCGCCGCCGATTCCGCAAAACAGCGCGAGATGCTCGCCGAGTCTTACCGCGCCTTCGGCTATGACAAGACCGCAAATTGACAGAATTACCCCTCAACCGGCGGTAAATTGCCCCAGAAACGGCGACTTGACTGACGCTCCCGTGACAAATACGGCGGGCGGTGCTATGATACGCAGCGGAGGTGATCGAAATGGTCAACAAATCAACATTCGGTCAGTTTTTGCGTCAAAAGCGAAACGAAAAGGGGATGACCCAAAAGGAGCTCGCCGAAAAACTGTTTTTAAGCGAGTCCGCAATATCAAAATGGGAGAAGGGCAAAAGCTATCCCGATATAACAATGATACCCGATATCTGCTCGGTGCTCGATATTTCGGAGCATGAGCTGATAAGCGGCGCGAACGACACGGAGTATCACGAGATGAAAAGAGACGCGCGCGTATACAGAAAGATTACCGAGACCTTCTTCTGGGGCTTCACGGGCGCGTATGCGCTGGCGCTTATTATATGTTTCATATGCGACCTCGCGGTGAATCACAGGTTTACTTTCTTCCCCGTGGTTTTCGGCAGTCTGTTGACGGCGTTTTCGTTCGTTCCGACATTTACGCGCTTTACCGAAAAGCATAAGCTCGCGGTGTTCACGGGCTCGACCTATCTCTCGCTCGTCCTGCTCTTTGTCATCTGCTGCGCAAAATACGGGCAGAATTGGTTCGGCGCCGCCGCGCTCGGCACTCTGCTCGGGTATATCGCGGTGTTCGCGCCGTTTTTGCTCAGGCGCTATATGCCCGCAAGGGGACGCAGATTTATTCCCGCCGTATACTTTTTGCTGTTCTTCGCCTGCCTAGCCCTGCTCGTTTCGGCGGCAAGAATAACGAATGTATTCAGCCTGCCCAAGGGACTGCTCGTCGTGCTCTATGCATTTATTCCGTTTGCGGTGACTGCCGTCATGCATATTATCTGCAAACACCCGCTGATAAACGCCTCGGTCGATGTCCTCGCGTTCGGCTCGGTTATATATGCTCTGCCGCGTTTTCTCGCCGCAGTGTTCGGCAGCATAGAGGGCGCGAACTACGCCGTGAATTTCGCCGACTGGGCGCATTTCGCAAACGGCAATGTCTATCTGCTGATTCTAACAGCGACCTTAACGGCCTTTGCGGCGCTGCTCGCGGCGGGAATCGCAAAACTGCGCCGCACGCGTTGACACACGGTATATTATGTAATATAATATACCAAAATCGTGTGGATTTTTCCGAACCTAACGGGTTTATTTTTCGCCATGCACCTTTTCGGTGCGTGGCTTTTTTGATGAAAAGAGGGTTTATCTTGCAAAACAGGAAGCTGAAAATCCCGAGCGAGGCTGTCTATATCCTCGCCGTCGCCCTGCTCTCGCTCGCGGTCGCAATGCTCACGGCGGCGAACTTCGGCGTGTCGATGATAGTCGCGCCCGCATATCTTTTGAGCCTGAAGCTCGAATTTCTCACCTTCGGCCAGGCGGAATATGTAATTCAGGCGGGGCTGTTTGTTGTTTTCTGCATAGCCATGCGCGGGTTTAAGATAGTATACCTATCCTCGTTTGCTACCTGCCTTGTCTACGGCGCGGCGCTCGATCTGTGGCGGTGCATACCGCTTTTTGACCCCGCAGTCACCCCGCCCGGGAGCATGTCCATGCCGATAAGAATACTGCTTTTTGCCCTCGGCACGGTGCTGACCTCGTTTTCCGTCGCGCTGTTTTACAAGACCTATCTCTATCCGCAGGTCTATGACTTCTTCGTCAAGGGCGTCAGCGGAAAATACGGCATAAGGCTGCCGCACTTTAAAACCTGCTTCGACCTCTCCTGCCTCGCCGTCGCGGCGATAATGTCGCTCGCGTTTTTCGGGCGGTTCGAGGGCATCGGCTGGGGCACGCTCGTTATCGCGCCGATAAACGGTACGATAATCGGCTTTTTCTGCCGCCTGTTTGATAAATATTTCGACTTTACGCCGCTGTTCAAAAAATTCGCCGCTCATTTTGAGCTCGGGAAAAAGCAGTGACATACTTTCCCGCAGGGGAGTTTTCTTCACAAAAAGTTTGATTTTTTCCCCTTGACTGCACGCCCCGCAGAGTGCATTATATATTTGACGAGATAAAATTAATTCACGGGAGGAGACATAAAATGAGCACATTCCCCGATGTAAAGAAAAATTTCGGCTTCGGCTGCATGAGACTGCCCATGGACGGCGAAAAAGTAGATTACGCCGAATTCACAAAGATGGTTGACGAGTTCATGGCACAGGGCTTCAACTATTTCGACACCGCACGCGTCTACATCGGCGGTCAGGGCGAGACGGCGATACGCGACTGCGTCGTAAAGCGCTATCCCCGCGACAGCTTCATTCTCACCGACAAGCTCTCCGATTCGCTGTTTAACAGCGAGGACGAGATACGCCCGCTTTTTGAAAAGCAGCTCGAGAGCTGCGGAGTGGACTACTTCGACTTCTACCTCCTGCACTCGCAGACGAAGTCGATATTTGAAAAATACAAGAAGCTGCACGCCTATGAGCACGCGTTCGAGCTGAAAAAAGAGGGCAAGGTAAAGCACGTCGGCTTCTCGTTTCACGACACCGCCGACGTACTCGACGAGATGCTTAACGAATACCCGGAGATTGAGGTGGTTCAGATCCAGCTCAACTACATCGACTTCGAGGACCCCGCCGTTCAGGCGCGCCTGTGCTACGAGGTCTGCCGCAAGCACAACAAGCCCGTAATAGTCATGGAGCCTGTCAAGGGCGGAAAACTCGCCGACATTCCCGAGCAGGGCAAGGCTATATTCGACGCTCTTCACGGCGGCAGCCCGGCGAGCTACGCGATACGCTACGCAGCGGATTTCGACGGCGTATTCATGGTGCTCTCCGGCATGAGCAGCTTAGAGCAGATGAACGACAACCTGTCGTTTATGAAGGACTTTAAGCCCTTGAGCCACGAGGAGAGACGGGCGATAGCGGAGGTCTGCGACGTTATACGCGCGACCCACACCATCCCCTGCACCGCGTGCCGCTACTGCACGGACGGCTGCCCCGAGCATATCCTTATCCCCGACCTGTTCTCGTGCATGAACGCAAAGCAGCTCTGCCGCGACTGGAACTCGGACTGCTACTATGAGGTCTACACCGAGAATCACGGCAAAGCGTCGGACTGCATCGGCTGCGGAAAGTGCGAGCACTCGTGCCCTCAGCATCTGCCCATACGCGAGCTGCTCAAGGAGGTTGCAAAAACCTTTGAGGGCGGAAATTAAACGCATACATAAATAAAAATAAAATCGGCCGCAGCAGGTTCGGCGCCTGTTGCGGTCGATTTGCATCTGCGCGGAGCGGCAGGTTTTGAGACCCCTTATGTTTTCGCGCAGACTATGCGGTCTGTAATTTTTATCCGTTTTAATATCAAGTAAGAACGCACTGCTCCGTGCCGTTACTGCCTGACCGTTATTATATAGCAGCCGGTGTTGTCCGGGGAGATGACTGCCGACGAGTAGCTCTTCGGCATATTGACTTTTTCGCCGAGCTCCTGCCGCGAGATGAGATATCCGTCCGCCGCATACCACTCGCCCTTTTTGAGCGAGTCGATATATTTTTCGAGCGTCAGGCGGTCGTTATATATTATCGCCGCGTGAGGCTTGCCGACGTAGCGTATGTGCCACGGCTCGAATTTTATTCCCGTCGAGCTTTTGCCGTAGGACGGGTAGCGGATTATAAATCCGTATTTCCACGACTCGGAGTTTACGAACTGCCCCGCCTTGCTCTTGAGAAAGCCCTGCCCCGCGAAATATTTGACATAGACATCGAGTCCGAGCCCCGTCTGGTGTTCGCTCGTGCCGGGGGCTGCGGCGGTGGACGAATCCCTGCCGTAAAGCTCCTTTTGCTCCTGCGCGTCGCGGACGCTGCTCATGACAAGCAGCTTGCTGTCCGTCTTTTCCCTCACTGCGGCGGACAGCTCCGAATAGCTCTCTGCGGCGCAGGCGTTCATTATGACGCCCGTCTTTTTGTATTCAGCAAGCTCGGGCTCGTCCCCGTCCTTCAGGGGGTATTTTGAATTTACGAGCATCAGACTCTGGTCGAATATCACGCGGGAATCGCCGCGCAGAGCGCCGACGCTCACCTCTTCGAGCTCGGGAGAAATCTTCGCAACGGTCACTTTTCGGGTGTTGAGCCCTAGATATTCCCCCGCCGTAAACCGCAGGTGCG
>ENA-OPCS01001620-OPCS01001620.1-human-gut-metagenome-genome-assembly--contig:-NODE-1620-length-11756-cov-1.941116_pt1 | contig 11756 bp, 9 predicted proteins | sample MGYA00241256_ERZ501492 | MGnify/ENA primary metagenome ERZ501492 (study PRJEB25962, sample SAMEA2042512) | human gut metagenome | biome: human gut; feature: human-associated habitat; material: faeces... | reverse complement strand
CAGCCGAGACGTTGAGCGACTCGATCTTGCCGATCATCGGGATCGCCAGCTGTTCGTCGCAGAGCTTCAGCACCTCTTTCGAAATGCCCGTATCCTCGGCGCCCATAACGAGTGCCGTAGGCTTGCGGAAATCCGCGTCGTAGAGCAGCTTGCGGCTTTTTTCCGTAGCACCTACCACCTGGTAGCCTTCTGCCTGGAGCGCTTTGAGCGTGTTGCGGATCGAACCGACGCGGCAGACGGGAATGGCGGTCAGTGCACCCGCCGACGAACGAATCGCCTCCGAATTGACGGGAGCGGCATTCTTCAGCGGTACGATCAGTCCGTGCGCTCCGGCACATTCGGCCGAGCGGGCGATGGCTCCGAAGTTACGCACGTCCGTCACGCCGTCGAAGAGGACGATCAGCGGCGTCTCGTCTTCGGGCACCCGTTCCAGAATGTCGTTCAGTTCGACGTAGCCGATGGGGGAGATCTGGGCGACGACGCCTTGGTGGTTGCCGCGCGTGAGGCGGTTGAGCTTCTCGACGGGAACCTCCTGTGTGCGGATGCGATGCCGCAGGCAGAGGTCGCGCAGTTCGGTCATCAACTGCCCTTCGGCGCCTTTGCGAATGTAGAGTTTTTCGATCTGTTTGCCCGCTTCGATCGCTTCGACTACGGGGCGGATGCCGAATACAAGGTTTTCCGTCATGGTATTGGTTGGTTCGTTAGTTGATTTTTTTTGTCTTTTTGTCGTGCGGCTTTTCGGATCGGGCCCGGAATCATGCTTTTCGGTGTTCTTTATCCGGACAGTCGAATCGGATGTCGCCAAAAGTTTTATTCTATTTTTCGAACGATTCTGCGGGTGCGTGCGGTGATTCGCCGGGCCTCCTTTTCGGAAAGTTTGCCGTTCATTTTCCGGGTGCCGGGGATTTCGCAGGTCCGGACTTTCATCCCTCCCGTACCCAATATTTCACGGACCGAACGGACGGCACCCCGGCTCTGCCGTGCGAGGATGTTGAAAGGCCAGGGCGTCGTACAGGCAGCGATGACGAGTGCACGTTTGCCTTTTTGCCGGGGCTGCGGAAGGCCGAGAGCCGATTCGCCCATGAAAACCGGAACGAGCCGCTCGAAGAGCATCTTCAGCCGCGCTGACATACCGCCCCAGTAGGTCGGAGTCCCCACCACGAGCAGGCCGGCCTGCCGGATCCGTTCGCCGACGGCATGGGCCGCATCGCGGGGCAGCGGACAAACGTTCGTCGCGCGGCACTGCATACAACCCGTGCAGGGGCGGAACTCCGTGCGGTAAACATCGATCCATTCGATGTCGGCTCCGGCCTGCCGCAAGGTGTCGGCAGCGGTGCGGAGCGCCTGGACGACAACTCCCTGCGGATGGGGCGATCCGTTGAGGATAAGTGCTTTCATGGTGCTGCTGGCTTTCTTCCGGCTCCGATCGTTACTCTCCTTCGGTGATTTCCAGTTCGTACGACGCCTTCTCCCATTCGTGCATCTGGTGGTCGTATTCGGCTTTCAACTCGTTGTAAGCCTTGTAGTCGGCTTCGTTGTATTGGGTCGCTTCGGCGAATTTACGGTCGTAATCCGCGATCTTCTTCTCCAGATCGGCCAGCGATGCTTCGATCGTTTCGACCGCCTTGCGGAGCTTGCGCAGGAGTTTTTCCTGCTCTTTCTTCTGTTCGTAGGTCAGCTTGCCCGAAGAGCTGGCTTTCGGCGCCGCCTCTTTCGCGGGAGCGTCCTTACGCTCCACCTCCTGCAAGGATTCCAGTTTGCGTTTTTCGAGGAAGTAGTAGATGCCGCCGAGGTATTCGCGTACGCCGCCGTTCCGGAATTCGTAAACCTTGGAAACCATGCCGTCGAGAAACTCGCGGTCGTGGGAGACGACGATCACCGTACCGTCGTATTTCATGATGGCGTTCTTGAGAATATCTTTCGAACGCATATCCATGTGGTTGGTCGGCTCGTCGAGGATCAGCAGGTTGTAAGGCTCCAGCATCAGACGGGCCATCGCCAGTCGTGCGCGTTCGCCGCCGGAGAGTACCTTGACCTTCTTGTCGATGTCCTCGCCCCGGAACAGGAAGGCGCCGAGAATGTCCCGCAGACGTGTGCGCACGTCGCCGACGGCTACGCGGTCGAGCGTGTCGTAAACCGTGAAATCGCCGTTCATCAGGTCTTCCTGATTCTGTGCGTAATAGCCGATGTTTACGTTGGCTCCCACGCGGATCGAACCTTCGGTGGGCGTGAGTTGTCCCACGATCATCCGGGCCAGCGTGGTCTTGCCTTCTCCGTTGCGGCCTACCAGGGCGATCTTGTCGCCCCGTTCGATGGTGAAGTTCGCTCCGCTGAAGACATGTTTGGAGCCGAACGACATCCCGGCCTCCTTGATCTCTGCGACGATCTGTCCCGAACGCGGGGCGGGCGGGAACTTGATGTTGAGCGTGGCAAGATCCTCCTCCTCGACCTCGATACGCTCCAGACGGTCGAGTTGCTTGATGCGCGACTGCACCTGGTTCGATTTGGTCGGCTTGTAGCGGAATTTCTCGATGAACTCCTCGGTCTTTTCGATCATCCGCTGCTGGTTTTCGTAAGCGGCCATCTGCTGCGCCCGCCGTTCGGCACGCAGCACGACGTATCGGGAGTAGGGGACTTTGTAGTCGTAGGCTTTGCCCAGCGAGATCTCCACCGTACGGGTGGTCACGTTATCCAGAAAGGCGCGGTCGTGCGAGATGAGCAGCACCGCGCCGTTGTAGTTTTTCAGGTAATCCTCGAGCCACTGGATCGACTCGATGTCCAGGTGGTTGGTCGGCTCGTCCAGCAGGAAAATCGAGGGCCGGCGCAGCAGCAGTTTCGCCAGCTCGATGCGCATGCGCCAGCCGCCCGAAAATTCGCTCGTGGCACGCTGGAAGTCGCTACGCTTGAATCCCAGACCGAGCAGCGTCTTCTCGATGTCCGCTTCGCGGGTATCGCCGCCCAGGATGTGATAATGGTCGGTCGCTTCGTTCAGCCGGTGGAGCAGCGATTCGTAGTCGGACGATTCGTAGTCGGTGCGCTCGGCGATTTCGCGGGTGAGGCGGGCGATTTCGGCTTCGAGCTTCAGCACTTCGTCGAAGGCTTTGGCCGTCTCTTCGACGAGTGTCGTAGTGTCCGCTACGCGCATCTGCTGCGGGAGTTAGCCGATCGTGCATTCGCCGTTGTAGGAGATCGAACCCGAGGTGGGCTGCTGTTCGCCCACGATCAGACGCAGCAGAGTCGTTTTACCGGCGCCGTTCTTACCGACCAGGCCGATGCGGTCCTTGGGGTTGATGAGCAGGGATATGTTGTCGAAAAGCGTCCAGCCGCCATAGCTGACGGTGAGGTTGTCTAAAGAGATCATGGTTTCGTTTTCTGCGATTTTCCGTGCGTGCGGAACGCCCGGCTTGCCGGAAGTAGGTGCTTGGGTGAAAGGAGTCGGAGGTTAGCTCTGCAACATTCTCTCGATCTCCGCCTGCGGGTCCGGGGCGCCGAAGACGGCGCTGCCGGCGACCAGAGCGTCGGCTCCGGCGTCGAAGAGCAGGCGCGAGTTATGGGCAGAGATGCCGCCATCGACTTCGATCACTGCGGTAGATTCCGTTTCGTCGATCATGGCACGCAGTTCCCGGATTTTCTCCAGCGAGTCGGGCATGAAAGACTGTCCGCCGAAACCCGGCTCGACGCTCATGACGAGCACCAGGTCGATCAGGGGTACGATGTCGCGCAGCACTTCGACCGACGTGGCGGGCTTGATCGAAACGCCCGCTTTGGCGCCAGCGCGGTGGATCAGGTCGATGCACCCTTTGGGATTGAGCGTGGCTTCGTAGTGGAAGGGGACGATTCCGGCGCCTGCCTCGGCGAAGCGGGTGACGTATTTTTCGGGTTCGACGATCATCAGATGTACGTCCAGCAGTTTGGACGTGGCCTTGCGGATGGCTTTCATCACCGGGAATCCGAACGAGATATTAGGGACGAATACGCCGTCCATGACGTCGATATGCACCCATTCGGCGGCGCTTCGGTCGATCATCTGCGTATCGCGTTCCAGGTGGCCGAAATCGGCCGACAGCATCGAGGGGGATATGATTCGTTGCATGGTTTTAGATTCTTAAAACTGAATAATAGAAACAAAGACAATTTTGGAGTAGAGTTTACCCAAAATACCTTGTTATTTTTGGCAAAGATAGTAAATTCGAAATAGAATGAGGATGTCGGGCAGGGGAATTTATTTGTAGTTGTTTGGCGTTGTAATATTTCCGGTCTGTTTATGCTTTGTATTACGGACAGTCTTGTTGTAATTATTTTAGTTGTTATGCTGGTTTTACAGGGATTCTGTTGAACAGGAACGAGAAGAGAGAGGCATTGCCTCTCTCTTCTCGTTCCGAAAAATACTTTTTTCTGTTGCAATGCTTGTCGCCGGTTTTAACGAACCGATATCGGCTCGACGGTATTCTGAAGACGATATATGTAATCCGGCCATTCCGTCTGTACGTTGGTACCCGTGCGGAAATATGCATTTGTTAAAGGAATGTTGGTCTGCATGTTCGAAAGCGACATCGAACTGGACATAGGAATAGGTGATGCACCTTCCTTGGAGAGCGGCCCAATCAATACTCTCTCTATTTCGCTATAGTTACCAGAGGCATCTTCGGCCATCGAGAGGAATGTGCCTTGCTGGTCGGCCGGGAAGAGAATCAGTGTGGACGTTTCGTCTTTGAGTGTCGCTTCCGTGCTGACGTTTGTCAAAATAGCTGATAACATCTCTTCTTCGGGATATTTGGTTTTGTCGGTGTAGTCGGCCGACAAACCTAGGAAATACCAGTGGGCCGCGTCGGAGCTATGGCTGATTTCGATGTCTATGGCTAGCAGGTTCTTGCCGGCTAATGAACTTAATTCGGGATCGAGTAGAGCCAGTTGGTCGCAGTCGTAATAAGCCCGCATCCAAGCTTTGGCCCAAGCGGACGAAACGGTTGCTTTTGGTGTCGTTAATTTCTCGCCGACAAAGACTTCACCTGCCAGCGTGCCATCGAAGTTCATACAGACAGCGAACGGGATATATTCCGTTTCCGGAGAGAGGAGTCCGGCAGGGCTTTCCGGGCCGAAAGACATGGTGACCGCACCACGAGCACAGAATCCGCGAACGATCTCTCCGATCGTGTAGCCCTGTTCCTCGTAAGTCGTGAATATCTGTTGCTGATAAGCGCGTACGGTCTCTTCATTCGATCCGTATTGTGCGTATTTTTCGGCAGGTAAGAGCTCATACCAGTATAATACGCTCGGGTCGCTGGGTGTGACGGAAACTTCCGCGCTACGGGCCGTCAATTTAGCGGGATCGATGCTGAATTCAAAAACTGTTTCGGAGGGGTCGCCAGCCGGAATAGTCTGGAACGAAGCCGACTCAACACTGGTTGTACGACCGGCTTGGTAACCGAATACCACGACGGAATAAGACGTGTTTGGGTCCAGTGCGTTTATTGTGCGGATTTGCGATCCCGTGTAAATATCGTAAAGTCCTGTGTTCATCAGAATTCCGTTCGCATCGATATAGGCGTCGGCGAGTTCCTCTGGAGTCCCTTGTGATGAAACGGCTATAAACCAAGTGTAGGGATCCTGATTGGTGGGAGTAATCGAGATTTTGGCTGATGCATAAGAGACGTCTTCGTCGGGAATCTTGATTGAGAATGTATTTAGGGATACCGGAGTCTTCTGGCTTTCGAATGTGTATTGGGAGACTTCCGAAAGCGGGTTACCCTCCTTGTCGATCGCAGCGGCCAACAGATGGTAGGTCGTCGATCCGAAAAGACTTTGGAGCGTGTTGTTGAATGGTCCTGTGTGGGTGATGTCGGCTACGGCACCGGCTCGGTCGAATCCTTCTTCCTGAATGCCGTACTCAATGTCGCTTTCGAGCATATCTTTGAATAAAGCGTCTTTATTTTTATTTGCGTCTGTAAATTCCTTGTCGGTAGCACGAGTCCAATACCATGTTTGTGTATTGTCTGATGGTGTGATGGAAATCTCGGCTGCATTCGGACTCAAGGTTTGGACATCGAATGTGAAAGTCATTTCGACGGGATTGGATTGCTCTCCTTCGGATGGAGGAGTTATGTCCGGCTCATTTTCCTTGTTGCAAGCGCCTGACAGGATTCCGCACAAGAATAGCATGTTGATATAAAGAAGTCTGTGCTTTATGTTTTTTGATATATGTTTCATGGCTTGGTGTTTTTTTGTTGGAAATATTTTCAGCCGTCATTAAAGAAGACGGCTGAAAATATAGATTACTTGTGTCTGTTTACAAAGCAGTGAAGCCGTCCATCGGACCGACATAGTCAGCTATTACTTTGATTTTGTGTCCGAGTGGAGCTACGAAGAAGCCTTCGTAGTGGAGCGTCCATTTTTGGCTTCCGCTGTCATAAGACAGATTCAGGTCGCCTTCCATGAGTACATACGGAAATATGGGATCGTCCAAATCCTGTCCGAGCGTGGCGTATGAGTAGCCGGGAATGAACTCGATCTGTGTGGGATCGAAGCCTGCGGCCGATGCATCCGGAGCACGATTAATAAAGAAGAGGCGCATGTTGGCTTCTCCTTCGGTGTCGGGTTGAAGGTCAATACGTCCAATATAGGAACGCTCGTAACCTTCCAAATCTGACGTAAGTCCGTATGAAACTACGGCTGGAGTATTTGAATAGGTGTCTTGCCATACATTATATTGAGGCTCCTCGGGATCTTCGCCTCCTCCTTGTTCCCCTATAGAACCTTGGAACGACCCAGTCAGCGTGCTTCCGTAAACGACTTGTGCCGACGCGTTTTCCTGATAGATAATATCGTATGAATCACGGGCGTCGATTGTGAGCGTGTATTCGTTGGTTTCCGGACTCACTTCAACTTTTATCGAGCCGGTTTTGTAGCCGATTTCCGACGGGCCGAGTGTACCGTTGATGTAAACGGGAGCGTTGGCGAAATAGGCTTTGGCCAACGATACGGTTCCTGCTTCTCCATTTTCGCTGATTGGGTAGTTACCCGTTGCGAGCGTTTCGGTTTCGGAATGGAATACCAGCGAGAACTGTTTCAGGTCGGGGTGAGCAGAACTGCGTAGCGGAAGGGCGATTGTCTTCTTTTCGGCATTCCATTTGGCCCCTCCGGTTTCGTCGAATACCACATTGTTGAGAGAATAGTTCTTTAACTCCATCTCGTGCGAGAGTATGCCGGAGAATCGACCGGTAAACTTGGTTTCGCTTTTGGATAATGTGCCTGTAATGGTCAGAATTACAGTGTTTGCCGTGCCTCGTTCAATTTTGACCAATGTCCCTGCAGGAAGGTTGTCGTCAATGTCGCTATTCCCTTCGATGTCTATCAGATAAGAGGAGGATACTGTTTTATAAAGGTCTTCTGCAAGCAGGCGGCTGCCGTTTCTCTAGGCGCCGTTGTTTTCGATACCTTCAAGTTTGATTTGGGTCTGATAAACACTTGTGTTGTCCGTTTCGAACAGGTTAATTAGTAGCATGCCGTTAGGCAGATAAAGTAATTCTCCTGTTGAAAAAGTGATATCGATTTGCTCCGGTTTCGGTTCGGGATCTTCCGTCCCTGGGTCTTCGTCTTTGAGCGGGGTAAGTTGTAATTTGTTGGAAATTGTCTTGCCCGTCTGGTTCGCAGCTGCAGCGATAACGGCATATGTAATCTGCTTGTCGACGGGAACTCGGATCGAAAGTTTGTTCTTGTCCGTGAGTTTAATGCTCGTTCCGGTTGCGAAAATTTCATCAGCAGTCGTGGGGAGCGATTCGTTCGCGTTCATGCAGACGTAAGCGCATTGCTCGGCATTTTCCACGTTGATCGAGAAGTTCAGTGCCCCGATTTCACTTTCTAAAGCAGAAATTGAGATGCTCGGTTCGGGGATAAGGTCTGATGTTTCGTCATCACTACATGCAGAGAGCATGGCTGTCAAAGTCAATCCTACCAGGAAAAACTTCATGGAAGCAAAGTTCATCATAGAGCATTTTTTTGGTTAAAGAATAATTTCAGAATAAATATATGGATAAAAAATGATTTTACAATGTTGTTTCGAAAATAAATTAGATTATATTTTTTAGGTTCTTTGCCTCTATTATAAAATGTAAATAAATTTGCTTTTGCATTTGACTTATTCTTATCTTTGTTAAAGATTGGATGCGGTTCGGCAATCTTTGTGTGCATGCCCGTACGATTGCTTGCATCTTTTGTTATTTTTGTTGCTGTCATGAATACCGGAATCGTTGTCGTTTTATTGTCGCTCGGCGTCGTTTGCGCCGTGCTGGGTTTGCTTTTGCTCTCCCTGCGTCGGGATAACGCCCGTTTGTCGGACGAACGGGCTGCTGCGGACGAAGCTCGCCGCCTGGCCGAGGAGTCGCGCCGGGTGTCCGAAGAGAAATCCGCTGCCGCCGAAATCGAAATCCGCACCCTGGTCGAGCGGAGTACGCTGGCGCAGGCCCGTCTGGAGGCGGCCGAACAGCGAATGGCCGAGGCACGTGCCGAACGCGAAAAGATGGAGGAGACTTTCCGGACCCAATTCAAGAACCTCGCCAATGACATTCTGGGCGAACAGTCGCGCACTTTCAAGGAGACCAACCGCGAAGCGCTCGACGTGTTGTTGAAACCTTTCCGGGATAACATCGTGGAGTTCCGCGAGCGGGTCGAGAAGATCTACTCCTCCGAGAACGAACAGCGGGGGGCGTTGCGCAACGAGCTTGAACGCCTGATGGAACTCAATCGCCGCATCACCACCGAAACGACCAACCTGACCAACGCGCTCAAGGGCAATTCCAAAGTGCAGGGCGACTGGGGCGAGATGATCCTCGAAACGATCCTCGACAATTCGAACCTGATCCGGGGCGTACATTACGATACGCAGCTCAATATCAAGGACGAAGCGGGAAACAACCTGCGGCCCGACGTGGTGCTTTATCTGCCCGAAGGCAAACGGATCGTCATCGACTCGAAGGTGTCGCTCACGGCATTCGTCGGATACGTCGGGGCCGAGGACGAGGCGACCCGGCGCCAGTATCTTGCGTCGCACGTCGCGTCGGTGCGGCAGCACGTCGTCGAACTGGGTCGCAAGGAGTACCAGCGATTGCTCGATTCGCCCGATTTCGTCATTATGTTCATTCCCAACGAACCGGCGTTTCTGGCGGCGCTGCAAAACGACAGCTCCATCTGGGCCGATGCCTACGACAAGAAAGTCATCATCTCTTCGCCGACCAATCTTTTCGCTTTACTGAAGTTGGTGGACGATCTTTGGAAGCGGAACGCACAGAATAAGAATACGGCCGACATCGTTACTTACGGTACGAAACTCTACGAGCAGTTGGTGGCTTTCACCGCTTCGCTCGAAGGGGTGGGACAGTCGCTCGACGCCGCCCGGGACAAGTACAACGATGCCTACAAGCGGCTTTGCACCGGTAACGACAACATCGTCCGCTGCGGGGAGCGGCTTCGCAAACTGGGAATTCCGACCAAGAAACAACAGTCTGCCCGGACTTTGCAGGCGGCCGATTTACCGGACGAAGAGTAGCTTCGGCAGGGGCGGGATTGCCCCGGCACGACAGCGGTGCGTAACCGGTGCGAGGGGTGCTTGAAAAAGCCGGATGTCGGGAGGAGGAGATGCGAGTTTCCTCCCGAGATACGATAAAAAAAATCTACCGGGATGCTCCGTCGCCGATCACTTATCGGGCAGGAAAATTCCGGCAGATTTGTATTTCAAATTGTCTAAAGCAGCTTTTGGAGCAATACTTCGTCCTTATACCCTTCGGGGGTACGGATCCACTCCTTTTTAACCCCGACCCGGCGGAATCCGGCTCTTTCGAAGAGAGTCAGGCTGGGGACGTTGTCCGCGAGTACGTTGCACCACAGTTGCCGCAGCCGGAGTACCGTGCGGGCATACTCTTCGAGCAAAGCCAATGCCTCTGCCCCGTATCCTTTCCCGCGCTGTGCCGGATCGTAAACCAGAATGCCGACGCCTGCCCGTTCGTGCTGCGGCTCGAAATCGAACAAGTCGATGGCTCCGATCGTTTCCCCCGCTGTGTCGTCGATCATCAACCGCAGTTGTCCGCATCGGTAAATACCAGCCTGCTGCTCCTGGATGAATTGTTCGATCGAATAGTGCGAGAACGGTTCGATCGTACCGCTGACTGTCCACAACGAAGGATCGTTTTCCCACCGGCAGAGCAGTTCGAGGTCCTGAGGTTCGACGGCCCGCAGGCTGCAAATATGGCCTCGGAGCATCATTAGCAAAGTCCGAGCACCTGATTGCGAATCAACATGGCAGCACCCCAGGCGCTGGCCGTCTTGCCCATTTTCGACAAGCGGAATTTGGTGTCCTTATAAACCAGATTGAGCGAGTATTTGTTGGTCGCCGACTTGAGGGGCAGCATCAGGTAGTCGCCCGCTTCGGCCAGCTCGCCGCCTACGATGACCGTTTCCGGATTGAAGGTGTTGATCAGGAAGGCGACGGCCTTGCCCGCCTTTTCTCCGACCTCCTCGATCAGTTCGATCGAGAGATTGTCGTCGTGCTTGGCTGCGTCGATGATCTCATCGACGTGGATGGCTTCGTGCTTGTTGTATTTTTCGCGCAGGATCGTATTGACACCCTGGCTGATAAGCCGACCGAACTTCTGTTCGATCGCGATTCCCGAAACTTCGGTTTCGAGGCAACCTTTCTTGCCGCAGGAGCAGATGATTTCGTTGTCGAAGAAGGGAATGTGCCCGAACTCTCCGGCAAAGCCGCTCTTGCCGTAGTAGAGTTTGCCGTTCATGACGATACCGATGGCCAGGCCGCGTCCGAGGTGGAGGTAGAGTACGTCCATCTCGTCTTTGGATTTGCTGTTGGTGTATTCGGCATAGCATCGGGCCCGGGAGTCGTTTTCGAGCAGTACGCGGATGCCGATGCGTTGTTCGATCATATCGCGCAGGGACTGTTCGCTCGAAGTGAAATAGCGGTAACTGCGTCCCGTCGTGGGATTGACGCGTCCGCTGACGCTGACACCCACTCCGAGGATTTTCGCGCGTTCCACACCGCACGTATCGATGAAATGTGCGATATTCGAGCAGATTTTTTCGAGGCATTGAGGGCGATCCTGCAGTTCGAAGTCGGTCAAGAGTTCCTCTTTGACGATATTGTTGTGCAGGTCCGTGATGAGGAACGACATGTTGTCCCGGCCGATATTGACGCCTGCGAAATAGATGGCCGAGCTGGCCAGTCCGAAGACGTTGGGACGTCGTCCACCCGGAGTTTCGACCTTGCCCAGATCGGAGACGATGTTCTCCTGAACGAGTTCCTGAACGAGCTTGGTGATGGTCGGTACGCTGATGTGCAGCTCTTTGGTAAGCTCCGAGAGCGTACACTCCCCGTTCACCGCCATATGTGCGATGATATTTCGCTTGAAGAGGTTGTTCTTGTGCGAAATACCTTTCAGATTGTCATCTTCCTGTCGGCTGAAAAATTCGGTTAACGATGTCATAGTTATTGATGTCGTTTGATGTCTTCTGTAATTTTTGTGCAAATATAGAAAGAATTCAATCGAATTTGGCGTATTTGATCTTGTGATATGAAAAAAAATTATAAACAAAATAGAATCGATTGCTTGTCAATCGATTCTATTTTGTTTTCGGAGGCGGGTTACAACGTCGATTTCGACTCTACGACCGCTTCGGGATTCACTTTTTTGATAAGACCCTGCAGGACATACGTTATGCTTGGAAACATAATCCAGGTTTCAAGAATGTCCAAA
>ENA-OPCS01001615-OPCS01001615.1-human-gut-metagenome-genome-assembly--contig:-NODE-1615-length-11840-cov-3.263131_pt1 | contig 11840 bp, 16 predicted proteins | sample MGYA00241256_ERZ501492 | MGnify/ENA primary metagenome ERZ501492 (study PRJEB25962, sample SAMEA2042512) | human gut metagenome | biome: human gut; feature: human-associated habitat; material: faeces... | reverse complement strand
ACTTGACAACGTGAATAAAAAAGGCTAGACTAATGTCTAACCTAGTTATCTAATATTAAAGATTATAACACCATTCAAGATATGCGTTGACCAAGTCGCCTACTTCATTACTTTGATAAAAGACTTTATCATCCTTAAATAGACTTTGTATTAGTTTAGCATAGGGTTGCGTTCCTGTAAGTATATTTCTATGATGAAGAGGATTAACGCTAAATTCCTGTTGATAAATTATTGAGGTATCTTTTTTAGTCATTTCACGTGTAAAAGGCATGATAAATATAAATAGCGTTTTATCAACATTGACAATGTCGGCTTTTAACGTTTCACCGTCGAAACATATAAAGAAGTTCATTACAATGTTTTTAGGAACGTATTTAACAGGCAGTTTAGGATAAATAGCTATTTGCCAATAGCCTTGAGTTATCATTTTTAGTTTAGGATTGTTGAAACCAAAATAAGTGGACTTTGAAAGTTTGCTTTCACTATCATCACGTTTACGACAATATTCAAGAGCAACCGTTGTCAAACTTTCGCCGTAAGTATAAAAATCAATAGTGCCTTGTTTTTGCTTCTTAACATTACTCAAACCCATTTCCTGGAAGTATGGACAATATTTTGAAATTGTATTACCTAACATAAAAATTTTTACTCCAAGTCTATCACGGATTATTGTTGATAATAAGTTTTCAAACTCAACGAATTCATCCTCTAAATAACTACCACTTGTTATTACTTCATCATAAATAATCGTTTGTACGTTAGGGTATTCATAGCTTTTATAATTAAGTTCATCTTGAACGTTAAACCTATGACCGACAAGGGCTTCACGATGTACTATTCCTTTATCATCAACATTACATAACCAAAAGTCATTCTGATAATAATTCATAATACTATATTCTCCTTTAGTCCATTCTTTAATAGGTTTATTGCATAACTTTTGAATATCTTGAGCTTTCATTTCATCGCGTCGTCTTCTTATGTATGCAAATCTATTTCCGTTTTTAATAAATTCTTTTATAGCATATTCGAGACATGCAAAAGTTTTTCCATTAGAACGCTCACCAATTATAAAGTTGTATACAGCGTTAAGCTGTAATATTTTAGTTAATTTATAATATTTTTTCATTATCTTAATTCTCCTTTAAAATATTATCAATGTAATTAACAAATTCATTACTCAAGGATAAGTTATACTCAGTTTTTGATAAATGAATGCAACTTTTTTCATTATATTTATAATAATTACCTTGATAGTCTTTTACAATACCTTCTATTTCTTCATCTATGTATGTATGAATAAGTTTTCCTGTATAGTTTTGAGGAACGCTTAAGCCGTCATTGAAACGATTAAATATCTCATTATAACAAATTTTAAATTTATTACTAGGCTTTTGAATTTTTACAAGTTGTTTTTTATCGCCTATTAAATAAGGAGTTGCTTTATGTTTGTTAACGCCGGCGCATGTTAGTTCTATTTCTTCATTTGGGTTCTTTTTATTAGTTGGTGTTAATACCATATAACGTTTAGCTCCTAACGTTTTAAAGAAAATGTAAGAGGGTAAATACTTACCATTTTTAATAGTCCCCTCAAAATCCCAATAACCTAACGTTTTAACAATGCCCTCAATAGTTTTCGGTTTTACCATACTAAAAGGTAGTTTATGATAACTAAGTGCTTTTTGAAGTAATTCATCAACATGTTTATTATAGTTATTGAAATAGTCTAAATGTTTTTCAACATTACTAATTTTTATGCTGTCAGTATCGCTGTAATGATAGTCTTCTTTACATTCTAAAATACCCGTGTATAGACAATAACGAGCCCAAGAAGTCACCCATACACCCCAAGGGTAGAATAAAAAACGTTTTTTATTTTTATTATAATTTTCTAAAAGCTCTGACATTTCTTTATTGTCAATTGATCCATATGTAATTAATTTATTCACATTATCAAACGTACTAACTTCACGTACAATATCAGTAACACACATTCCATACACACCATTTAGCCAAAATTTAGAGCGTTGATAATCTTCTTCACGTCCTTTAACACCTTTTAATTTAGTCTTATTTTCGTAAAGAGTCAAAATAGCTTTTATTAATGACGTTGGTAAATAACCGCGTCTATATATTCTAAAGTTTGCAACTTCAATTTTTTCATAAGTATAAAAACTATTTATTGATTTAAAGTCAATTTCGTTGATAGTTGTTTCAAGTATATCAGCACTTACTATGCGTCCATTGTTAAGCACAACATTTTGAACATTCCAACATTTAGAATAGCTAAGACAAGTTTCCCATTTAAAACGTTTTTTAAGTCCTGTAAATTTAACGTCGAATAAACAACAATAAGTTTCGATGTAGTTTTTAAATTCTTCACTTGAATGTATTTCAACTAATCGACCTGTTGACATAGGAAAATATTTACTAACCATTTGGTAAGGGTAGTCACTAGAAAAATCGAAAGAATAAATGTTGTTGCAACGTTCGTTAATATAGTACGCGTTTGCATGTGTGAAACCACCGCTAAAAGCCCTTTTTAATTGCATATATTCATAACATGATTTAATCGTCAACCCCTCAATAAATCGCCTGTACTTTTTATATTGACCTACATCTTTATTATGATTATTATCATTATTATAAAAACACATATTTCTACAATAGCGTCTAACATAACCTGTATATGATAAAGGTATGTTGATTATACTTTTTTCATCCTCAATACATTCTTGTATGTGCGCCATTACGACTAGATTATCATTCACTAAATAATTATACTCTTTTTCTTTAATGATTGTATCGGGTGTTCTTATTCGTTCATAATCAAGATTACCAACCAATTTTTCAACTTTATATCTTTTTAAATCTTTTCCGACTTCTTCAAGTCGTTTACTTGTAAGTAGATAACTGCATCTAAATTCGACGCCTTCTTTAGTAATAGCATAAATAGGGGTTCTTTCGTCAGTTGCAAAAACGTCATTAAATTCTAACCTTGTTTTTATCCATTGAAATTCATATGCTAAGTTATGTACATATATGACTAAACGTTTATTATCATAATCAAGGTGGAAAAAATCCACTAATTTATAATATGCTTCAATGAATTCGTTCCACGTTCTACCAATAAATACTTTACCTTGAACCCCAACTCCCCACATAAACATAATAGCTTGTTTTTGTTCATTATTAAAAAATGAACTTGTTTCAATATCAAAGGAACATGATAAATTTATATAATTAATTTTTTGTTTTTTACAAGTTGTATAATCATTAATAAATAATTCTTCAATAGAATTACATTTATCATACTTCAAAGAAAGAGGAGTTATTTTGCTTTTGGATTCTTTTTTCAATTTTAGTTGCCTCCTCTTCAATTAAATCATTAATTCTTTTTTGTTGATGGTATTTGTTGAGCTTTTCAAAGCGTTTACTAATGGCCTGTTGAACTGCTTCACTTGATAACAATCCGTCACTATTTCTAGTCTTTTGAAAGTCGTTATATAAAGACCAAAATTTAGATTTATTATCAATTTTAATTCCGAAACGTTCTTCACATTCTAGTTCAGTTCGTTTTTCATAAGCCTTTTGTTTAGCAACGCTTGAGGTTTTTAATTCATTAAAATACTTAGCTTCTTTAAGTTTAGCAAGTAATTCTTGTTTGTAAAAATAGTCAGGTTTACCTTTTTGACGAGCAATTCTCAACTTTTCATTATCATCAAGTAATAAACTATCTAACGCTGGGGAATGTTGACCTGTGCGCATTTCATACTCTCTTAATTTTTTGATATTCCTATTAACTCTATACACCTCTTTTCTAACTTCTTTTTTCAATTCATTAACCGGAAGTGATAGAAGTTTATCATCAAAACTTACGTAACGTCCTGGGTAAAAACTTTTAGGTTTATGCACCATTTTAATTACCTCCTTTAATTAGTCTTAAAGACTAGCTATAAGGCTAGTCCTTAATAGTGATATCGACATCATCGAACATATCTTTAACTTTGTCAATGTTTAAATTTTCAACCATATCAGAGTTTAAAGCCATAGGTTGTTGCTTTTCCTCTTCCTCAACTACGAAAGACCATTCGTTTTTATCTTCATGTTTAGGGGGTTCATTCTCTAAAACTTTATAATTAAGCACGTTGTTGATATAAATACAAGGGTATTTTTTCTTGCCGTCTTTTCCAACATAAGGTTCATAACCAAATTCAGGTGTAGAATAATCACTTGTTAATAAACTACCTTTATATTTAGTTAACGCGTTAATATCTAACTTATAAGGGCTTAAAGCTGAAGTGTCTAGATTTTGGCTAAATCGTACACCTACATTCATATAATTACCATCTTTATTAATTAGTTTAGTGAAGTACGTTGGAAATTTATTTCCTGTTGAACTGGTTCTTTCTCCCTTGTAAAGTGTAATTAATCTCTTGTTTAAATTTTGCATAATATATTTTTAACGTTAATTTTTTTCTTTCCTGAGGTTTTATCAACAAACCCAATTTTAATTAATTAATTAATTTGTGTGTAATTAGTATATTATAATATTACCATTTTGTATAGTTATATCGTTAACATATTGTCCTGTAGGAACTTTCACAAAGTGTCTAATAGCAATATCGTAAATTGTATTAACACCTTTTTTAGCACTTGATTTAATTAAACGTTTATGAGTATATAAACGTTTTAAAGCTGTTTCCAAATCAAACAAATTATTTATATTAACTTGATTTCCTGTTATTCCTTCTTCACTATTGAAATATGCAATACTAATAGAATAATATTCATTTTTCATAAGTTCACCTCCTTAATCACAAATAGGGTATAATTCAACAATAATTAAATCAAGTGTTGTTGTAACATTACTAATAGCAACATAAGGCTTTAATCCTTTACCAATCATATAATACTTTAATTCAGGTATGCTATCGAAATAATAATCATCGCCATAATAATGTAATAAATATGTTGTTTTAAGCATGTTAAACCTCCCTCTTAATTACTTCTAATCTAGTACAATAAATAGATGTATTAGTTTCACGTACATAAATATCGAATACTTCTTCGTTATAATTATTAAGAACTAATGATATATTAATAGAATAATCAACATCTATAAATGATATAGCTCTATTTTTAAAATAAGCTACTATTGCAACATTTTTTTTTTTTACATTGTTTTTAACTAAACTATTGATATAAAATAAGTCATTTATATCGCAATATTTTGATTTTACATTTAATAATATTTTCATTTTCATTATCTCAGATCCTCCATTATCTTTTTAAAAATTCATATATATTATAATAACCACTAACAGCATATTTAATTTTCCATTCATCATCATATACACATAGTTCACTAATGTTATCTTGCTTCAATTTAATGAAATAATTGAAACATGCTTTTTTGCTGTGGGTAATTCTTGCATAAGCGTCATAGTTATGTTTTTTTAAAATGTAAATCATTTTTTTTCATCTCCTTTTAAATAGTTTGTAATTACTCAATTTTCATTTTAACACCTCATTTTAAAACATTATTTCGTCACAAATTATAATACAATGATTATTAACAACGACATATAATTTTTTACAATTAATTAATTCATTAATAGTAATTTTGTTAATATCTTTATTATGACATGTACATATTAACTCATTTTTATTATACATATATACATACTTTTCATTTTTTACATCAATTAATGTGTTAAATAATTCCTTATAATTGTTAACATTCATTTTCATTTTAAACCACCTTAGCACCTTAGTGCTTCCTTTCTTCTTTACGTATATAGTTTATCACAAAAAAAGTGACTTTTCAACAAGAAAATGAAAAAAGGCTTTATAAACTTATTTTATAAAGTTAGACGTAATAAAACCCTCAATAAAGAGGGTTCTAAACTTTATTTAATTAAGTGAACGGGTAATCATTTTCATCATAATAAGACGTCCATACACCATTTTGAAGCAATTCAAGAATAGTATTCTCAGCAGTTAACGTATAATTACCTTCTTTTAGTCGTTGTCCTGGTGCTATGTTAAAGTATGATTTTGAAAAATCATCTAGTGATATAAAGTTCATAACTAAACGTCCATAGTTATTTACAACATCAATATAATTAATTATTTCTTTATAGGCTATAGTATAATCGTTCTTTTTATATTGCACGAATGTAGATGCACCGGTTATTGTTCCTCCGCTTGCCCGATCAACAATGTTATTAGCAGTCTTTGCCGTTCCTGTCACCATTCCGACAAATTGATTAGTGGCGTTTAAAAGTCCTAAAGGATTAGCTGTTAAGCCTGCTACAGCCACACTTGAAATAGCACCAACACCACTAGCGATAGTATTCCATATACCATTTTTTTCCTGTACATTATTTTCATAAGCGTTTGTGCTATTTAATGATAATAGTATACCTAGTTGATAACTATTAGTATAGATGATTCTTGATGAATTGTCTTTAACGCTAGTTATGTAAATAGTTGCTTCACCTGTCGTTAGGTTTATCATAGAATTAACTAATAAATGAGCACCCACACAATCTAAATAATTAACTTGAACGCTTCCATACGCAACAATATAAAGCGTTATAACACTATCGCTAAACCTTGTAGCATCATTAAAGCTAATCCATGATAATTTAGTGAAATCATAATCGGCTATTAAATTATATTCGTATCTATTAGGAGCTATTGGCACTTTTGTTATACCCGCTATATCTTCATTACCTACTTTAAAAGGTATTGTTATAGCACTTCCTGTTTCGTCTCGTGCATAATCTATATAAATCGGAAATTTAATTATTGATTTAATAAATGTTTTTAAATTATCGTTTGTAATAACGGCTTGAGATAAAATTTTTAATTGACTTTCGGTTAGTTCATAAATTTGTTCATTAACTTTATTTGGAGGAGCGAACATACTACTATTCAATCCATTAATAGTACTATTACCTATTTGAACCGATGTCGCTTCAGATGTAATAACATTAACTATATATGTAGTATTAGTATTTAACGACATACTAGTAGTTTTATTGATGATCGGGTTGGTATCATTATTAATAATACTAATATCATCATTCTTTAAAAATAATTCATCTTTTAAAGTGAAATTGTTAAATTGATTAGCACGTTCTATGTATAGCTCTTCCTTTAATATTTTTTCTTTATATGTGTACAAATAATCAAGTTGAATATACCAACGCATTATACCGCCGTTTAAAAGCTCTATATTATCAATATAATAATAGTATTCTTTATTATTCCAAGACGTTGAAATATATGCTATATCTTGCAAATCGATAGCATTTTTGACATCAATATAAGTGGCATTAATATTAAATGGAATCAATAAATTTATGTCGATTGTTTTTGATAAGTGAATTGAATAATATTTATCTATGACTGCTCTAGGTCCTTTAATGTCATAAATTTTAAAAATCATTTTATAACCTCCTTTAAATAAAATAGACTAGGCTATAAAAGCCTAGCCTTTAAAAATTTAAGCTACATAGAATACAACAAAGTTTTCATCAAATGAGTTGAAGTATCTAGCTTCTTGTTTATAAAAATAGTTAGTAAATTCACTCTTAGCGTTGTAGTTGGTTAACACACGTCTATCATATAGATTAACACCTAAAGCGTCATTGTCGAACATTACAGCTAGAATTCCGTCAGCCTCAATAGTGTCACCCTCGGATGTTTTTACATGTATTTTTGAAACATCGGCAAAATCATATGCCTCGCCAGTTCCTTGCCATTTAACAACTGTTTCAGCGAGTGGAAGTTCGGTTAATTCATTATGATATGTATCACTTTGTAGGAATACATCACTAGCTCTTTTCAAATCACTTAACATAATGACATGTAATAGATTTTTAGGCGTAAAGCGTTGTTTCTTTTCAATGTTGAATAATACTGAGTATGTCTTTAACATGTCGATATACTTACCCATTTTATAAGTAGCAAATCTAATGAAATCCTTATCATAAATACATTTTTCTTTAGTTAATTTAGTTGTGTACGTATCATTATATAATTTCAATAAATTAACGGCTTTTGCTCCTGAGTGTTGTGAATATTTGCCGTCTGGTACTTCATTTTTCAAAGTCACACCAATGAAGTTATTAATAGTACGTTTAATCAAATTCTCAGTTGCTAAAGTTAAAGCATTATTAATCTTTGTGAAAATCATTTCAATGAACCTATTCATTTCATATGCATTTGTAAAGCTTTCGCGTACTTGTCGATCAGTAATAGAGCGGTCAACCTCAAACGTTGTTAACCCGTTATAAAACTTAACACTCACACCATTAGGAGCATTGAAAATGTTAGGGTCGTATGATGTTCCGTTTTCAAGTTGCCAACTTTCATTCTCGCTAACGTCCGGTATGTCAGCATCCACTTTACCTAGCGTCGAACCATATTCCCATGAGTTCATTAGAACCTTAATTCCGTCGCCTTGGTAATGTCTATCAACAAAAACCATTCTACCAATTCTATTAACTAAAGCACGTACATAATTGTCATATGCCTTAGCGTTTTCAATTGTTTCGCCAACAGCGACTAAATTTGATAAATCCTCAGTTAACAGCGTCGTTTCTTCTCCTAAGGTCGACGCTAGTACCTCATTTACTAGGGGAGCTATTTGTTTAACTTCCATTTCTTTTCCTCCTTATATTAAATATTAATAACTATATTTTTATATTTAGTTTTTTCAAATGTTGAAAGATAGAATACATTTTTTGTTATACTCGATTGAGTTGGATGCTGAGAGCCCCACGGTATAACATTCGTTTCATATTCCATAGTTGTAGTATTAATAACCCCATTATTAAAGTCACTTATACGTAACTGATTATAGTATGAACCCGAAAAATTAAGTTGGTCCAATGAACTAATACTACCTATTGCAATATAATGATTATTATTATAATCATACTCAATAGTGACAGTTCCAACAATTGGAAATAAATTTCTGAGAATAGGCTCAGTCCAAACTCGGCTAACTTGTTGATAAATATTTAAATGAAATCTAGCTTTTACAACATTAGTATCTTCCGAATTAATCACATAAATATTAGCTATGTCATTTAATGAAATATTATAATTGTATAATGTAATTATTGAATTAACTTTTTTACTTGTGATTTTATCGGGACTAACTACTATATGATAACCATATAATTCAAATTCATAATAATTATCAATGTGCTTAATTTCTTTAAAAACTGCGTTGTACTCAACTTCATCAATAACGATATTAGTTAATAACAATGCTTTTGATTTATAACTTTCTTCGATTGCTTTATAAATGTTTGTATTTAACGTTTCTAAATCGGCTAGGTCAATTCCTTTAAAATCAATAATTCTATAACCACCTTGTGTATTATTCATTTTTAACACCTACTTCTTTTGTTGTGATTTTTGTTAGCCCTTGTTCATCCCTTGCAAAAGTACAATCTCTATTGTAGATTATTGCTTCGCCGTTATTATAAGAAATGAAAATAGGGGCTTTTGCTTTTGAGTTAATTCTAATACCTGTTAACATGATAGGTTTATCAATTTTTTCAAGTTCGTTAATAATATCAGCTCTTGCCGTTATGTTGGTTTCATTTAAATCAATACCCGTTAACGATATCATTCTATAACCACCTAAATTAGTATTCATTTTAACACCTCCTATTACTATAATAAGGTATTGTAATAACTTTGTCAATATCTTCATATATCATATTGATAATATCTAGTTTTCGTAATGAGATTTCACTTTCTATCATTTGTTGACTAGTTGTCACACCGATGTTTCCACTTCGTGTTAGTTTTTCGGTTCCGGTGTTTTTTTTAGTTCTATTAGTATCAACGTTGTTACTTTCCGTTCCTGTGGATGTGTAGTCATCCGTTTTCGTTGTATCGTCCGTTTGAGTTGTTGAACCTGTGTTATTAATGGTATTATCACTACTAACAACAATATCATTTTTATCATTGTTAACAAACTCACTAGGGCTATTAAATGGACTAACTAAATGAGTATTAGAAGTATTTTCGCTGTTATTAGCCGTTGATTGCGATGAACTATCATTCATAATTGTTCCAGTATTCTTTGTTATGCCTGTGTTAACAAGGCTATTATCTTTTGAAGATTGTTCTTTACATACCTCAGTAGTTGTTAGATTAGGAGTTCTTTCCTCTTCCATTGAATAATTTTCAATAGGATTATAATCACTATAAAAAGCCTGAGCTAACCTTAGCCAGTTAGGGAAGTATTTAGCGTGAATAACTTTTGAACAAAAATCGAGTTGGCCTTCATCAACTTGTAACACCCGACTTTGAATTAGATTATAAGCGTGATTAAGTTTATAATCAGTATCAAAAATTAACCATTCTTCATTAGATATTGAAAGTAATTGTTGAAGTTTAACTACATCATCATTATAATTCGTTTTTAATAAATCAAATAAGTTAAACCCCTCAATATCTCCAATAGTTAAAGTGTTATCAAACTTCATTTTTAACATCCTCCTTAACTTCTTCTTGTTCCGCCTGAGGAGTTTCAACAACTTGTTCAAATGTTGTTTTCCACATAGGCGATAATTCAACACTAATATTTAAATTATGGATTTCATTAACTTTTTTAAATCCCTCTTTTAGATTATTTAACATATCTTGAATAAATGGTATTAAGGCTTGTTCATTGAGCCCGCTTTCACTTTCGTTTATGCTTTCACGCTTCATATTGTAGTTAGCATTAACACCTATTTCGTTCCATAGGCTAGCAACACAATATTGTTTCAACTCAATTAAATCCTTTAAATTATTGACTCTAACCGGTTGTTGAACGTCTTTTAGTCCCTCTTGTCCTTGTAAAAAAGCGTTTGAAACTATTGCACTTGGTTGTACTCCATCTTCTACAGCTTTATTATAGTTATCAAAAGCATCTTTCACACTTTGAGTGTCAGCAACGAAAGTATTTACTTTACGTGTATTTATTACCCCTAACCTTAGCGATAAATCACATTCGGTCATTATAGTGGCATACTTATTAATAAGAGGGTATAACCCCATTATGTAAGTATCATTCCTTATTAATACAGCGTCCTTATCATCTTGAATATTTAAGGTCTTATCATAATTTAAATAAGGGTTGGAAATTATTACTTGCACCGGTTCATAGTATGCATTATACACACCCCCAAGGCCACCCGTAAAAGCATATATATTTCCCTTTATTTTTTCATTAGGCACTACACACCACCCATATGAAAAAAGTAAACGTAATATATCATGTTTGGGCATGCTTTTAGGTAATCCCTTAATATCGAAAATTGAAAAACACTTATCAAAGAAGTAAAGTACATAGCTATCAAATAGACTTTCTTTATTGAAACCCTCTTGAGGTATGTTTAACAACCATTCTTGACGTTTAATTACTTGCGTTTTTGACATTAATATCAACTCCTAACTTATCACTTAATTTAATCAATGCTTGCGTGTTGTTTTCAATTGTCGCAGTAAGTTTACTAATATCTTCTTTGTGCTGTTCATTTAACTTACAAATTACATATACTAGAATTAAGCACATTGCACAAGGGAAACCAACCATACTTATTAATTGTGTAACTTTATCCATAAATAACACCTCCTATATTTAGTCTAGCCTTTTTTATTCACGTTGTCAAGTAGTCTTGATAACTATGTGTTATGAAGATAATGTGATAATCTTGTTTTGATAACTAGGTGACAAGCATAAGGTATGAGTGTCAAGGGTTGGAAGCTATGGATTTAAATCGAGTTGTGAGGTGAGGGAGCGTGGGGGATTCACTGTG
>ENA-OPCS01001607-OPCS01001607.1-human-gut-metagenome-genome-assembly--contig:-NODE-1607-length-11941-cov-1.591031_pt1 | contig 11941 bp, 8 predicted proteins | sample MGYA00241256_ERZ501492 | MGnify/ENA primary metagenome ERZ501492 (study PRJEB25962, sample SAMEA2042512) | human gut metagenome | biome: human gut; feature: human-associated habitat; material: faeces... | reverse complement strand
CATCCGCGTTCTCCTGATACGGGAATATCCATTTGTCCTCACCCCGGCGTACGCTGGGCCAGCGTGCGATCGTGTCGCGTGCGGAATATCCGCGGAACCGATAATCACGGATGATGCGGCGTAAGAGGCGATTGTCGGTTGTCGGAATCCAGTTATGGTTGTCCAGCGAGATGGAAGTCAGCACGGATACATAGATCCGGTATTTGTAGCGATCTTCAATCATGGAGGTCAGTTCGGGGTTCAGGGCATGGATGCCTTCTATCACCAGGACGGAGTTTTTCTGCATCTTCAGTTTCTTCCCTTTGAAAACGCGGTGACCTGTTTCAAAATCGAAGCTCGGCACTTCGATCTCTTCGCCTGAAAGGAGTTTCTGCAATTCACTGTTGAAATAAGGCAGGTCGAGCGCATACAGCGATTCGAAATCATATTCGCCGGATTCGTCCTTTGGCGTATCTTCACGGTTCAGGAAATAATCGTCCAGTGAAAGTCCGACCGGATGGATCAAATTTGTAATCAACTGAATCTCCAACCGTTTGCAGAAAGTTGTTTTTCCCGAAGAAGACGGACCGGAAATCAATACGATACGGATACCGCTATCGTAGCGGGCGGCAATCTCCTCTGCGATCTTGGCTACCTGTTTTTCCTGCATGGCTTCGGAAACCATAATGACCTCGGATGCCATATCCTTCTCTATCGCCCGGTTCAGGTCTCCGACGTTATCCAATCCGACCGTGCGTTGTAGCGTCAGATGTTCCTTATAAACTTGAAACATTTTATCTTGGCGGATGACCGGTTCCAACTCTGTCGGATTCGTCCTTTGGGGTACGCGCAGCAATACGCCGTCGAAATAAGGAACCAGGTCGAAATGCTGTATATAGCCGGTGGAAGGAGTCAGGCAACCATAGAAATAATTGATATAGCCGTCCAGTTCGTAATAAGACGTATAAGGCATACCGGCGCTTTCGATCAGACGGGCCTTGTCGTTCATGTCCCTTTCACGGAACAAGACTGCTGCATCGACCGTGCGGATCGTTTTCAAATGGAAAGGAAGGTCTGCGTCGATGATTTCACGCATCCGCTTCTTGATTTTGCCAATCGTTTCTTCGTCTATGTCTTTGCCGTTGTGGATAACGCAATAATAGCCTTTCGAGATGGGATGTTCCAGGTTCAGAGTTGCCGAAGGGAGTACATCGTTCACTGCTTTCGAGAAAATATGACAGAGGGAACGGACATATGTCCGCATCCCTGAAAGTCCGGAATAGTCGACATATTCAACATCTTTCGGATGCCAGCAACGGAAGGTAAGCCCTTCTGTTTTGTTATTTACCTGCGCATTCATCGGGCGTAACCGGAGGGGTGCGCCAACCAGTGAATAGATGTCCAACAGCGAGGAGCCGATCGGCACCTCTTTATAAGTATTGTTATTTTTGCAATAAATTGTAATAGTTTCAGACATGGTATCTCAGTTATTATTTATACTTTTGTCCCCTAAAGTTAGGAATATTAATCGGATATACATCCACTTAAACGTATTTTAAATGGACTATTCATTTTTTGATTTTCTACGCCTTATAGGTTCCTTAGGTTTGTTCCTGTACGGTATGAAGATCATGAGCGAAGGTCTGCAGAAATTTGCGGGAGACAGTCTGCGCAGGATTCTGACGGCCATGACGACGAACAGGGTTACCGGAGTGCTTACCGGGGTTTTAATTACAGCCCTGATTCAATCATCATCCGCCACTACAGTCATGGTGGTCAGTTTCGTAAACGCCGGTCTGCTCACTCTTACCCAATCTATCGGAGTTATAATGGGAGCCAATATCGGTACAACCGTTACCGCCTGGTTGATCTCGGCTCTCGGGTTCAAAGTTGACATTGCGGCTTTTGCCCTTCCTCTACTCGCATTCGGTATTCCACTCCTGTTTTCCGGGAAAAGTTCACGTAAATCGGTCGGAGAGTTCATTTTCGGTTTCTCTTTCCTTTTTATGGGACTTCAGGCCTTAAAAGCCAATGCACCGGATCTTGGGGCCAATCCGGAGATGCTTGCCTTTGTACAGAATTATACTGACATGGGGTTCTTGTCCATCATCCTGTTTCTGTTCATCGGAGCTATCCTGACAATGATCGTGCAGGCTTCTGCTGCGACGATGGCTATCACGTTGATTATGTGTGCTAACGGATGGATTGATTATCATCTGGGAGTCGCGCTTGTGCTGGGTGAAAACATCGGTACGACGATTACCGCTAATTTGGCCGCCTTGACTGGCAATACGCAATCCCGGCGGGCTGCTTTGGCGCATCTCGTCTTCAATATATTCGGCGTTATGTGCGAAACCAAACCTTATTTCTACGGCACTGGTCGTCGTAAGGCTGCCGTATCTTGGTTCGTCACCGATGTCATGAATATATCTGATCCAGCAGTGGCTGTTTCTTTCAAGTTGGCTGCTTTCCATACGGCTTTCAATATCAGCAATACCTTTATAATGATTTGGTTTGTCGGGCTGATCGAGAAGACGGTTTGCTTCCTTATCAAAGGAAAGAAAGACGAGGACGAGGAATATCGTTTACGTTATATTACGGGGGGTATGCTGTCGACAGCCGAACTTTCGATCTTGCAGGCACATAAGGAGATCACGCTGTTTGCCGAGCGTACAGGCCGTATGCTGGATATGGTGAAAGCGCTGTTCTACGAGAAGAATGAGGATGCTTTCCTTAAAATTTATAGCCGTGTCGAGAAATACGAAAGTATCAGTGACCGGATGGAGATCGAGATTGCCAATTATTTGACTTGCGTGGCGGAAGGTCGCTTGAGTTCGGAAGGTAAGGAAGAAATCCGTATCATGCTGCGTGCCGTATCGGAGATCGAGAGTATAGCGGACTCTTGCAATAACATGGCGAGAAGCATCAAACGTCGTAACGAGTTTAAATCGATATTCACAGACGAGCAGAATCACAATGTGGACCAGATGTTGGCACTTACGGAGAAGGCTTTGCATCGTATGATTGAGATTCTGAAGAAGTCGGAGCTTGTACGCGACGATGTCAATCCGTCTTATAATATCGAAAATGAAATAAACAATTACCGCAATCAGTTGAAGATCCACAATGTAGAAAATATCAACAATAAGAAATACCAGTATCAGGACGGTGTCTACTACATGGATATCATTGGTGAAGCTGAGAAGTTAGGCGACTATGTGCTGAATGTGGTACAAGCAGTTATTGAGAAGAAGATTTAAGAAAATATGAGTCTGATGACGCAGATATAATTTTATTTATTTGAATCTGCGTCTATCAGACTTGTGTGAATCACAGTGTCACACCGGATTTGAAAATTGCGATCTCTCTGTAACCGTTCTTTTCATTGTTAGTCGGGTTGCCACTTGCGATACCGATGATAAACTGGATAAAACATTCACAAAGTTCCTCCATGCTTTTGCCCTCCAAAAGGGAGCCGGCATTGAAGTCGATCCAGTTCGGTTTGCGGGCATTTAGATTACTGTTGGTCGAAACTTTGACTGTCGGAACAAATGTGCCGAACGGAGTTCCTCTTCCGGTTGTGAACAAAACCAGATGACAGCCGGATGAAGCAAGAGCCGTACTGGCTACGAGATCGTTCCCGGGGGCACTCAACAAATTCAGTCCCTTTGTTTTTAGCTGTTCACCGTAAAGCATCACGTCTCGGACAGCCGATGTTCCGGCTTTTTGCGTGCAACCCAGGGATTTCTCTTCCAGGGTGGAAATGCCTCCTGCCTTATTACCCGGAGAAGGGTTTTCGTAAATCGGCTGTTTGTTCTCTATAAAATAGGATTTGAAGTCGTTAATCAGATGAACGGTCTTCTCAAAGACAGCTTTCGATTCGCTCCGGTTCATCAGGATCGTCTCGGCGCCAAACATCTCCGGAACTTCTGTCAGGACGGTTGTCCCTCCCTGGGCTACCAGAAAGTCGGAAAAGACACCTAACAGCGGATTGGCCGTAATACCGGAAAATCCATCCGATCCTCCGCATTTCAATCCTACACGCAATTCATTTAAAGGAATATCTGTCCGCTGATCCTGCGAAGCAATCGCATAGAGTTCTCGCAACAGTGCCATTCCCGTTTCCAGTTCATCGTCCACCTTTTGCGTTTCCATAAAGCGGATACGTTCCGTATCGTAATCGCCAAGTATTTCACGGAAAGCGCCGACCTGGTTGTTTTCGCAACCTAACCCGACAACGAGAACTGCACCGGCATTCGGATGCAGAACCATATCCCGTAAAATCTTCCGGGTATTCTCATGATCGTCTCCCAGTTGGGAACAGCCATAATTATGAGGGAATGCGACGATCGCATCGACTCCGGCGCCCTGTGTCTCCTGTTGTAACCGATCTGTCAATCGATGTGTGATACCGTTGACGCAACCGACGGTCGGAATCACCCATATCTCATTCCGGATTCCCACTTCTCCATTCTTGCGGCGATATCCTTTAAAGGAAAGCGGCTTTCCGGATGACTGTTCCGGAGTAGGTTGCGGATTGAATTCATATTCCCGTAACCCTTCCAGATTGGTCTTGATATTCTTTTCATTCACCCAGCTTCCGGCAGTTATCGCTTTACGGGCATGTCCGATGGGAGCGCCATATTTAATTATATAGTCTCCCTCTTTAAAATCCTGTAAGGCTACTTTGTGTCCTGCCGGGATATCCTGCAGGACGATGATCGTTTTACCGTTGATATCCAAAGATGCACCGGCCTGTAAATCCTTTACGGCGACGATGACATTGTCTGCCGGATTTATTTGTATATAAGTCCGCATCAGCAAATTTCTTTAACGACATTAAGCATTCCTTTTTCTTCAATGGCATCCAGGAAACCTTTTACCATACTGGTTAATCCAGGAATGCGGTTCAAGTCTTCTCCCCAAATGGAAGTCGCAGCCAATACGCCTTCGGCGACTTGACCGGTCGAGCCAGTAGCCCAAAGGTCTTGCAATAGTTGAAGAATCTCGGCGGAATCATTCGGTTCGGATTTTGCTCCATCGGTACGGACATATCCTTTATAATAGGTAATAATAGCTGCCAGACCTAACACCAGTCCTTTGGGCAACTCGCCTTTCCGTTCCAGATAAATTTTCAAGCCCGGCAGGTCACGTGTTTCATATTTAGGAAATGAGTTCAGCATGATCGAGACAACCGAATGATCGACGAACGGATTGTTAAAACGTTCCATAACGTCATTGCCGAACTGTACCAATTCTTCTTTCGGCAGATTCAGCGTTTCCAGCAATTCCCCGAACATCACTTTGTGGATGTATTTCCCTAAAATGTCGTGTTGGCAGGCATCCCGCACGATATTTACTCCGGAAAGCCAAGAGACGGGTGCTAAAACAGTATGAGGACCGTTCAAAAGGGTCACTTTCCGCTGGTGGTAAGGTTCCTCGCTCGGAACAAACAGTACATTCAAGCCAGCTTTGTCTGCCGGAAACTCTTTGGCGACCGATTCGGGCGCTTCGATTACCCATAAATGGAATATTTCCGCCTGTACGACTAAATTGTCGTTATATTGCAGTTTCTCTTTAATTGAATCGATCTCTTTACGTGGAAATCCCGGGACAATACGGTCGACCAGCGTCGCATATACACCGCAGCATTCCGTAAACCAGGTTTTGAAATCTTCTCCTAATTGCCACAAATCGATATACTGGTAAATGGTCTCTTTCAGTTTATGCCCGTTCAGGAAGATCAATTCGCACGGAAAGATGAGCAAGCCTTTGTCTTTTTCTCCGTTAAATGTTTTGTAGCGGTGATAAAGCAATTGCGTCAGCTTGCCCGGATAAGAAGAAGCAGGCGCGTCCTCCAACTTGCAAGCCGGATCGAAGGTGATTCCTGCTTCCGTCGTATTTGAAATGACGAAGCGCATTTCCGGCTGTTCCGCCAGTTTCATGAATGCGGAAAAATCCACATAAGGATTCAACGCGCGGCTTATCACATCGATCCGGGTAAGGCTGTCGACTTTCTTGCCTTTGTCTAATCCCTGAAGATTGACATGGTATAAGCAATCCTGTGCGTTCAACATGTCGACCATTCCCCGGTCGATAGGCTGGACCACCACAACGCTGCTGTTAAAATCCACTTTTTCATTCATCTTCTGGATAATCCAATCCACGAATGCCCGGAGGAAATTGCCTTCGCCGAACTGGATAATCCGTTCCGGATACAGCATTTTGCCGGCAGTTTTTTCATTCAATTCTTTCATTTTACTATTCATTTAAAATCTGTTCATTAATGGCAATCAGAGCCAATTATATAAATTCGGCGCCTAATTTAAAAGAAATCTCGGATTTATTTAGTATATTTGCATAAAACTTATCCGTAACTGGCAAGAACAGTCTTTTTTATACCATGAAACATTTTCTTATTAACGCATCTATTTTATTATCAATTTTAATTATGATAACATCCTGCTCACCAAAGGTCGAAATGATTCCAGCAGAGTTGGCTTATCAGGCTGAAGCGACTACTGGAGAAGGTTCTATCTGGCATCCCGAGCGTCACACTTTGTTTTGGGTGGACATCGAAGGGCAAACATTATACGAATATCATCCCGATACAAAAGAATGTAGTTCCTGGAAGTTCGATCGTATGGTATCGACGGTGGTTCCCGAAACGGACAGTACGGTTATCATAGCCTTGCAAAATGAAATTGTGCGGGTAAACCTGCATGACGGCCATACCACTTCCATTGCTCCGATACCTGACGAAAACGGTAAAGTGCGTTGTAACGACGGTAAATGCGATCCTGCCGGACATTTGTGGGTAGGGACGATGGGATTTGGTGCACCTAAAGGTGCCGGGACCTTGTACACTGTTTCGCCTGCCGGAACTGTCACCACGAAATTGAAAAAGGTCACGATTTCAAACGGGATTGTCTGGCCGTCCAATAAGAAGTTTATGTATTATAACGACACGCCGACCGGTAAGATAGCCCGCTACCGCTACGATGCCGACAACGGAGATATCTTGTTCGACGGTATAGCCGTTACCTTGCCCGACGGGACGGGAGCACCCGATGGTATGGCGATTGATAGCGACGATCACCTTTGGGTAGCCCAATGGGGAGGATATGGTGTTTATTGCTACAATCCCTACACGGGAGAATTGCTGGCGAAAGTAGAGGTTCCGGCACCTAATGTCGCTTCTTGCGCTTTCGGGGGCAATAAAATGGATACGCTTTACATAACAACGGCTCGTGCAGGCTTGTCCGAGGAACAACTCCGGGAATACCCCTTAAGTGGCAGTGTATTTTGTTGCAAACCGGGTATTAAAGGTGTAAGGGCCAACTGTTTCGGGGAATAAATCTCCCGAAGATTATTTATCACAAATGTAAACAGCTTCTCAAAATTTATTGTTTACTTTGTAAAACATTGAAAAAGATATATGACTAAGAGTAAATCTGAAAAGAAAAGTAATAAACCGGGGAAGAAGAAAAGCAATTCCAAAGGCGAAAACAAACGGATGAAAAAAGAGGCTATGATCAATGCCATCATCAACGTTTTCAAGTCTTCTCCCAAAGAACCTTTTAACTATCGACAAATCAGCAGTATGATAGGAGTAACCAATCAGGTGCAGAAGTTGCAGGTGGTGGATATCCTGTATGCTCTTTCTTCCGACAACTTCATTTCCGAAATAGACCGGGGACGTTACCGTTATAATAATTGGGGAACGACTGCTATCGGAACCTTTATGCGCCGTCAGAATGGCAAAAACTCTTTTATTCCCGAAGATGGGGGGACGCCGATTTTTGTGGCAGAGCGAAACTCCGCACATGCGCTTAACGGTGATAAGGTAAAAATACAGCTTCATGCCAAGAGAAAAGGGGCTGACCCGGAAGGCGAGGTTATCGAGATACTGGAAAGTGAGCGACGATTGATTACCGGTAAACTACAGGTGACCAAAGGATTTGCGTTCCTGATAACGGAAGACAAAACGCTCGCAAACGATATCTTTATCCCAAAAGACAAGTTGAAAGGTGGCAAGACTGGCGACAAAGCGATCGTCCGTATTACCGAATGGCCGGAGGAAGCCAAGAACCCGCTAGGTGAGGTGGTAGATATTTTGGGTACCGCCGGTGAAAACAATGCGGAGATGAACGCTATTCTGGCAGAGTTCAACCTTCCGTATAAATATCCGGTCAATGTAGAGAAGGCTGCGGAAAAGATATCGGAAGCAATTCCCGAAGAGGAAATTGCCAAGCGTGAGGATTTCCGTGGCATCACGACTTTTACGATTGACCCGAAAGATGCTAAGGACTTCGATGATGCCCTTTCCGCCCGTAAGTTGGATAATGGCAATTGGGAAGTAGGCGTTCATATCGCCGATGTGACCTACTATGTCAAACCCGAAAGTCTGATAGACCGGGAAGCTTTCAGTCGTGCGACATCTGTTTATCTCGTGGACCGCACTATCCCGATGTTACCGGAACGTCTGTGCAATCAGATCTGTTCGCTCCGTCCGGATGAAGAAAAACTTTGTTTTTCCGCAGTTTTCGAGTTGAATAAGGATGCCGAAGTCCAACAATCCCATATCACCCGTACCATTATCAAGAGCGACCGTCGCTTCACTTATGAAGAAGCTCAGGTTGTCATCGAGACAGGAGAAGGCGATTATAAAGAAGAAATCCTGATGCTTAACAGCATGGCGCAAAAATTGCGTGACCGTCGCTTTAAGGACGGGGCAATCGCTTTCGACCGTTACGAAGTCAAATTCGACATAGACGAGAACGGTAAACCGTTAGGAACCTACATCAAAGAATCGAAGGAAGCTAATAAACTGATTGAAGAATTCATGCTGCTGGCCAACCGTACGGTAGCCGAGTTTGTCGGAAAGAGCAAGAATAGGACAAAGAAAACGTTTGTCTATCGTATTCATGAACAGCCGGATCCTGAAAAATTGAGGGACTTCTCCGCATTCATCAGCCGCTTCGGTTACAAGATGCGTACGGAAGGGACGAAAACGGATATATCCAAAGGTATCAACAAGTTGTTGGATAACGTACAGGGTAAACCAGAAGAAAATCTGGTGGAGACGCTGGCTATCCGTTCCATGCAGAAAGCTCATTATACGACGGATAATATCGGTCATTATGGGTTAGCAATGGACTATTATACACACTTCACTTCTCCTATCCGCCGTTATCCGGATATGATGGTACATCGTTTGCTGGAACGCTATCTGGCAGGTGGCCGTAGTGTGATAAAGAGCAAGTATGAGGAGTATTGCAAACATTGCTCTGAGATGGAAATAGTGGCTTCAAATGCCGAACGTTCTTCCATCAAGTACAAACAGGTCGAGTTTATGAAAGATAAACTGGGACAGGTATTCGATGGTGTCGTATCCGGTGTCACCGAATGGGGTTTGTACGTGGAGCTGAATGAAAACAAATGTGAGGGGCTTGTCCCGATCCGTGATCTCGATGATGACTTCTATGAGTTTGACGACAAGAACTATTGTCTGCTTGGTCGTAGAACGAAACGTACTTACCAATTAGGAGATGCCATCACGGTAAAAGTAGCACAAGCTAACCTGGAGAGGAAACAGCTGGACTTTGCACTGGTTTAAACAATTGACAATTGACAATTAGTTCGGCCTTTGGTCGATTGCTCTATCTCTAAAATTGTCAATTGTCAATTCCAAAAGAGAAGTCCTGTCACTCCACAGGCAATCAATCCTAATCCCAAAAGAGCATAGAAAATACGGGCGCCTTTGCGCCCCAGCCACTTGACGAATGTCATGGCTCCACTGGTTTGGAAATACCAGTCGAGATTCAGGATTGCAGCGACAATCGAGAATATCCCTAATGCGATAAAGAGTGTCAGGATAAAATATTCGGTAGGTTCCATCTTATTTCACTTCTACGGTGCGGGAACCGTCCAGGTTTTCTGTAATGGCAACTTCCACAACGTCACCCGGCAATAATTCTTCGATCTTTTCCGGCCATTCGATAAAGCAGAGAGCACCGCTATAGAAATAGTCTTCCGTGCCTATATCTTCCGCTTCGCTTAATTTGTTGATGCGGTAGAAGTCAAAATGATAGATCAGTTCACCGGTTTCTCCGCTACGATATTCGTTGATAATGGCGAACGTCGGGCTGTTGATGACATCTTCCACGCCTAACTCTTCGCAGATAGCCTTGATGAAAGTGGTCTTCCCGGCTCCCATATCGCCCCGGAAAGCGAAAACGGTACGGTCGTCCATCCCGGCAATAAACTCTTTGGCTGCTTGGCGGATCGTATCTAAACTTTCGATTTTAATTGTATGCATAACTTTAATAATTGTCAATTGCCAATTGACAATAGACAATTCAGTGAGAAAGAGAATTGGTAATTGACAGCCGGCAATTGAAGTTTTCGATTGCAAAGTTAAAACAATTGTCAATTGTCAATTGTCAATTGCCAATTATTTTGCGGTTGCTAATTATTTTACTGTCATAGTAATGAAAGGAATCAGCATTTCTTCCATCGAAATACCACCGTGTTGGAATGTATTCTTATAATAAGAAACATAATAATTATAGTTGTTCGGATAAGCAAAGAAATCATTGTTCATCGCAAAGATGTATTTGCTGCTCAGGTTCGGGGAAGGTAACCCTGCCTTGTCGGGAAAACGGATGTCAAATACTTCTTTCGGATTATAATTCAAGTTTTTGCCAACCTTGTAGCGCAGGTTGGTATTTGTATTCTTATCGCCTATTACTTTCTGCGGGTTATCGACACGGATAGTACCGTGGTCGGTCGTAACGATCACTTTATATCCTTTTCCGGCAATACGCTTGAAAAGTTCCAGCGTGCCCGAATGCTGGAACCAGGAACGTGTCAGGCTGCGATAGGCAGCTTCGCTCTGGGCCAGTTCGCGGATCATCTTGTTTTCGGTACGGGCATGGGAAAGCATATCGACAAAGTTCAGTACCACCACATTCAACTGGTTATGAAATAGGGAAGGGACGATATTTAGCAATTTGTCGTTATATTGCGAATCATGCACCTTGTGATAGGAGAAGGTATATTTCTTACGAAACCGCTCGATCTGCGTCCGGATAAGCGGTGCTTCGTTCAGGTTTTTCCCCTCCTCGCTATCCTCGTCCACCCAAAGTTCCGGAAACATCTTTTCGATCTGCAAAGGCATCAGCCCAGAGAAGATCGAGTTGCGGGCATACTGTGTGGCAGTCGGAAGGATACTGTAGTATAGGCTTTCGTCGAACGTATAGTATTCGGCAAGCAGATCCTTTACTTCGCGCCACTGATCGAGACGGAAGTTGTCGATCAGGATGAAAAAGACCTTATCTCCGTTGTCGAGCATCGGGAATACTTTCTTTTTGAATAAATCCGGGCTCATCAATGGGCGGATTCCGGGGTTCTGAATCCAGTCCACGTAATTCTTTTTGACAAATTTGCCGAATGCACTGTTCGCCTCCTGTTTCTGCATGCGTAGCAGGTCGGTCATCGGAACCTGACTGTTTTCCAGTTCTATTTCCCAATAGACAAGCTTCTTGTAAACCTCCATCCAGTCGTCGGTCGTTAGCGAGTCGTTGATCTGCATGCCGATACGCCCGAACTCCTGCTGATAGCCGACAGTTGTCGTCTCGGATATAATTACATTCTTATGAACATTCTTTTTGATAGACAAGAGCAACTGATTTGGATTGACCGGTTTGATCAGGTAATCGGCGATCTTGTTACCGATAGCCTGGTTCATGATGCTTTCTTCTTCGCTCTTGGTAACCATGACGACAGGGACATCGGGATTGATCGCCTTGATCTGTGCCAATGTTTCCAATCCGGTCAGCCCCGGCATATTCTCGTCCAGGAAAATAATGTCGAACGACTCTTCCTTACAGCATTCGATGGCGTCCTGCCCGCTGATTTTCATTTGTTGTATTTTCAACCCTTGATTATCGGGTCAACA
>ENA-OPCS01001601-OPCS01001601.1-human-gut-metagenome-genome-assembly--contig:-NODE-1601-length-11983-cov-2.379359_pt1 | contig 11983 bp, 9 predicted proteins | sample MGYA00241256_ERZ501492 | MGnify/ENA primary metagenome ERZ501492 (study PRJEB25962, sample SAMEA2042512) | human gut metagenome | biome: human gut; feature: human-associated habitat; material: faeces... | reverse complement strand
TGCGCCGCCAGCCGTTTTTCTGCGTTCACGCGCCAGGGCGGCAAGTTCGCCGTAGGTATAAGTATGTTCTTCTGTTATTAAAGCCGCCTTTTCGGGCGGCTTTTCTGCAATTAGCTGCAAGTAATCCATATTAACATCTCTCAATCAAAAGTGCCGTGCCAACGCCGCCAGCCGCCGCTACGGATGCCGCACCAAACCTACCGCCGCGCTTTTGCAGCGATTTTAGCAGGTGCAGCAAAATAATGGCTCCCGAAGCTCCGTAAGGATGCCCGTACGCCAGCGCACCACCGAAAACATTATAGCCGTCTTCATGCCCCGGAAAGGCACGGCTGAACATAACGTCGATAACGGCAAAGGCTTCGTTCAGTTCAAAGCAGTCTATCTGCGTATGCGAAAGCCCGGCCCTTTGCAGCAGCGCATTAAGCGCAAAAATTGCGCTTTTGGGGCTTACCAACGGGTCGCCGCCCGTTGCCGCACTGTGCCGCACTTTGGCCTGCACCGCAAGGTTATGCGCTCTGGCATAGCTTTCGCTTGCCAGCAGCACAAACGCCGCGCCGTCATTAGTCAGGCAGGCATTGGCAGCATTGGTAAATCTGCCGCCTTCCAGCACGCAGGGCAACCTGTCCAAAAGGCGCTGGCTCATTTTGGGGCGTATGCCTTCATCGCGCACAGCGCCGAAGCACGGCACTATAATATCGCTTAACGCTCCGTCTGCCGCTGCCTGTGCCGCCAGCTTATGGCTGCGCAGTACCCAGGGGTCGCTTTCCGCACGGCTGATGTGCTCACGCTCTGCCGTAAGTTCCGCTCCCTCCAGCATTACCGTTTCGCGGTGAATGCCCGGCATGAACTTGGCCACGCTGTAAGTTTCTTCGCCCTTATAATCGGGGTGGTTGGCGTTGTAGCCGCGCCGCGGCTGGGTAGACGTGCTTTCAAAGCCGCCGGCAATAATTACCTCTGCTTCGCCTGCTTCAATTGTTGCCGCCGCCATCGCCACGGCTTCCAGCCCGCTGCCGCACTGCACGTCCACGCTTACGGCGGGTATGCTTTCCGGCAGCCCTGCTTCCAATGCCGCCAGGCGCGCAATGTTGCCGCCCGCGCCCACGCCGTTGCCGCAAATTATCTGCTGCGGCACAATATTATATTTTTCCGTTACCGCTTTCAGCACCGCTGCGCCCAAAAGCTCTGCCGGTATGTGCTTATACACGCCGCCCGTCAGCCCAATATAGCTGCGCAGCCCGCCAATTAAACAAACCTTATCCATCAGCGCCCGCCGCCAATCGCTCTTTGAATGGGCGCCGTAATATACGCCGCCGCTATGCACTTAACAATATCCATCGGAATAAACGGCAAAGCACCGGTAACAACGGCTTCTTCCCAGCCGATGCCGGTAATGAATTTAAGCTGCGCCACGCCCAGAAGGTAAATTACCGGTATGCCGATAACAACGCCCAGAAATACGCAGCGCTTAAAGCCGTAATTATTGCCGCGCAGCCAGCTGATGATAAGCGCTGCCACTAAAAAGCCGAAAATATATCCGCCGGTAGGCCCAAACAGTTTGCCGGGCCCTGCCGTGCCGCCCGTAAACACCGGCAGCCCCGCAAGCCCCATTAAAAGGTATGCGCACATGGTAATAAGCACCTGCCGCGGCGTAAGCAAAAAGCCCAAAAGATTTACAAACACCGTTTGCAGCGATATTGGCGACAGCGAAAACGGCAGCGGAATTATTACATATGCCGATACGCAGTTCATCGCCATTAAAAGCGCCATTTTTACCATCTCGCGGACACCGTCCGGCCTGTTTGTGCCATTCATTGTTTTAACTCTCCTTTATACCTACCGTAAACAGCTCACGCCCGCCGCAGTAGCCGTCAAGCGACGCGCCGTTTTTGTATATGTCAATCTGTTCTCCTGCAAAAGCAGGCATTTTAAATTTAACGTCCCAGTTCAGCGGCAGCGGCTTGTTTAAAGCGCGCCACAAATGCTCAATCATGCACAGCCCCGGTACAACGGGGTTTTCGCCGCGGTGAATGGAATTAGTATCGTCCACGGCATCAAGATAAGCGTTGATTTCCGGCTTATCAATAACAAAGCTCAGCTGTTTTTCGCCCTGCGGCACCGTTTCCGGCATTTCACCGGCACGCACCAGCGGACGCAGCAGCGTTACCGTCAGCGAAGCCGCGCCTTCTTTATAAGCCTCGATAATGCCCATGCGCGGCGGCGCCATTTTTACCGGGCGCGTTGAGTAATCTCCGTTTTCCAGCGCGGATGCTTTAATAACGGCTCTTGCCATTACCGCACCGTCATAAGTCGGGCCGTTGTATTCTGATAATGCCCTGATAAGTTTTAACATAGTTCACCACACCTTTACTTTTTAATTATAAGTTTTGCCGTTTTTATTGTCAACCTTTTATTCGTTTATGGTTAACATCATTTTTTCAGACTTTTGCGAATTTATTTTTTGCTGTTTATTTTACACTTTTCTGCTTGTAAATACAATGCAAACTGCTATAATATAGTTATTTTCTCTGTTTAAAAACTTTTAAAAATAAGGAGCACAATCATGTCCGCAGTAAAAAACGCCGAAGGCACGCAAAAACTTTCCGTTTTTAAAATGACCTGGCCAATTTTTATTGAAATACTTTTGCAGATGATGGTCGGCAATGTAGACCAGTTCATGCTCAGCCATTACTCGCAGCACTCTGTTGCCGCCGTAGGCAACGCCAACCAGATTATCAATATCGTTATCCTCGCTTTAAGCGTAATCAGCATGGCAGCTACCATTTTAATTGCCCAGCACCGCGGCGCGGGCAACCGCGAAAAAGTTGCCGAAGTCTGCACCGTTGCCCTGCTTGCCAATATGGTTTTCGGCGTTATCATCAGCGCAGCGCTGTTTATTTTTGACGGTTTCTTTTTAAGCCTCCTGGATGTACCGGCAGACATCTGGGCCGAAGCCTCACTCTTTTTGCGCTACATAGGGCTTTTTATAGTAGTGCAGTCTGCCTATATCTCTTTTATTTCGTTCTTCCGCGGCTATTCCCTTTTAAAAATCACCATGATTACCTCCGTAGTGATGAACCTTATCAATATCGCGGGCAACTGCATTTTAATTCATGGCCTGGGGCCGATACCGTCACTCGGCGTTTTGGGCGTAACCATATCCACCAACACCAGTAAAGTGCTGGGGCTGCTTTTAATTTTATACTTCTTCCGCAAATTTATTGATATCCGCCTTTCGTTTAAATACCTGCGCCCGTTCCCCAAAAGCACGCTGTATAAAATTTTGTACCTGGGTCTGCCCTCCGGCGGCGAATCGCTTTCCTACCAGATTTCGCAGATGGTTATTATGCGCTTTGTTAACGTAATGGGCATCGTGGTTATTACCACCAAAATTTACGCCTATATTATTGCCATGTTTTCCTATATCTATTCGCAGGCGCTTGCCATGGCAACGCAGATTATCGTCGGCTTTTTAATCGGCGCGGGCGATTTGGACGCCGTTGAACAGCGCGTATGGAAAACCATCCGCATTGCCGTTACCATCAGTACCACGGTAACGCTGCTTTTGTTTTTTAACAGCGACAGCATTTACGGCATTTTTACCGATAACCCCGAAGTGCTGGAGCTGGGGCGGCACATCTTTTTAATAGAAGTGTTCCTTGAAGCGGGGCGCGCCGTTAACATGGTAATGGTTATGAGTTTGCAGGCGGCGGGCGATATTAAATGGCCGGTAACAACGGGGCTTGTTTCCATGTGGAGCGTGGCAACGCTTGGCGCATGGTTCTTTGGCCTGCACCTTGGCTGGGGCCTGGTGGGCGTATGGCTTGCCATGTGCCTTGATGAATGCCTGCGCGCGCTGGTATTTATTTACCGCTGGAAAAGTGAAGGCTGGCGCAAAAATAATTTGCTGGAGTGACATCTGCAAAATTAACTGCATATACGCAAAAAGAGTTTGGCACAATGCCAAACTCTTTTTTATTCCTCTGTATAAATTTCTAACACCTTGTCGCGCTCATCAGCTAAAATTTTTATGCGCTCCACTTCCTTTTGCTGCAATGCAAGGCAAAATTCCACAAACCCGTTTAAATCCTCGGTGTTTAAAAAGTTAATGTACTTTTTCTTTTCATTAACAGGTATTACTATCGGCGGCAGCTTTTGCTGCAACGCGCTGTAAACCATCAGTGCGCGCCCAACACGCCCATTTCCGTCCTGGAAAGGATGAATCCGCTCAAAACGGAAATGCTGGCGGCAGATTGCTTCTACCATAGTTCTGGCATTAGCAGCATTTTTAAGCTGATAATCCAAATCCTGCCGCCATTGTTCAATGTCCATCGGTACACGGTACGGCGGCGAAGGCGTAAAATCTGCGCCAATAACCATATTAGGCTGTGTTTTAAACTTGCCCGGCACGGATTCTATTGCTTCGCGGCATAAAATAGAGTGAATTTCTTTAATAAATTCACCGTTTACCTCACGTTCTTCCTTCAAAAAACGCACCATTTCTTTAGTAAAGGCTTTATAATTTAAAACCTCGTTCAATTCGCGCAAATCAATAGCGCGCGGCACATAACCGTCAATCAGTACGCTTTTGGTTTCGCCCTGCGTCAGGCTGTTGCCTTCAATCGCCGTACTGTGGTGCGCCATTCTAACCATCAAGTCATCCAAATATGCTGTTGATAAGTAAAATTTTTGTTTCATTGTTTTGACACCTATTTTATATTTAGAACAACACTATCAAATAAATCTTATTATTAAAATTATAATATATTCTATCCTTCATAACAAGAAAAAGCCAAAACAATAAAATTATTGCTTTGGCTTTAAGAAACTATTTGCAAATTAAATATTAGGCAACCAAACTTCTTTAAATATTTTTAATTTTGACTCGCCATCAAATTCTGCGTCATATTCTAATCTGATATCGTCCAAATAATCCAACCATTCCTGAACATTAAAACGGTCTCTTAAATTCAACAATATCTTACCTAACTCAAGCTCTTCTTCTGAAGCATGTATTAATTCATGCCAATTATAAAATCCAGAAAGATAAGCAATAACATGTTGTGCTTTCATCAAACTGAAATCGTTTTCGTCCATTTCAAGTTCAAAAAAAATACTGCTAACATCAAAATATTTCGGCGAATATTCATAAATAATCAAATCCGCAACAACATCGTCTTTTACAGGGACTTTAGTTTTCCAATCCCTAAAAAGATTCTTAGCCTGTAATTTGAAATACTCAATGTTCGTCATAATATAACCATCCTTTCTTTTTTATCAGATACATTATCTAAAAATTTTACGTCAAATTTTACGTCCGTATCCTTTTCTGACAATATATCTGAGAAAAGATAAATTATATTATTTGTTGGTTGATGAAATCTTTACACGGACGAGCTGGCGCACCAACAAGCACATATTTAGTATATACAATTATTAAAGATAAATCAAGCATAAAAAAGCAGACATCCTTGTATGCCTGCTTTGATTATTATAATTTAATTTTGATCTTTATCTTTTAAATAAATTTCAATTTCTTTTATATGCTCTTTGGGAAAGAAAAAATTTAATAAATCTTCACCAACTGTTCCCGGAATAATTTTATTATATTTGGGATACGAAAATGTCTCGCTGTTTTTCAAATTACCTTCTTTATCATATTCTACAAAAGCATCTACAGCTATTGTTCTTTCATTATAATTTATCGTAATATTTTGCATAATCATTTTATTTTCAATTGTAAAAAAATGACATACCCAAAAATTGCTTAATAAATTATCTTTATAATCAGATTTATAATCTATTAAATTTTTATCTATTAATACTGTTCTATCTTCATCTTCTAAAAATACTCCCCACCTATTCATATCCAAATTACCGTAATCCTTTTGCGCTTCTGCATACGTATTAGGCATTACAGCAAAAACAGTTATTAAAATTGCAAAAATAAAACTTAAAAGTCTTCTCATGCTGCCCACACCTTTCATCTTTCCCTTTATATTAAAATTATACCATATCGTTATTTTATTTTAAATTGAAGTTTTAACAGTGCCTGCAATTTGCCACGCATAATAAAGCGGTATTATAATAAATATGTGCATTATTTTAAGGAGGCTTTGTTATACGGCACGTTTTGGGTTCAGCAGCCGGTGCTTGATGTTATTACCGCTTTTTTTGACAAATATTTAAAAAATTAACTGTTTTAAACGGCATGTTTCCCTGCATGCCGTTATGTTTTTCTGTATACAGAAATACTTACGCTGAAACCATTGCAATTAGTAACTTTTTTTAATAAAATAGGTACAGTGCTATCCGAAGGAGGGTATACTATGCAAAAAATTAAGTCTGTACTGGTTGCCAACCGCGGCGAAATCGCTATCCGCGTTTTCCGTGCCTGCAACGAACTCGGCATCCGCACAGTGGCAATTTATTCAAAAGAAGACACACTTTCACTGCACCGCAACAAAGCTGACGAAGCCTACCTTGTCGGCGAAGGCAAGGGCCCTATCGATGCTTATCTTGATATTGAAGACATTATCCGTATCGCGCATGAGCACGATGTAGACGCCATCCATCCCGGCTACGGCTTTTTAAGCGAAAACAGCGACCTTGCAAAACGCTGCGCCGAAGAAGGCATTATTTTTATCGGCCCGCGCCTTGAACACCTTATTATGTTCGGCGACAAAGTTAATGCGCGCGAACAGGCCAAGCTTGCCGGCATTCCGATGATTCCTGGCAGCGACGGCCCGATTGACAGCGTTGAAGACGTTTACCGTTTTGTGCAGGCGCACGGCTTTCCCGTTATGCTTAAAGCCGTTAACGGCGGCGGCGGGCGCGGCATGCGCATGGTAAACAGCAACGAAGATTTGGAAACCGTATACAATATGGCTAAATCCGAAGCTATGAAGGCTTTCGGCAGCGATGAAATTTACCTTGAAAAATACCTTGAAAGCCCGAAACATATCGAAGTTCAGATTTTGGGCGATACGCAGGGCAACATTGTGCATTTGTTCGAGCGCGACTGCTCCGTACAGCGCCGCCACCAGAAACTGGTGGAAATTGCCCCGGCCTTTTCGCTTAAACCCGAACTGCGCAAGGCAATCTGCGACGCAGCCGTTAAGCTGATGAAAAACGTTAATTACCTCAGCGCCGGTACGGTTGAATTCCTCGTTACCCCGGACGGCAACTTCTACTTTATTGAAGTTAACCCGCGTATTCAGGTTGAACATACCGTTACCGAAGAAATTACCGGCTTTGATATTGTGCAGACCCAGATTAAAATTGCCGAAGGTTATTCCCTGCACAGCCCGGAAATCGGCATTCCCGAACAGGACAAAATTACCAGCTTCGGCCATGCCATTCAGTGCCGTATTACCACCGAAGACCCTGCCAACAACTTTATGCCCGATACCGGCAAGCTGATTGCCTACCGCAGCGGCGGCGGCTTTGGCGTTCGTCTGGACGGCGGCAATGCTTTTACCGGTTCCGTTATTACCCCGTATTACGATTCGCTTTTGGTTAAGGCAACCACCCACGGCCTTACCCACGAAATTGCCATTACCAAAATGCTGCGCTGCTTAAAAGAATTCCGCATCCGCGGCGTTAAAACCAATATTCTGTTCCTTGAAAACGTACTGGCTCACCCCAGTTTCCTTGACGGCAGCTACAATACTTCGTTTGTTGATGAAAACACCGAACTTTTCATCTTCCCGAAAACTCTTGACCGCGGCACCAGGCTTTTGCACTACATTGCCGATGTAACCGTTAACGGCTACAACAATGTAGGCGTACAGCCCAAACCGGAATTTGCCCCGCTCAGCCTGCCCAAAGCGTTTAAAGGCACCCCTGCCGACGGCACCAAGCAGATTTTGGATTTGCAGGGACCGGAAGGGCTTTCCAAATGGGTTATGGACCAGAAAGAAGTGCTGTTTACGGATACCACCTTCCGTGATGCGCACCAGTCGCTGCTTGCAACCCGTATGCGCACCAACGATATGCTGAAAGTTATCGGCACTACCTCAGCCAAGCTGCCTAACCTGTTCAGCTTTGAATGCTGGGGCGGCGCAACTTTTGACGTTGCCTACCGCTTCCTTGACGAAAGCCCGTGGAAACGCCTGCGCCAGTTCCGCGAAAAATGCCCGAACATTCTGTTCCAGATGCTGCTGCGCGGCGCCAATGCCGTTGGCTACACCAGCTATCCGGACAATGTTGTTAAAGAATTTATCCGCCTCAGCGCGAAAAACGGCGTTGACGTGTTCCGCGTATTCGACAGCCTTAACGGCATTGAAAATATGCGCCTTTCTTTGGACGTAGTGCGCGAAGTTGGCAAATTTGCCGAAGCAGCGCTGTGCTACACCGGCGATATTTTAGACCCGCGCCGCGATAAATACGACCTTAAATATTATGTAACCATGGCGAAAGAACTGGAAAAAACCGGTGCCAACTCCATCTGCATTAAGGATATGGCAGGCCTCTTGAAGCCGGAAGCAGCTTACCAGCTTGTTTCTGCCCTTAAAGAAGCAGTTAACGTGCCTATCCACCTGCATACGCACGAAGGCAGCGGCAACAGCATTTACACTTATGCCCGCGCTATCGACGCCGGCGTAGATATTGTTGACGTAGCCATGAGCGCTATGAGCGGCGGCACTTCCCAGCCGAGCGGCGCAAGCCTGTACTACGCACTTTCCGCGCATCCGCGCCAGCCGCACCTTGACATTAACGCTCTTAACGAAATGTCCCGTTATTGGGAAAGCGTACGTCCGTATTATAAAGCAATCGACAACACCGTTTCTTACCCCAACCCGGAAGTTTACATTCACGAAATGCCGGGCGGCCAGTACAGCAACCTGCAGCAGCAGGCCAAAGCAGTAGGCCTCGGCGAACGCTGGGAAGACATTAAAGATATGTACCACCGCGTTTCCATGATGTTCGGCGATATTATTAAAGTAACGCCGTCTTCCAAAATGGTTGGCGATATGGCACTGTTTATGGTGCAGAACGACCTTACCGAAGAAGACATTTACGCCAAAGGCGATTCGCTCAGCTTCCCGGCTTCCGTTGTAGAATTCTTTGAAGGCCGCCTGGGCGTACCGTATCAGGGCTTCCCGCAGAAATTGCAGCAAATTATTCTTAAAGGGCGCAAACCTATCGAAGGCCGCCCCGGTGCTGCACTGCCCCCGGCAGATTTTGAAAAAGTACGCGCCAGCCTTGCGGAAATGGGCGCTCCGACCAGCGACGAAGCTGTAAGCAGCTACTGCCTGTACCCGAAAGTATTCAGCGACTGGGCAGTACGCCATGCCGAATTCGGCGATGTTTCCGTACTTGATACGCCTACCTTCTTCTTTGGCATGAAAACCGGCGAAGAAATTAAAGTTGAAATCGAACAGGGCAAAATGCTCGTTATCAAGCTTTTGCAGATAGGCGAAGCAAACGAAGACGGCATCCGTACCATCTTCTTCGAATTCAACGGCCTGCCGCGTGAAATTGATATTAAAGACAGAAATGTTAAATCCACCAACGTAACGCGCAAAAAAGCCGATAAAACCAACCCCGGCGAAATCGGCGCAACCCTTTCCGGTTCCGTTGTTAAACTGCTGGTTGAAAAAGGCCAGGCTGTAGAAAAAGGCACCCCGCTTATCGTAACCGAAGCAATGAAGATGGAAACCACCATCGCCGCACCTATCAGCGGCATTGTATCGCAAATCCACGTAGCGACCGGCAGCCGTATCGAAAGCGGCGACTGCCTGATGGAAATTGAAATCAAGGCATAAAAATAAACAGTAAAGTATAAAATACCCCGCCTTTACAGGCGGGGTATTTTTACGTAAAAAAGAGGCATACCATTTTGGTATGCCTCTTTCGCCCCTTCGGGCTATATGTTTTTAATTATTCATCAACCTTGTACCAGAACGGACGCAGGAAATGCAGATAACATACTTCGCCGGTTTCCGGTCCCGGGTCGCGGCGGCCAATCTGCACGCGCACTTCCTGGTCGCCTATTTTTATAAGGTAATCGATAATTTCGCCAAGGAAGGCTTTGCGCATTACAACACCGCGTACTGCGTTGATATCGTTTTCATTTGTAAACCTTATTTCAGTCGGGCGGCTGGCAAGGTTAAATACGGCTTCACCCTGCATGCGCGCCGGAACAACAAGCCCCTGCGGCAGCGGGCGGTTATCGCCCTTAATGCCGGCTGCGCCGTTCTGCCATACCACATCGGTAAAGCTCGACACGCCTATGAAGCTGAATACAAATTTATTTGCCGGATTGTTATATACGTCAAGCGGCGAATCAATCTGCTGCATTACGCCCAGATTCATAACAAGAATGCGGTCAGAAAGCGCCATGGCTTCCGACTGGTCGTGCGTAACGTAAATAATGGAAAAACCGTATTTACGCTGCAAGTCTTTAATTTCAAAGCGCATTTCCTCGCGCAGGTGCGGGTCAAGGCTCGAAAGCGGTTCGTCAAGCAGCATAACGTCAGGGTTAATGGCAAGCGCACGCGCCAGTGCAACACGCTGTTTGCCGCCGCCGGAAAGGCTTGCCGGGCTTTCGTTGGCTGATTTTAAAAGGTTTGTTGCCGTAAGCGCGTCTTTAGTGCGCTGCTCAATTTCTGCCGCAGGCAGTTTGCGCAGCCTCAGCGGAAAAGCAACATTTTCATAAACGCTCATATGCGGCCATACGGCAAAAGCCTGAAACACCATGCCGAAATTGCGGTTTTCGGGCGGTGTGTAATGATGCTTTTTAGGAGATGACAACAGACGGTCGCCAACCCATACTTCGCCGTCACTTAAATCCTCAAAGCCTGCCACCATACGCAGGGTAGTTGTTTTTCCGCAGCCGGAAGGACCAAGCATGGAGAAGCACTCGCCTTTGCCGATTTCAAGGTTCAGGTTATCTACGGCAGTAACATTGCCAAAGCGTTTTGTAACGTTAACTAAGCGTATATAAGACATGACGGTTACTCACTCACTTTCTTGGTAAAATGGTTAATCAGCATCTGCCCGCAGACGATGATGATAAGGGCGATACCTGCCAGCGCGGTACTCATAACGGTTTCACCGTCCTCGTTAAGAGTATAAATGGCAACGCCGATAGTTCTTGTGGTAGGCGCATACAGCATAATGGATACCGTAAGTTCACGCAGTGCCGGCAGGAAGATTAAGAAGAACGCGCTAATCATACCCGGGCGAACCAGCGGAATAACAATATCTTTTAAGGACTGCCACATGGTAGCGCCGCAGGAACGCGATGCTTCCATCAAAGAATCGTGTACCTGTTCCAGCGCGGCACTGTTAGCCTTTAAGCTGAATGCCATGTAGCGGGCAATATAGGCAACGAGGATAATCCAAACCGTGTTGTACAGGTTGATGCCGAATTTACCGCTCCACGCCAGGATAACGCCCAGCGCGATAACGGAGCCAGGTACGGAGAACGGCAGCATGCCGAGGAATTCCAGAATGCCTTTGCCGCGTACTTTCATCTTAACAATAACGTAAGAAATCATTACGCCTGCAAACATTGTAATAACAGCTGCTGCAAGTCCTAAAGTTACGCTGTTGAAGATAGCGTCTTTGGTTACTTCGTATTCAAACAGAATGTATTTGTAGTTATCAAGCGACAGGTTTTCCCAGGTAAGCGGCAAACCGTAAGTGCTTACGCCGCCAACGAGGAAGATAACCACGGTAGGAAGAAGAATGGTAAAGCCAATATAAGCCAGGCAGAAGAACAGCAGCGGATAACGCAGGCCGCGCAGTTTCAGTTCCATCGGACGGAAGCTCTTGCCGCCGATAATCTGATAATGGCCGCGGCTCAAAACCTTCTGCTGTGCCCAGATGATAAGCGCAGCCGTTACAACAAGCACCGTTGGCGGGTATTGCAGCCGACTCTATGCAAGAACAGGAAAGCGCATCGGGAGCAGGGGAGACCAAAGCGAAGGTCTCTGAAGGTATCCCTCAGCCACCGGCTCCTGCTGTTGCAGCAGCC
>ENA-OPCS01001587-OPCS01001587.1-human-gut-metagenome-genome-assembly--contig:-NODE-1587-length-12126-cov-1.356060_pt1 | contig 12126 bp, 6 predicted proteins | sample MGYA00241256_ERZ501492 | MGnify/ENA primary metagenome ERZ501492 (study PRJEB25962, sample SAMEA2042512) | human gut metagenome | biome: human gut; feature: human-associated habitat; material: faeces... | reverse complement strand
CTGGGAGCCCAATATCACCACATTGGTCGATTTCGACAGCAAATGGAAAGACTTGTTGCCAGCCAATACGCCGATTCCTACCCCACTCGACGCCGAACATAAGGACAAAGCCGGTGTGTTCGAAGGGGGCGGCTACCTGTCCAAAGGTATCTACCGTCCGATGGACCACTGCATGATGCGCGATTATGCTCCGTTCTGCCCGGCCTGCTCACGGGCCATTCTGCGGATGATCGATTTTCTGACGGACAAGAAATAAAACCCTATAGAGGCGCCTGGCGAACCGTAACCCATAGCTTTACGATGTCTAAAGCTATGGGTTAGGGATGCCAAAGCATAGCTTTATGGTGGTCTTTTCTCATGTCGATGGTATAGTCATACAAAATGGGCCAATATTATTTTAACCGTACTGCTTCCCCGTATTTGCTGATATCGATCAACTTATAAGTATCGACCTTGATTTTACCGCGAATGAGTTCGGGGATATTGAAAGAGAAAAGAGAACGTTCATAATAATCCGTCTCTTTCTGAGGTAACAGGAAAGGTTTGCCGGGAACACCATTCGCATCCAAATAACAAATATAAGGCCGTGTATACAGCCCGTCACCCCGGCGGCTACTGAAAACGAACCACCGGCTGTTGCTGCTCCAGGAATGATAGCTTTCGACATCGTCACTGTTCACTTGAAGAAGGGAATCTGTTTGACATGTCAACATATCCAATAACCGCAAATCCGCATCCTTGTGCCAGATAGAGAAGTTGCCATAGTCCGAAACCGTGTACATCAGGAAACGGCCATCGGGCGATACTCTCGGAAACTTCGCGCTGCGTCCTTCCTTATTAGCGTTATACAGCGTATCTATCTCCTGGCCGAAACTCCGTTTTTCCGGATCGAAAGCAATGCTTTGCAGGTTGTAGCGGATTTCCCGGTACGACTCAGGCATCCGGCATGCCGGTGCGGAACAGAAATACAACCGTCTGCCATCCGGAGAGAATGCCGGAAAAGTCTCCATATTCTCCTCCGATGACAAGTGGGGAGATGTTATGATTTCATGTTTCTCCACGTCATAGACCACTACATCCGACCGATTGTCGAACACCTCCACCCGGTTCGCATCCGAAAGGTGAAAATCCTGTTTCGTATCATTCGTCGAGAATGCGACATATCGCCCGGACGGGTGCCAGGCGGGATAGACCAAAGCGGAAATAGTCCGTTCGGTCTTCGTATCCAGCTTCTCGATATGACCGTCCTTCAGAAGGTAAGTCCCGGCGTGTAGCGCACGTTGGTGGAAAAGCATCCGGTCCGGATTCTGCATACAGAAGGAATGGCAGTTCATGCAATTATTGTTCGTCAACTTATTGTCAAGAAAAGTTTCTTCCGTAAAATCCTCCAGGCAACGCTGGTAAATCCCCATCCTGTTCCACATCCGGTAGCCCGGTGCGATACGGCGATAGACCAGATAGGAATCAATCTTATCTTCGACAACCTGAATGGAAAAAGAAGGATAGCGAAGCCATCTATCCTCTTTACGGATATAGATCCCGACCGTAAGTTTCCCTCCCGCCGATGCGTCCAACAGCCGGCGCCACTTCTTCTCCGGGATTTGGAAAGAACCGTTATCCGAATCCACCCGTATTTGCAAGTCCTTGCCGGAGAATAGGGCGATTGCTTCGCAAGGTTCTTTCAGTTTGAAGTTCAGCGGAGCGATATTGCAGGGGACCGCGACCTCTTTATAATCGGGAAAGATTTCTATTTCTCCTTCCGTTTCCTCCGCATCGGGCAACACATCGTTACAGGATAAAAAGACAAAAAGCCATAACAGGGGATATAAATACTTCATAGACTATCCATTCAATTTTTTACAATAATAATAAAACCAGAAAGTGTCTCCATATTGCTGGTAAAGCCAAGAAAGTCCGTCACTACTATTCTTGAGTTTCAGAATATCTTTCTGGAATTGTTTATACCGTTGCACGATCTCAGATCGGACAGCAACCCTGTCAAGGACAGAAAGATCCTCGACCGCCAAAACCAATGCCGCCTCCTGAAAATGAATGGGAAGGGACCGTCCTTGAACAAACGTGCCGGCACGGGACAGGAATGTCTTGAATTTCTCCATTTCCTTCGCCAGCAGATAGGAACAACCTACATATTCCCATGCGACCCGGTTTACGCCTGGTTCAGAAAGATGTCCCGACCAAAGGCTGTCGATGTCGATCAGGCAAAGCAAATTGTCCGGCTGGAAGGCCGGCACAGTCTTCACGGCAAGCTCTTCATCCCGCCCGATCCTTTCAGGATGAAGAACATAACCGGCATATTTTTCCGCCCAATGCCGATAGCCCGGCAACCGGCCGAGTATGTCCAGATACTTATCTGCCAAAGCAAAGTCTCTCCGTATCAGGCTAATCTTGACCAGGCGTTGAAGCATGCGGGGACTTCCTCCCCGCTTGGCAAGTGTCAACCCTTCCATCGCATATCCTTCCGAAAGGCTGATATCCCCGATCATATAATGGAGATCACTCAATAGGCAACTCATATAATAAGTCCGGTCCCAGGAAGCCAGAAGGCTTTGCGGCCCTTTCTGGTCATAGTGAAACAACCGGTCACCTAAAAGACCTTTTTGCGCCAATGCCATATTCAGATAGTTTAGGCTGACATAATCCGTCACTTCCTTCTCAGGATGTTCACGAGTAATCGTGTTCCACTCGTTCCTTTGCTCCCAAACGGACAACTCGTTCATCCGGTTGTTCCGTACTTCATACGGTCCGGGCAGACAAAATGCGGAAAAGCAAAACAGGACGACCAACAAACTGCCTGTAACGACAACTCCGACCGAACGCTTTCCTCTGGGAAGAAACTTCATCGCGAAGGCCGCCACCAATAGAGTCAAAAGCAAGACGACAAAACGAATCCAGATAAAATAGACATAAGAGTCCGGCTGCAACTGAGATTCCTGATACCTTTCCGAATAAATCCCGTCTGTCAACGGAATGCCGGTAGCCAAACGAATACCGATATAAGTCAACAACACTCCTATCAAAAACACGGCAAACGAACCGTACCATTTCTCCCTCCGGCACAAGAGGCTCATGAAAACCACCACCAGACCGTAAAGCGCCGCCAACTGACCGGCCAAACCATAGATAAGAACCACACTTGCCACACCATAAAACAACTGCACCTTCGGTCTCCGGATACGGATAAAAACAGAAGAAAAGAGCAAGAGCAGGAGAAGTCCGACCGTTCCATCCAAGACATAAAAAGGGCTCGTATGAGCTTTCACCAATCCCAAAACAGGAAATAAGGCAAGTAACAGATTATATCCGCGCGGTGCGATCTCCTGTAAAAGCAGATAACACAAGAAACCGATTACACACAAGAAAGCACTGTTAACCCACAAAACAAACAGGGAAGAGGTATAATATTGAACCAAAGCCTGCCCGACCACCGCACAAAAGCCGCCGGGAACAGACAGCATATCCCGGATAACCACCCATTCGGGAATAAACAGCTGCACTTCTTCCTGCCGTTGGAACGTAGAAGTCCCGAACGAACAAAAGAAGAACCAAAGCCCTGCAAAGACGAACAGCCAAAATACAAGCGTCCTCCCTTTCATAATCCTATTGTTTTCGTTAAAAAGAAATGAAACAAAAGAAGAGAGGAAGTCGTCTTCTGGCGACTGTTCCTCTCTCCCCCGGTCTAAAGAGTAAAATTATACTTTATAATCTTTCATATTTTACTTACTGCCGTAACCCGGGTTTTGTTCCAGCAGGTTATTAGCACCGATCAGACTGTAGTGGATCGGGAAACGATTCAGGTTCGGATTGTTCGTCGCCTTATGATCCCACCAGTCTTCCGTCACATAGGCATCCCAACGGATCAAGTCCGTACGGCGGCGTCCTTCGGCCAAGAATTCCAATTGCCACTCGTCCAGCATACGGTATTTGTCCAGATTAGCAGCCGTTACCGGATCTGGATCGACTCCGTCTTCGAAGTAACGCTTGCGAACCGTATTGATCAAATCGGCAGCCCCCTGTTTGTCACCGGCACGCATCTTGCATTCGGCCAGCATATAATAGATCTCGGCCAGACGGATCACCGGTACATCCGGATCGCCTTTCCGCTTGAACTCTTCCTGGGTCGGACGCGGACTGCGTTTCGTCACACGTACCCCGGAGTTTTCTTCTGCCGTCGCAACCGTCGAAGGTAACGAAGCCACATCCGGATAAAGCGGATCTTTTCCTACCTTGGCAAAATAAGCGATCTGGTCGACGACCGTGATCACCTCGCCGGCATACTCGCGCGTACCCGTACAAACCCATTCCGGATTCAGCGGATTCACCAATTCACCCACGATAAACATACCGCGATATTTGCCATTGCCTTCATATACATACGGTTGCTTACGGATATCCTTGTCATGGAACTTCGCATACGCTCCGCCCAATTTATAAGAGTAGCGTTTACCTGTAGGATCGAGACTCGGCACCAGTCCGAGGGCATTGTCCGAACCGGAACCTTCCAGTCCACCCAGATAGTTCTTATAGTTATAAGGAACCATCATACCCCAATACATGGCATCCGTCTCGGTCTTCGCATTCTGGCTGGGTACGGACCAGATCAGTTCGGGACAACGTTCGTTGTCAAATCCGAATATGTTCGTCCAATCCGTTTCCAACGCATACTGCCCGTACTTACCGTCGATAATATCCTGGCAGATCTGGGCGGCTTCGGTAAACATCTCCTTGCCGATATAAGACTTGGCATTGAAATACAAACGGGCCTGCAAAGCTGCACCGGCAGCACGATGGATCGAACCGGTTTCCATCCCGCCCAGTTCTTCTTTGATCGGAAGATTCGGAACGGCTATTTTCAATAAGGAATCGATAAAGTTGAATGTCTCGACATCCGTCGAACGTCCTTTCACTTCGCTCTGGGTCGTCGTGTACAAAGGCACCCCGCCGAAAAAGTCCAAACCATCCAAATAAAAAGATGCAGCCAACGTACGTTGTTGGTTCAACATGGATTCGCGCGTACCCTCTTCAAAGCCCAAGGCATCGAAGTCGACATTTTCCAGATCTTCCAATGCATCCCAAGCCAAAGCGACTCCCATCGCAAAGTTGGTCCAGCCCGTCTCGACACGCGTCATGTCTTCCGTATACTCATGATGATGGAATTTCTGATAGACAGCCCCGTCATACCAGTCGCTACCACGCGTAGGCAGACAGAACTCGTCCGTCCCCAGTTCCTGCAACAACCAACGCGGACTGTCGTGAGCGATGTACCAGCGCCAGTGAGTAAACGGCCGGTTGAAACGTTGCCATACGGCATCTTGTGAGCTATAAAAAGTCTCCGGAACCACCTGCGAATAAAAATCAGGTTCGACACTACAGGAAGTAGTGCACAGCAGGCAGATCACTCCGGATAAAAACAATTGGAATATATTTTTCTTTTTCATCTTACAATCTTGTATTAGAAGTTAAACTGCATACCTAATGTCCAAGTACGGACGACCGGATAGAAATCGCTCCAGAACTTTTCCGTTCCTTTATCCCAGCCCGTGATATCCACTTCCGGATTCATACCGCTATAGCCGGTGATCGTGCAAACGTTACCCACCGTACCATAAATACGGATCCGGTCGATCAGGTTGTTCGTGTACTTCTTCATCGGAAGCGTATAGCCCAGCGTGATCGCATCAATCTTCAGGAATGTACCGTCTTCCAGGAAATAGTCGCAAACCTGCTTTTCGCCCTTGATATGGTTGAATTTGCCATAAGCATCTTTCAAGACATTCAGATTGCCCTGTCCCTGGATACCGTAATACATATTGATTGTATTATACACATCGAAATCGATCCAGCTACGCAGATTGATACCTAAATCAAAGTTCTTATAAGTCAAGGTGTGACTCCATCCGATAATCAGTTTCGGAGTATAGTTGCCTATATATTGTTTGTCGTTCTCCGTTTTCTGTGCAGCCGGGATCACTTCGCCGTCTTTGTTATACAGCAAGAAACTGCCCTCATCATCGAACCCTGCAAACTTCCACATATAGAAAGAACCGATTGTCGAACCGGCTTCCATACGGGCTGCATCGCCCGGAGTTCCCGGAGCCACGAAACCATTACCGTTATGATAGGAGTTGTCACCCTCCAACGTCAGGATCTTTCCGGTATTATGGCTCAGGTTCATGCTGGAAGACCAAGTGAAATCTTTTGTACGAATAATGTCGCCACCGACTTCGAACTCCCAACCTTTACTTTCCATACTACCGATATTTTGCATCTGGCTACCCTGTGTATAAGGAGGTTGCGGAACCTTTACACTGAACAAAAGGTTGTCCACCTTACGGCGATAGTAGTCGAACTTACCATACAAGCGGCCTTCGAAGAAAGAGTAATCGACACCCAAGTTCCACTCCTTCTTTTCTTCCCATCCCAAATTAGGATTGACATTTTGCGATTTACCGTATGAGTACGCCCATGTTCCGTTCGGCATCATCCAGTTCGTGTCCGAACCTAACATATTGGCCATATAAGTCGCACTAAAATCGTTATTACCGGTCACACCGTAACCGAAACGGATCTTCAAATCGTCCAACCAGTCAAAGTCTTTCATGAACTCTTCGTTCGAGATACGCCATCCTGCCGTTGCAGACCAGAAGTTCGCCCAACGGTTGTCGGCCGCAAACTTGGAAGAACCTTCATGACGGATAGAGGCAGAAAGCATATATTTATCCTGGTAGGAATAATTGGCACGGGCAAAGAATGAGAACAAACGTTCCGTAACCGATTTACCGGAGCTCATGCCGGCCTTGCCATCCGTCAGGTAACTGCCCTGGCCTATATCCCAATATTTGATACCATCGACCGAGAAATTATAATTATCCATACCGAAATTTTCCCCGTTGACTTCAAAATAAGAATAACCAGCCGTTGCGTTCAGATTATGTCCTCCTTTAAAGTCTTTTACATAAGAGAAATATCCTTCCGAAGTCAGGTTTTCCGTCTTACTGAAAGCCAGATGAGCATGCCCCTTACGGGAATTGTCAATCTCGCTTCGGTGTGTGCTGGGCCAATATTGGTGCAATTCCCATTGACGGTTTTCATAACCGATAACCTGCTGGTAATTCAAACCCGGAATAGGCTTGATATTCAACTTCAGGTTTACTTCCGGCTTGAACCATTTATCCAATCCGTAGTAATCTTCCAGCATGGCATCCGCTACGACGTTATAGTCCAACGATTCGTTGATCCACACGTTATAGCCGGTTTCACTATCCGGATCGTACGGAGAGCGAGTCGGGTTGTTACGCATGGCTTGCTGGAAATTCGGATAATGGTTGTTACGGGCAGCCTGGCGATAATCCACAGCCGGACGGACTTCCAGCCAATCATCGAACAACTTGAAAGAAGCGTTCACACGTCCGCCATAATCCTGGCGTTCGTCTTGCAACGCGATGCCCTGGTTCTTTTCATAGAAGAAAGAAGTATAAACCTGTGCCTTTTCCGTACCCATCTCCAATGCCAGATGGTGTTTCTGGGAGAAGTTATCCTTATTGATCAACTCGTCCCACCAGTTTGTATCGGAACCGTAATCCGTACCGATATTATGTTCGGCATATTCGCGGCCGGACAACATCTCGGGAGCATTGTAGTTTTGTTTTTTCGTAAACTCGTTGCTGTACGTGAGTCTCACTTTCCCATTCGTATCCGAGCCGCTTTTAGTTGTGATCAAGATCACACCGGCGGCCGCACGTGTTCCGTAGATAGCACCGGCGGAAGCATCTTTCAATACATCGATAGACTTGATATCATCCTGCGTCAACGAACGGATATCACCCCCTGGGAAACCATCGATCACGATAAGAGGCGCCTTTCCGGAATTGATGGAAGTCATACCGCGAAGCTGGAAAGTCGTACCGGAATTGGCACTTCCCAAGTTATTCATCACCAAACCGCCGATCTTACCTTGCAAGGACGCCGAGATATCCGCCCCACTCACACCGACCATCAGGTCATCGGCTTTCAACGAGGTGATGGCGCTGGTCACCTGCTTCTTGTCCAAAGAACCATAGCCGATCACCACGACTTCTTCCAATGCTTTGGCATCTTCAACCAACTTCACATGGATGGTCGCCTGGTTGCTTACCTTCACTTCCTGAGTTATATAACCGATAAAAGAAATCACTAAAGTCGAGTTATTGGGAACATTCTGCAAAACGACCTTTCCGTCCATATCCGAGATATTTCCGTTTGTAGTTCCTTTCACAACAACATTAGCTCCCGCTACCGGTCCCATTTCATCCTGGACTATAATCGTTACAGTCTTTCCTATTTGATCCGGTACTGCATTCTCTATCCGATTCGAGGTTAACAATTCAACATTCTCACCAGCCGCAAATACTCCTGTCGTCAGACAAAAAAGCAGTCCGCAAGTGACTTTCGATACTCGAGATATTGAACCTTTCCTTCTTAGAGGATAGTCACAATTCTGTTTTTGTTGCATTTTCTTGTATTATTATAAAAAGGTTAATAATAAATCGATCTAAGCCTGAAGCTTATCACACTCTAAATAAGACCTAAAGTCTTTCTGTCAGTTTTCTCTATTCCTATCTCATAGGCCTATCTATTTAAGTTGTCCATATAAACTATTTTTAATTAATACAGGCAGTTAAAATGACTATAGTCTTAATAGAACTATGGTACTTATTTTCGGATTTTATGATATGGTTTGAATATTAACAGAAGCGGATACAAGTCTTACTCTCATCTCCTCAAAAGACGTTTTTCAAACAAATAAGTATATCTGTAGTAGTACATTAGAAGCGGTTCGAGAACTTTTCAGTGTCTCTTCCTTTGAAACTTTTTGGGAAACCAATCCTTTTATTTGAATATTTTTGTTTAATTTTACGCCCAACTGAATGGTATTGTTAAAACATATCCGAGGTAAGAGTTTGGTAATGTGTTTTTAATGAATTTTCAATTACAATACACGGTGGGTTTGTAAAAATACCATAGTTCTATTAAGACTGTAGTTCTTTTCTTTCCAACAAGAAATTTCTTCGATTGATTTTTTATATAGAGATGAAAAGGCTTTTCTGTACTTCCTCCAGCACAAGTATTCTGATAAATCAAAATAACACCCAGTCTCTATCTTACCGGACATTTTATTACCGATCAAACAATTAGGCTAACACATCAATACTGTAAGCCCGCCCTTACAGATTCCCTTACAAGGCAAATCAGGCTACATTTGCATGTATTCCCTGCTCCATAAGCATATGTTTCTGGTTTCATTAGCATGTATGCGAATATACATAGGCATGTACGGGTAGGAATATAAGGACCTTTTACATAGAAAGTGCCGACCTTCATGCAAGAAAGTCGGCACTTTTATAAGATCAAGTCCCCTATTTTGAGAAAAACCATTGTCGGAGACATTCTATTTTGTCTGGAAGCATCTGTCGGACGGACTGTTCCGGATAATCGTTTTGCCTGCTATCCTCGACTATTTCTATCACGACCGATAGACATAGGCTTATTGACATTCTTTCAGCAGACAAAAAGATTCATATAGCTCCATTCCTGTAGCAAAACGGAAATCCTTATCTCCGCGAGAAGACGACAAACGCTACCTCCCGATACTTATCCCGGCTACAGCCAATAGAAACCGGAGCCTGTTTGACGTTTTGTCATTTTGACAAAGATTATTCCATCGGAACTTCCATCAAAAGCACAGTCGCGTGTTTCAGAACTTCTATGGCAATGCTGTCGGTGTCCCAGAAACCGGCTCCGTCACGTTTGGAAAGGACTGTATCAGCAACCTCCACTTCGCCTTCGATCACAAACAGGTAAACGCCGTTCTTCTTGCCATGCAGTTTGTACTCCTTCACCAGTCCCGCATCCAACGTACCCATCGAGAACCACGCATCCTGGTTAATAGAAGCCGGGGCGGAACCATCCGGCGCAATCATCACTCCCAGCTCATTCTTCTTCAAGACGGAACGGATATCATAATTCTTATAATGAGGTTCTGTATTCTCCTCGCGCGGGAACACCCAGATCTGAAGAAGATCCAGCTGCTCTTCACCGCTATCGTTGAACTCGCTATGGAAAATCCCCGAACCTGCACTCATCACCTGGATATCGCCCGGAGCAATCACTTCGCTGTTCCGGATGCTGTCGCCATGACGCATATATCCTTTCAAAGGGATAGAGATTACTTCCATATTCTTGTGTGGATGTGTATCGAAGCCCTCTCCCGGAGCGATCGAGTCGTCATTCAGGACACGAAGCATGCCAAAATGTACTCGCTTCGGGTTATAGTAATTGGCAAAACTAAAAGTATGATGGGTCTTCAGCCATCCATGATTTGCATACCCGCGAGTATTGGCTTTATCCACTATTGTTTTCATAAATAATCCTCCTTTGTTAATTACGTCTATAGAACATTATGGAAGGAAGAAAAGTTTTTAGTACTTTTGTGCCCTAATAAAATCATCCAGTAAATATAAACACTATGGCAGTTTACTTAAACGATGTATCAAGAACATTCGGTGAATACTTGCTTATTCCCGGTTTAACCACCAAACAATGTGTGCCAACCAACGTTTCGCTGAAAACTCCGCTTGTGAAACACAAAGTGGGCGAAAAGCCTGCGATCGAGTTAAACATTCCTTTCGTTTCAGCGATCATGCAATCTGTGTCCGGTCCCAAGTTGGCCATCGAATTGGCCCGCAACGGAGGACTGTCTTTCATCTTCGGTTCACAACCTATCGACAGCCAGGCTGAAATGGTTCGGAAAGTAAAGAAGTTCAAAGCCGGATTCGTAATCAGCGACTCCAATCTGACTCCTGAAAATACGCTGGCAGATGTAATCGCTCTGGTACAGCGCACCGAACACTCTACGATCGGTGTGACGGACGACGGTACTCCTAACGGTAAATTGCTGGGAATGGTGACCAGTCGCGACTATCGTGCGGAAAAAGATTCTCCCGACAAGAAGGTGAAAGAATTCATGACTCCGTTCTCCAAGCTGATCGTCGGCGAACTGGGCATGACGTTGAGTGAAGCCAACCAGATCATCTGGGATCATAAACTGAATACGTTGCCGATCATCGACAAGGAGCAGAACTTGCAATACTTCGTCTTCCGCAAAGACTACGACAGCCATCGCGATAATCCGAAAGAGTTATCCGGCAGCGATAAGAAACTGCTCGTTGGGGCCGGAATCAACACACGCGACTATATGGAACGTGTTCCTGCGTTGGTTGAAGCGGGTGTCGATGTTTTGTGTATCGATTCATCCGACGGTTATTCCGAATGGCAGCAGGAAACTCTGCAATGGATCAAGAAAAACTATGGTGACAAGGTGCTGGTCGGTGCCGGCAATGTTGTCGACAAGGAAGGTTTCGACTACCTGGTCGAAGCCGGAGCCGATTTCATCAAGGTGGGTATCGGTGGCGGTTCCATCTGTATCACCCGTGAACAGAAAGGTATCGGCCGCGGACAGGCTACCGCATTGATCGACGTAGCACAGGCACGCGACGAATATATGAAAAAGACGGGTATTTATGTGCCTATTTGCAGCGACGGCGGCCTGGTACATGACTATCACATGGTCCTTGCTTTGGCGATGGGTGCGGACTTCCTGATGATGGGACGTTATTTTGCCCGCTTCGACGAATCGCCTACCAAGAAATTAATGGTTGGTAATTCTTACGTGAAAGAGTACTGGGGAGAAGGTTCTAACCGTGCCCACAACTGGCAACGCTATGATATGGGCGGTAGCGAATCGCTCAAATTCGAGGAAGGTGTAGACAGTTATGTACCCTATGCCGGAAAATTAAAAGACAATTTGGATGTAACCATTGGTAAAATACGTTCCACGATGTGTAGCTGTGGTGCTACCACCATCACGGAATTACAACAGAATGCCAAGATTACCTTGGTGTCATCCACCAGTATCGTGGAAGGCGGTGCCCACGATGTGATATTGAAAGAACGCAACAGATAATATCAAAAAATCCCGGAGTTTAATCCGGGATTTTTTATTCTATCTTTCTTCTTGCTGACAAGTGTTGCAATAGTAAATACTACCCCCCAAATAATTCTCTTTTAATA
>ENA-OPCS01001523-OPCS01001523.1-human-gut-metagenome-genome-assembly--contig:-NODE-1523-length-12553-cov-1.766763_pt1 | contig 12553 bp, 9 predicted proteins | sample MGYA00241256_ERZ501492 | MGnify/ENA primary metagenome ERZ501492 (study PRJEB25962, sample SAMEA2042512) | human gut metagenome | biome: human gut; feature: human-associated habitat; material: faeces... | reverse complement strand
CCCCGCCGGTAAAAATTATCGACAACGCATCGATTTCCGGAAACAGCCGGGCGATATACCCCTCGATTTCGAAGGCAATGCCGTTCATCACGCCCTGCCGGATCGCCTCGACGGTCGAACGCCCCAAAAGCGTCTGGTCCTCACAGGATTCACACAGGGGAAGCGCCGCCGTATAATCGTGCAAGGCCCGGAAGCGCATCTGTACGCCGGGAGAAATATTACCGCCCCGGAAAACCCCGTCGGCAGAAACCTGATCGATGGTAATGGCCGTCCCGAAATCCACGATCAACAGATTGCGGCCCGGGTAGAGCGACGCAGCGCCGACGGCAGCCGCAAGACGGTCCTCACCCAGAGTTTCGGGCGTAGTGTAACCGTTACGAATGGGAAGAGGAAGTTGCGGTGAGAGCCGCAGACAGCGCCCGATGCGGCGACGCACCAGCGCGACGGTGTCATCGACCGGACCGCGCGTAGTCGCAACAATAGCCTGCGTAATACCGGGATGAGCAGCAAGAATCCGATCTATCACCGCTTCGTCGAACTCTTCCGAACATCCGTCGGAAACGACGGTACCGCCGTCAAATACAGCGTACTTGACCCGCGTGTTACCCATGTCGATCGTCAGGTTCATCGTTGAATTTTTTGCTTCGTTCTTTCCGTCCGGCACGGCCGCTCTCCAAGTTCACTGCGGCACGAATCGTTCACAACCGTCCGGATTCAGTTTTTATAGCAGTTATATACTTTTCGGTTACCACGACCGTTCTCTTACCGATTTCGGCGGCACCCCACAACCCTGCGGAGCGTTATGCCGTCCTCCGACCCTCTCCCGAGGGAGGAACTTCGGGAAAAAGACGAGGCATATCGGTCGCGTTCGGGCAAGTCCATACATCAAAAATACTCCCCAGCTCTTTCTACAAAGATTTAAGCACCTCGTATCCCGCTGCGACATCCTTAATCCCCCTAACGGTCATCGCCAGGCGATTATTGTGTTGCTTGAGAACAAATCGGTCGGGGCGCTGCGTCACTTTGCGCAAAAGCTCCATGAACGTATCGCTCTTGTAGTAAGGAGAATCGTCGTCGCCTACGAAATGGACGATCATCAAGCCGTTTTTGACCTTCACGCGCTCCATACCCAGCCGCACGGCCTCCCACCGCAGGCGGACCACATTGAGCAGCTCGGCAGCGGGCCGGGGCAACGGACCGAAGCGGTCGATCATCTTGGCCTCGAAACTCTTGAGCATCTCCTCGTTGCGGGCCGTATCCAGCTCCCGGTACAAGCGCAGTTTCTCGGCGGGCTGCTGCACGTAGGAGTCGGGCAGCTCGGCCTCGACGTCGATCTCGATCACGCTATCCGAAATATAGCTCATCTTATCGACCACGCCCTGCTCGGCATCGCTCATGCCGGGCATCTCGAGTCCCTCCGAGCGGAGTTCGGCGATCGCCTCCTGCATGATCTTCTGGTAGGTTTCGAAACCGATGTCGGCGATAAAGCCGCTCTGCTCGGCGCCCAACAGATTGCCGGCGCCCCGAATGTCGAGATCCTGCATGGCGATATTGAATCCCGAACCCAGATCTGAGAACTCCTCGATGGCCCGCAGGCGCCGCCGGGCATCCGGAGTCAGCAGCTCGTCGCCGGGCGAAAGCAGGTAGCAATACCCCCGCTGGCTGCCGCGTCCCACACGTCCGCGCAACTGATGAAGATCGCTCAAGCCGAAATTCTGGGCATTATTGACGATGATCGTATTGGCGTTGGGAATGTCGATGCCGTTTTCGACGATCGTGGTCGAAATCAACACGTCGAACTCCCCGTAGATAAAATCCATAATCAGCTTTTCGAGCTGTTCGGCCGGCATCTTGCCGTGGCCGATTCCCACCCGCGCCCGGGGGCAGAGCCGAGTAACCATACCCTGAAGCGTCATCAGATCCTCCACCCGGTTGTGGACGAAATAGACCTGTCCACCCCGATCCAGCTCGGCATTGACAGCGTCGCGGATAATCTCCTCCGAAAAGAGATGCGACTCGGTAATGATCGGCTGTCGGTTGGGCGGCGGCGTCGAGATGACGGAGAGGTCGCGCGACCCCATGAGCGAGAATTGCAGCGTGCGGGGAATCGGCGTCGCGGTGAGGGTCAGCGTATCGACATTGACGCTCATCTGCGTCAGCTTCTCCTTGGCCGCCACGCCGAACTTCTGCTCCTCGTCGATAATAAGCAATCCCAGGTCGTGGAATTTCACCTGCTTGCCCAGGATCTTGTGCGTACCGATCAGGATGTCGATGCGACCCTCGGCCAGCTCAGATAGGATGCGGGACGTCTCTTTCGAAGACTTGGTCCGGTTGAGATATTCGACCTTCACGGGAAAATCCCGGAGCCGATGTACGAAGGAGCGGTAATGTTGCAGGGCCAGAATCGTCGTAGGCACCAGCACGGCCACCTGCTTGCCGTCGGTCGCGGCCTTGAACGCCGCTCGGATCGCCACTTCGGTCTTGCCGAAGCCCACATCGCCGCAAATCAAACGATCCATCGGCTGATTGGACTCCATGTCCCGCTTGACGGCCTGCGTCGCGGTCTGCTGATCGGGCGTATCCTCCCACATGAACGAAGCTTCCAGCTCCTGCTGCAAATAGGTATCCGGCGAAAAGGCAAATCCCTTGCTGGCTTTGCGCTTGGCATAGAGGGCGATCAGTTCGCGCGAGATGTCCTTGACGGCCTTCTTGGTCGCGGTCTTGAGCTTCTGCCAGGCTCCGCTGCCCAATTTGTAGATTTTGGGCGCTTCGCCTTCGCCGCTCTTGTATCGCGAAATACGGTGCAAGGCGTGCACATGCACGAACAGCACGTCGTTATCCTTATAAATCAATTTAATAGCCTCGTGCACCTTGCCGTTCTCGTTGATCTTGACCAGACCGCCGAAACGCCCCACGCCGTGATCGATATGCACCACATAATCGCCCATGCGGAGCTGATTCAACTCTGCGACGGTCATCTGCTCGTCGCGCTTGATCTCGCCGTTGATCCGATAGCGCTGGTAGCGGTCGAAAATCTGATGGTCGGTATAGAAACAAAGTTTCAGGTCGTGATCGACGAAACCCTCGTGCAGCGTGATCGGCAGGGGGTTGATCTGCGCCTCCTTACGCCCCGACTGGTAGAAAATGTTCTCCAGCCGTTCGAGCTGCGCCCGGTTTTCCGACAGGATATAGGTTTTATAACCGCGCTGTCCATTGGAAATGATGTCGTCGGCCAGCAATTCGAAATTCTTGTTGAACTTGGGCTGGGGAGCCATGCGGAACGCGACCGTCGCATCGGCCGGCCGCTCCTTCAGGCTATCACGCAATTCGAACAAACGCATCCCGGCCATGTCCTGCAACAACACCTTCCGGCTCACCAGATGGGTGTCAATCTCCGCAGGTTCCTCCATCTCCCCCAGAACCTTGCGACGCAGATCGTTCACGCGCCGCAGTACGTAGTCGGGATCGAAAAACCAGTAAGTCGCCTCTCCTGCAAATGCGAGCAGCGAAATCCGATCCCCGGCAAAACCGTTCAGGTTCGGAACGATCTCCACCTCGTCGAGCGTGCCGGTCGAGAGCTGCGTGCCGGTCGGCGGAAAGCTGACTGGAAATCTCGAATCGGCGGATCGAATCCACCTCTTCCCCGAAAAAGTCCAACCGGTAAGGTTTGCTCTCGGAAAAGGAAAACACGTCGAAGATACCGCCACGCAGCGAATACTGTCCGGGTTCGTAAACGAAATCCACCTTCGTGAACCCCGAATCGGCCAGCAACTCCTCCAGCTCTCCGATCGCCAGCCGGTCGCCGACCTTCACCCGCACGGTTTCGCGCCGCATCGAGTCGGGGTCGGTCACCCGTTCGGCCAGAGCTTCCGGATAGGTACAGATAATCCGGTATTCGCCCGCAGCCATTTCCCGACGCAGAGCACTCAACGCCGCCGTCCGCTGCACGACACCCTGCGCATCCTCCGTACCGTAAACGATCGAACGCTTGTAGGAGCCCGGAAAAAAGTAAACCTGTTTTTCGTCGAGCAGGGCATAAAAATCGTTGAGCAGGTAGGCCGCCGCATCGCGGTCTTCCGCCACGAAGACGTGCGTACCGCCCGTTCGGGCGATCAGGGCAGCGGCATAAACCGAGAGAGCCCCGCCGACCATATCGCGCAGAAGAACGGTCCGCCCCGCCGAATCGTACGCACGACGCATCGCGCCGAGAGGCTCCGCTCCGGCGATCAACTGCAAGATATTCGGTTTATTTCCGGGACCCATATTCCGCCCAGCTAAAAGATGCCCTGCAGGAATCGATTCCGCAAGGCGCTCAAACGATTATTCAACTCCGTGTATTCGTATCGGCTGCAGATCGTACCTGCGACCGAACATGTATGTCTTTCCACCTTCCGCCTTTGTCCGGCTCCGGACTTCGTCCGCCTTCCGGCCAGTAAAAGGGGCCGAATCCCATCCGGCACATCGACCGAGTCCATGCCTCCGCCCCTGCGGCATCCGGTATCTCTAATCCTTATACAGGTCTTTGCCCTCCTTGTCGTAGTAGTGGACATCGACGATACCGACGCTCTGGTCCGCCACGATCTTCAACTGGATCTTATACTTCCACATCCAGCGGCGGCGCAACGACCACAGGCCGTGATTCAAGTAGGTCGAAACGTAAGGGCTGACGCGCAACTTGATATATTTGTGCCCCGCATCCTGGGCCAGATAGGAGATCTTGTTCTCGATCTTCTTGTCGAGCAGAACGGTCGGCTCGATACGCCCCGTGCCGTTGCACGTGGGACAGACGTCCGTAACATCCTGCACGGCGACCGGACGCACCCGCTGGCGGGTGATCTGCATCAGCCCGAACTTGGTCAGCGGCAGCACCGTATGCTTGGCCTTGTCGGTGGCCATCAGCTTGTTCATCTCCTCATAGAGCAACTGACGGTTCGCAGCCTTGTGCATATCGATAAAGTCGATGATGACGATACCGCCCAAATCGCGCAGACGCAATTGCCGGGCGATTTCGCGTGCAGCGGCCAGATTGACATCGAAAGCCGTCTGCTCCTGATCGTCCTCCGCCTTGGTGCGATTGCCCGAATTGACGTCGATGACGTTCATCGCCTCCGTGTGCTCGATAATCAGGTAAGCGCCCCGGCGCAACGACACGTACTTGGCGAAGAGCGACTTGATCTGCTTCGAAATGTCGAAATTGTCGAAGATGGGGACGTTGCCCTTATAAAGTTTTACGAGTTTCTCGCTTTGCGGTTCGATCTGACGGATGTAGTTCTGAATCTCATGGTACATCGCTTCGTCGTCCACGACGATCTGCGAAAAGGCGCCTCCCAACGAATCCCGGATAATGGTGTTGGCCCGGTTCATCTCACTCATCAACTGGGCCGGAGCAGGGTTCTTGCGAATATTTTGCAGGGTCTTCTGCCATTTGTCCAACAGGGAGCGGATATCCTGTTCGATATCGCTGTCCTTGGCCTCGACAGCCGCCGTGCGGATGATAACGCCGAAATTCTTCGGCAAAACGGCGGCTGCAATGCCCTTGAGCCGCTTCTTCTCCTCCGCCGAGCGGATCTTCTGCGACAGGAACACCTTCGACGAAAAAGGCACCAGCACCACGTTACGTCCAGCCAGCGAAATATCGGCCGTCAGACGCGGTCCCTTGGTGGAAATCGCCTCTTTGGCCACCTGCACCATAACGGTCTGCCCCACCTGCAGGTAGGAGCCGATCTTGCCCGACTTTTCGATCGGCGGCTCCAGCTTCATCGCATCCAGGCGGATTCCCCGCTTGCCGGGCTGGTAACTCGCCACCAGCTTCTGCAACGAAGAGAACTGGGAGCCCAGGTCGAGATAGTGGATAAAGGCATCCTTCTCATGGCCGATATTGACGAACGCGGCGTTCAGCCCCGGCATGATCTTGCGCACCTTGCCCAGATAAATATCCCCTACGGCGAATCCCGTCTGGCACTGCTCCTTGTTGAGCTCGACCAGCACCTTGTCCTCGCACAGGGCGATCGAAATCTCGGTCGGGTTTACATTGACTATTAATTCTCGGTTCATATATATTTTCGTCCCGCAGACCGCGGCGACGATTCTGACATTATGGGGTTTGCGGCTGTTCGGCGTTCGGGAAGCACAGCCCGGCTTCCATTGTTTTCAACTCGCCTGGTCCGTAGAGGACGATATTGCGGCACATTCCCTTCGCAAAAAGCCTCTTTTGGCTTTTCGGGAGCGGATTCGATATACGGTGATACGTTCACAAACACATCGTCCTCTCCTTCCCGACGATCCGACACATCCCGCCCTGCGAACGGAGCGGGAATCGGAAAACAGGTAAAGCTAAAAGGGCCTCGCACCCTTTTAGCTTTATCTACCTTAATTAGCACTAAGGCGTACTACCTACTTTTTCTTGTGACGATTCTTGCGAAGACGTTTTTTACGCTTGTGGGTCGCCATCTTGTGACGCTTATGTTTCTTTCCGTTCGGCATAACTGTAATTGTTTAAAGTTTCTATTATTTATTTAACTTTTGCCGCAAAACTCTTTGCAGGCTTGAAGGCCGGAATGTTGTGGGCCGGGATCGTAATGGTCGTATTCTTGGAAATGTTACGAGCCACCTTCTTCGCGCGTTTTTTCACGATGAAGCTGCCGAAACCACGGAGATATACATTGTTGTTCTGCGCCAGGGAACCCTTGATGCTCTCCATAAAAGCCTCGACGATAGCCTGGACCTGTACTTTTTCAGCACCGGTACTTTTAGCGATTTCGCTAACGATATCTGCCTTTGTCATACTCTTTATATTTATAAGTTAAACTCTATTTCGGGACTGCAAATATAAGTTTTATTTGATTATATCACAACAAAGTAGAACATTTTTTTGCAATTCACCTCGCCCGCGTCGCGCCGCAGTTCGAAACCCCTTACTCAAATACCGGGCCATAAAACCGCGCTTCGATACCCGGCGGGCCGACCGGAGCCGGACCGTATCGAAGAATATCCGGAAAAAGGCAACGCATTATCAAACAACCCGATAGCCGGAACCGGACACCGCCGCCCGAAAGTTTCGTCCGTCGGGCACAATAAATTGCCCGAAATTCGCATTGTATAATTGGTAAAATCACTATTTTTGTAGAAGATAGGATCCGGTTCGGCAATCCCGGCGGGCAAGCCCGCAACCTTTCACTATCTTTGACATAGTCTTAGATAGAATGCGCCTCGGGAAACCGGGACAGGTTCCCGTTTTCTCCCGGCTTTCACTATCTTTGTTTCAACTAAAACCGCGAATATGGTCAAAATACTTTGGGTGGACGACGAAATCGAACTATTGAAACCCCATGTGCTTTTCCTCCGGGGAAAAGGTTACGAAGTCGATACCTGCAACAACGGATACGACGCGATCGACATGGCGACGGAGGGCAACTACGACCTCATCATCCTGGACGAGATGATGCCGGGTATGACAGGACTCGAAACCCTTCCGAAAATCAAGGAAATACGCCCCACTACTCCGGTCATCATGGTCACCAAGAGCGAGGAGGAGAACATCATGGACAAGGCCGTCGGGTCGAAGATCGCCGACTACCTCATCAAACCCGTGAATCCCAACCAGGTGCTGCTCTCGATCAAGAAGAACGTCCACTCCCAGCAGCTGGTCACCGAACAGACCACGGCCGATTACCGGGCGGAGTTCGGACGCCTCTCCTCGGCACTCCAGATGGCCGACAGTTTCGCCGACTGGTGCAACGTCTATCGCCGGATCACGAACTGGGAGATCGAGCTCTCCGATTCGACCGACCAAAGCATCAAGGAGGTCATCGAATACCAGAAGCACGAAGCCAACCAGGAGTTCTGCAAGTTCGTCCGCAGGAACTACTACGACTGGATCAACAAGCGTGACGAAACCACCCCGGTCATGTCGCATACGCTCATGCGGTCGAAGATCTTCCCGGTGGCAGACGAGAATCCCAAGACCACGCTGCTGCTGATCGACAACTTCCGCTACGACCAGTGGCGCTCGATCAGCCCCCTGCTGCGCGGCTACTACGACATCGCGGCCGACGATTTCTACTGCGCGATCCTGCCCACGGCGACCCAGTACGCCCGCAATGCCATTTTCGCCGGCCTGATGCCGCTGGCCATCGACAAGCTGATGCCCAACAAGTGGCTCAACGACAACGAGGAGGGAGGCAAAAACCAATACGAAGAACAGTTTCTGCAACGGCTGATGACCTCCAGCGGCAAGAACTACAAATACACCTTCGACAAACTGGTGCGCCCCGAGGCGGGCCGCAAGCTGATCGACAACATCCAGCGGATTTACGACGCCGACTTCTCGGTGATCGTCTATAACTTCCTGGACATCCTCTCGCATGCCCGCACCGAAACGGACATCATCCGCGAACTCACCGAGGACGAAGCCTCGTTCCGCTCGCTCACCCGTTCGTGGTTCGAACACTCCGACCTGCTGACACTGCTGCGCCTGCTCTCGGAACGCGGACACACGGTAATCATCACCTCGGACCACGGCACGATCCGCATCGACAATCCGGTGAAGGTGACCGGCGACCGCGAAACCTCGGCCAACCTGCGCTACAAAACCGGCCGCAACCTGGCCTACAACTCCCGCGAGGTATATGAAATCACCCGCCCGGAAGACATCCAGTTGCCGTCGATCAACTTGTCGTCGAGTTACATCTTCGCCTACAACACCGATTTCCTGGTCTACAACAACGACGCCAACCGTTACATACGGTACTACCGCAATACTTACCAGCACGGGGGAATCTCGATGGAAGAGATGCTCGTTCCCTACATCGTACTAAAACCCAAACAATAAATCATGCAGACCATCCACATCGACTCTCTGGACGAATTGCCGCACGCAGCGGCCGCCGTCATAAACGCGCTCGAAGGACGCTCGGTCGTCGTTTTCCGCGGCGAAATGGGGGCGGGCAAAACCACCCTGATCCGGGAAATCGTCGCCCGGCTCGGAGCCGACGACACAGTGACAAGTCCCACTTTCGCCATCGTCAATCAATATACGACCCGCGAAGGGAAGAATATCTATCACTTCGATTTCTACCGGATCAACCGGCTCGAAGAGGCTTACGACTTCGGCTACGAAGAATATTTCTACTCCGGGAATCTCTGTCTGGTCGAATGGCCCGAGAAGATCGAAGAGCTGCTGCCCGAAGAGGTGATGACCGTGCGGATCGCCGTCGGCGACGACGAAGAGCGCACGATCGAAATCGACTGACTCCCGATTCGGCCCAATATCCCTGTATAGTACTTCTCAACACAGACTTCCCGCCCTCCGGCTCCAGCAGGCGAGATCATCCGGCACACGGTTGCAACAGAGAGTGTGTGATCCAGCCCGGCTCGAACGACCGACTGCCGAAACGAATATCGGGCGTAGTAAGTTTCCCCACCCCGCAACGTGAAACGGGAAGGAGTCGGGAACCCGCCGGTCAGATTCGGCTCGCTACACTTTATCATCCTTGCAGCAAATAGGGGGGGGGCAGGCTCAAACGACCGACATTCGAAGCATACGCAGAGGACACTTGTGAACTCTACCATGCAAGGAATAGGAAAACAGAAAGTTAAGTTTGGATTAGCGCTCGGCTTTCACTATCTTTGACATAGTCTTAGATAGGATGCGCCTCGGAAAACCGGGAACAAGATCCCGTTTTCTCCCAGTTTTCACTATCTTTGGCCCCGAAAAATAAGGGCTTCGAAAAACGGTCGCCCGGGAAAAGCGAAAAATTTGCAAAAAAAGACAACCGCCGCTTTTGACGACAAACACACGACAATGGAAAAATACGAATCGAAACACCAACAGATACTCCGCTCGGCGGAACAGATTTATACGGTCATCAGCCGCTTCGACAATCTCACTCCTGCGGTGCAGGACAAGGTCGAAGAGTGGCGGGCCGACGAAAACAGTTGTTCATTCAAAGTCAAGGGCTTCACCGTCAATCTGCAAATCGTGGCCAAGGAAGCTCCCAAATACGTCAAGATACAGAGCGGCGAAGACGGCGTTCCCATCGACTTCACCTTCTGGATCCAGTTGCAGCCGGCAGGTCCCTACGATACCCGCATGCGGCTGGTGCTGCACGCGGAACTGAATATGATGATGCGTATGATGATCGGAGGCAAGCTCCAAAAAGCGCTCGACCAAATCGCCGAAGCCATGGCCAAAGCCATGAACGGCAGCGCGATGTAATACCGATGTAATACCAAATACCCAACGAAAAACCCGGTGCGATCTGCACCGGGTTTTTCGTTGATACCCTCGTTCCGGACAATACCGCAGTCTGAAACCGATACGGCAAGGCAAATTATCAGGCTGGAACCGCCTGTCCCGGACAGGCCGCGACATCGGGCCGGCAGAAAAATCGTCCTCTATCTATCCGGCACGAAAAGCGACCTCTATTTTTCCAAACATTCGAACACCCGGCGCACCGTAGGAAACATCCCTTCGAGCCGATCTTTCAGTTCGGCGGCCGGACACCACGCAGCCACATCGATTCCCTCTTCCCGCTGAGGTTTAAGGGCTCGGCTCGAAGAAACGCGCATTTCGAACCAGTGCGTAGCCTTGAGCTCCCACCGCCCGTGCATATAATAGGCATGCAACGTCCGGCAAAGGAAGCGAACCACCTCCGCACCCACAGCTCCCGTTTCCTCGGCGACTTCGCGCACGGCACATTCCGCCGTACTTTCGCCCGGCTCCACATGTCCTTTGGGCAAATCCCAGCGCCCGTTGCGGTGAATCATCAAATATTCGCCGCGATCGTTCACTACCACGCCGCCCGCAGCCTCGACAGCAGCGAATTCCTGCCGGAAGAGGGAAAACGCCTGCTCGGGATCGGGCGTACAAACCGCAACATCATTGTGAGTTTCCAGAAAATTAAGTATCTTCGTCCGGGAAATACGCCCGCCCTGCGGAAGATCGACGGCAAAAAAACGTGCCGGCGACGTTTCATCGGTAAAAATCAGAGTTTTATCTGCAAAATATAGATAGATACGCATAAAAATCGCTATTGACAAGCGCAAATTTAAGTATAAATCATATGAAGTAAACCCGATCTCAAATGAAAAATTTATTCCTCTTTATGGCAATTACGCTCGTGGGACTCGGCGGATGCAGCGAAAAGCGCTCCCAGCCCCTCGCTATCGACAACTCGCTCACCCAGGAAGAGATCGCCGCCGGCGTTCTCTCGCCCGAAGTGATGTGGAAAATGGGCCGCGTAGGACTGGCCTCGCTCTCGCCCGACGCCAGTCGGCTGCTCTACACCGTCACCTGGTACAATATGCAGGAGAACCGGGGCGTTACGGCGATCTACGTTCGTGACGCCGCCAGCGGCGAAGTCGCCCAGCTGACCGACTTCTCGTCGAACAACTCCGATCCGAAATGGAATGCCGACGGCAGCAAGATCTACTTCCTGTCCGACCTCAGCGGAAGTTCGCAAATCTGGGAAATGGCTGCCGACGGACAAAATCCCCGCCAGCTTTCGAAACTCGACAAGGACATCGAAGGGTTCGGCGTAAATCCTGCGGGTGACAAAGTCTTTTATGTACAGGGCGTACAGGTCGCCGACCGCAAGTCGTCCGACATCCACCCGGACATGGCCGAATCGAAAGCCCGCGTTTACGACGACCTGATGTGCCGCCACTGGGACCGCTGGGATGAAGGCGAATACCGCCACATCTTCATCGCGGAGCTGACCTCCGGCGGCATCGGGAAGGGCGTGGACATCATCGGCGAAGGTGCGGAGTGGGACACTCCGCTGGCACCCTATTTCGATATGTCCGAAATCGCGTGGGCTCCGGACGGCACCCGACTCGCATACACCTGCAAACCGCTGACAGGTGCGAAATACGCCGTTTCGACCGACTCGGACATTTTCGTCTATGACACGGAGACAGGCGCCACGACCAACATCTGCAAGGGACTCACCCCCATCTCCGGTCACGATGCGGCAGCCAAAACCGAACTGCCTTTCGTCGGCTACGACAAATACCCCGTATTCTCGCCCGACGGCACCAAAATCGCATTCCGTTCGCAGCGTCGTGCGGGCAATGAAGCCGACAAGGAGCGTCTGATGGTCTGGAATTCCGAAACGGGCCTGGTGAAGGAACTCACGAAGAATTTCGACTACAACGCTACCAACGTCATCTGGGACGGCAGCGAAGCGCTTTGGTTCCTCGCGCCGATGGAGGCTACGCACCAGCTCTGCCGCGTGGACATGAACGGCAACGTTTCCGTACTGACCCGGGGCGATCACGACATCAACGCCGTATCGATCGCAAACGGCAAGGCCGTAGCCGATATCTGCACGATCTCTTCGCCCTCGGAGCTCTATGAAATCGACCTGAAAGACGGAGCCATCACGCAGCTCACGTTCATCAACCAGCCGATCCTCGACAAGATCCGCCTTGGCAAAGTCGAGAAACGCTGGGTGGAAACCACCGACGGCAAACAGATGCTGACGTGGGTAATCCTGCCGCCCGATTTCGACCCTGCGAAGAAATACCCGACGCTGCTCTACTGCGAAGGCGG
>ENA-OPCS01001502-OPCS01001502.1-human-gut-metagenome-genome-assembly--contig:-NODE-1502-length-12671-cov-5.813729_pt1 | contig 12671 bp, 10 predicted proteins | sample MGYA00241256_ERZ501492 | MGnify/ENA primary metagenome ERZ501492 (study PRJEB25962, sample SAMEA2042512) | human gut metagenome | biome: human gut; feature: human-associated habitat; material: faeces... | reverse complement strand
TGTAGGGAACGAGGTCGAGCTGACCGTTCTTTGTGAATGCCTCAAGGCTCGTGTCCTTTGCGCTGCTGAGTATGGGCACTATGTCATAGAACGAAGTGCCGTCGTCGTTCATTCTCAGCGGCTCGACAATAGAAGTTATTATCTCGCGCATCGGCTTTTCTATGCCGTCGGTGCCCTTTTGGGCTATCAGCTTAATTATACCCGTGATAAGGTCGGGGGCGTTGACTCCGAGAAGCTTTAATATCTCCTTGGTGTCGGGCGGGAAAACGCGCTTTAACGAGCCGTCCTCCTGCTTCTCGGCGAGAACCGTGGCGCCGAAGCCGGAAATCATAACAACGGGCGAGTGACCGCAGGCACACTTGGTGGCGGCCGCCGCTGTGGACGCGAATACCGAGCCGAGCATAACCGCTGCTATTAAAACGCAGAGTATTCGCTTAAACGGTTTTTTCTTCATTTTTTGCTTTCTCCTTTCGCAAAGCACTTTTGTGCAACGGACAAATTATACATTATTTTTGCAAAAATGTAAACAATTTGTTTATGATTCTTGTAAAACATTTTCGCGTTCTTAATCTATAGACAACGAACGGAGAGGTGTGCTATAATAATCATGGAATAAAACAAGAAAAACCGAAAGGATGGTAATAACTCATGAAAAAAACTCTTAAACTGACAGCTCTTGTCATGGCAGTGGCGATACTCGTCTGCGCTTTTGCGGGCTGCACGGCGAAGCTTGACAAGCTTATTGTAGGAAAGTGGAGCGATGAGCAGAACAAGGTGACTGTCGAGTTCAAGGATGACGGCACATTCAAATTCGAATCGAGCAACCTCAATATTCTCGGTCTCTCGATAGGCACTTCCGTTTCCGGTACATACAAGGTCAATACCGAAGCCGACCCCGCAACCGTTACCGCCGCTCCCGAGATGTCCTTCGCGGGCTTCAAGGCCGGCGCGGAGATAACCTTCACCGCAGCCTATGACAAGGACAGCAAGGTGCTCAAGCTCACAAACGACAAGCTCGGCACGCTGAACCTCACTAAGGTCGAGGAGTAAAAAAACAGTCGCCGCTGCGGGAGACCGCAGAGCAAATATAATCGAAATACATAAGCTTTTTATCCCGGCCTCGCGCCGGGATTTTTTTCTGTGCCGTGAAAAATAAAAATCAAAATCTGTATCTTTTTTTCGGGAAGTATGCTATTATGTGGATGACAGGAGAAAATAAAGGGAGGTATTTTATGAAGATCCGAAGATTTATTGCCGCAGTTCTCGCCGTCCTCGCGCTTTCAGCCTTTGCCGGCTGCAAGAAACACGACAAAGACCAAACCGACACAACGGGAAAAAACGATGAGACAGTATCCGAAGATAGCAGCGAAAGCACCGCATCAGTCGCGGATGTTAATGCCGACATAAAAAACTCCAGGTATTTTCTCGGCATCGACCTCGACGGGTGGTATCACTGGAACAAAGTCGGCGACGGATTTCAAGACGGTTCGAAGTATACTGCACTTCAGGAAAAGAAATATAACTCACGCGGAGATATAGTATCGTCCGTCGTATACGAGCCGATTTCACCCGGAAACTATCACGAAGATCGGAGGCTGTTCGCCTATTCGTATAACGGCGACGGCACGGTGAAGGAAGTCCGCTGCTCCGGCTATTTCCCCGCAACCTACCTCTACGAGTACGATGCCGCCAAGAGAATAACAAAGATAAATGCGTCGCCCGCCGACGAGGATACATACGATATGACCTTTTCGTATGACAAAAACGGGACGCTCTTAAACGTCAAGTGCAAATATTGGGATATCGTCTTTTCGTATAATAACGGCGGAAAGCTCATCAAAAAAGTGCAAACAACCTATGAGGGCTTTGTCAACACCTTTGCTTATGAGTATAACGGCAGGGGTGACGTTATTCGCAAAACCGAAAGCAACAAGTTCCCGAGCAGCTCCTTCAAGGGCGTGACCGAATACAAATACGATGAGAGAGGTGCGCTCATAAAGCTTGTCTCGACCGACTCCTACGGCTCGACGATAGAGAAAGAATACAAGAACGACGCCTACGGCAATCCAGTTGAGATCAAGGAAACGAAGACCTCAAACGGAGATTTTATCAGCTCTTATTCCTACACTTATTCATACGAATATGAGACGGCGAAGATATCGGTTACTCGCTCGGACGGCGATAAAAAAATATATGAGTATCAAAAGAACAAGAGCATACTCATGCCTGAGTCGGCTGAGTTCTGAGCGTTGAATGTCGAGAATAAAGGGAGGTATTTTATGAAGATCCGAAGATTTATTGCCGCAGTTCTCGCCGTCCTCGCGCTTTCAGCCTTTGCCGGATGCAAGAAATACGACAAAGACCAAACCGACACAACAGGAAAAAACGATGAGACAGTATCCGAAGATAGCAGCGAAAGCACCGCCCCGGGCGCGGATGTTAATGCCGACATAAAAAACTCCGGGTATTTCCTCGGCATCGACCTCGACGGGTGGTATCACTGGAATCAAACATCGAGCGGTTATCAGAAAGACACGACTTATACCGCGAGCTGGACAAAGGAATATAACTCGCGCGGCGACCTCGTTTCATATATCACTTATGTCCTGATTTCCGCGGGGAACTTTTCCACCGAAAAGAGGTCATACGGCTACACCTACAACAGCGACGGCACGGTGAAGGAAATCAGCCGCTCGGGGCATTCCCAAGGCACCTACCGCTACGAGTACGACTCGGAGAAGAGAATAACAAAAATCACCTCGGCGGAGCCCTCCGGCGAAGTGACCGCAACACTGAATTTTTCGTATGACAAGCACGGCAGACTCGCGGAAAAAAGCGATTTTTACGGGAGCACCGTCTTTTCTTACGACGGCAAGGGAAGGCTCGTCAAGAGCGAGAGAAATTCCTCAGAAGCCGCGTCCGAGAGCTTTACGGAGACGTTTACCTATAAATATAACTCCGACGGCGATATAGTGCGCCAGACATATACAGTCAAAAATCCCTTCAACACGTCTAAAATCATCACCGAATACGAATATGACGAGCGCGGCGCGCTGATAAGGCTGACAGTCAGGGATTCCTTCGGCGCCGAGACCGAAAAGGAGTACAAAAACGACGCCTACGGAAATCCCGTCGAAATAAAGGAGACCCGGTTCCAGGACGGCGAGACGGGAAGCACCGAGGTTATCTCGTATTCATACGAATATGAGACCGCCAAGATAGCGGTCACGGGCACTGACGGCAGCAAAACAACATACGAATATCAAAAGAACAAGAGCATAGTCACACCCGAGACGGAGTAGCTTTAAGATGTTCCGAAAATTCTCCCGGCCCTGTGCCGGGATTTTTTCCGCCCGACGAAATTAAAAATCAAAATTCGCACATTTTTTATAAAAAGTGTGCTATTATATATACAACGAAGCATTCGGGAGGTATTCAATAAAAATGAGAAGATTTTTTGCAGCCGTTTTGGCGGCGGCCATGCTGTTGTCATTTGCGGGATGCGCAGTCAAAGACACGCAGAGCGACTCGACCGCGCCCGCCGAGGAGCAGACGACCGAGGAGAAAAGCACAGAGCCTCCGACCAACGAGGACGGCAGCCTCGTCAAGCCGAAAAACGCGGTCTCCGTCTCCGACGATGTGAAGATAAAGACCTACAGCGGCTCGTCTATAATCGAAATCGGCAACCGCGAAATGGAGCCCTACGGCAACTCATATAAAAACATGAAGTCCTACGCCGACGCGCTCAACCGCCTCAAGGCGGAGATGCCGAACACCAAGGCCTACTGCCTCATGGCGCCGACCGCTGTAGAATTTTATGCGCCGAGCAAATACAACACCGGCGTATCGAAGTCGCAGTACGAGGGTATGTGCTATATCTATGAGCAGCTCAAGGATATAACGCCCGTCAATGTCTACGCCGAAATTGCGGCGCACACGGACGAATATCTCTATTTCAGAAGCGATCACCACTGGACGACCCGCGGCGCATACTACGCCTACAGAGCCTTTGCGAATGTTGCGGACTTCAAGCCCGTTGACAAGGATACCCTGCAGAGCGGCAAGCTCTCGCCGTTCCTCGGACTCTTTTATAACTACACAAAGAGTCCCGTGCTCGCAAATGACCCGGACTATGTGGAATATTTCCTTCCGCCCGTCAACACAACGGCCACAGCCTCCGACACCGACGCCGCCATGAGCGACGGCTACGGCATTCAGGTCATAAACACCGAGACGACATCCTCCAACAAATACTTAGCCTTTATAGGCGGCGACCACGGCGTTATCAAGATAACGACCGACGCTCAGAGCGACAGGAGCATTGTTGTCATAAAGGAGAGCTACGCCAACGCCTTTGTCCCGTGGCTCTGTGCAAACTACAAGACGGTCTATGTCCTCGACCCGCGTATGCTGACCGTTAAGCTCGCGGATTTCGTCAAGACCAATTCGATAGACGAGGTTCTGTTCCTCAACTATATGTTCATCCCCAGCAACCCGAAGTTTATGAATGCGCTGGAAAACATGGCGTAAGCGGCAAAAAGCTTTTAAAAAAGGTCATAGTTCACGGATTAAAACGCGGATTATGACCTTTGTTTTTTTATGCATACAGTCTTTATATAAAAAGCTTGAACGGCATTTGCGGTTATGCTATAATCTTAAAAAAAGCAGGAGGAAGTTTATGAACAGCAGAAAAACAGCGGGCGCCGTCCTCGGAACTCTCGGCGGGCTGACCGCTCTGACCGCGGCTTCGGCGGAGATATTCTATAATTTCTCGATAAACACGAAATCGCCCATACATATGAGCAAGCTCAACAACCTCATTCAGAAGATGGCAAGCAAGTCCGACGGCGAGGATTCGAGCGCAAAATACAGCGGACTCACGGGCACGCCGGAAATCCGGGAATGGTACGACGAGCACGGCGAGGACGTATTTATTATGTCCGACGCTCTGCGGCTGCACGGAAGAAAGTTCGAAAATCCCGGCTCGGATTATGTTCTCGTCTGCCACGGATATACGAGCAAGGCCAGGCATATGGCGGGCTTTGTCCATAAGTTTCACTCCCTCGGCTTCAATGTTCTTGCGGTCGATGCGCGCGCCCACGGCGAAAGCGAGGGGACTAAAATCGGCATGGGCTGGCCGGAGCGCATGGACGTTATCGAGTGGATAAAGCTCATTCTCTCGTGGGACCCCGACGCGAGGATAATCCTGCACGGCGTATCCATGGGCGCAGCGACGGTGCTCATGGCGTCGGGCGAGACGCTGCCCGACAACGTCAAGGCCGTTATCGCGGACTGCGGCTACACCTCGGAGTGGGATGAGTTCATCTGGGAGGCCGAAATGATGCATATCCCGTGGTTCCCGGTGCTCAACGCAGCCTCAGCCCTCTCGAAGCTCCGCGACGGCTATGATTTCAAGCAGGCGAGCGCGCTCGAGCAGGTCAAAAAGAGCGATATTCCCACCCTGTTCATCCACGGCACGGCGGATGAGCTGGTGCCCTATAAAATGCTCGGTGAACTGTTCTCGGCGGCGGCGTGCGAAAAGGAAAGCCTGACCGTCGAGGGAGCGGGTCACGCGCTCTCGTCCTCGGTTGAACCGGAAATGTATTGGAGCACGGTCGGGGAATTTGTAGAAAAATATATCGGCAGCTAAAGCAATAACCACCGTCGCGGACGGTGGTTATTGCTTTTTTGATTTAACTCTAATAAAAACTTACTTTATAAATTTATCCGCCAACTCAACTGCCTGTTTCTCCGTGAACCCGTACATCTTGACAATAATGCCGTAACCGCTCTTGTCAAACGCCGCCCATTGACAGCTGCCACTTTCGGTTCCGAAAAAAACACTTTTATTCTCTATTTTTGACTTTTTGAGCGACGAGGTGTCTACAAAAACCGAAGATAACTTTAAACCTCCTTCGGACACATATACAGAGTAACTGCTGCCGTTGTCTCCCTCCACAGAAGCATACCCGAGCATTACCGTGTCCGTTATTCCCTGCTCCTTGTCAATTTTATAAACAAAAAAATATTCGGTTTTGCCTTCCGTTGGAAAGTTTACGAAAAAAACAGATTTCCACTCTTTTTCTGATACGGCACGAAATTCTCCCGCCAGACGGATATCGCCTAATATTGTCCCCTTATTCCAAAGGATTTCGCCTGTCAAAGCTGAATTATTATATGAATTCCTTTCGGAGTCCTCCGCCCCTCCGGGGAATAAAGTATGATATTGAGTTTTGACGGTTATGATTGCTCCCGCGGCAATCACGGCGCAAAGACAAGCTGCCGCAACAGCATATTTCCAATGCTTGGCTGCCGAGCGTTTTTCTGTAAACGAATACACGTCAGGGGTTTCAGCGGTCGGCATTTTTTCGATTTCATCCATAATAGAATCAAAATTATCCGGCACATACTGTTCTGCGGCTTCGTCTAAAAGCTTATATATGTTTTTTTTCATAACAGACCCATCCTTTCCGATTCGAGACGCAGTTTTTTGACAGCACGGTTATACATCCAAAAAACCGTTCCCTTTTTCATGTCCTTTTCTTTTGCGATTTCGGTGAGGGTCAGCCCGACAATATGTCTTAAAACAACAATGTCCAGTTCCTTGTTATCCAATGTCCGCAGCAGGTCATCTAATACTGTTTTATTCTCAAAGAGGTTCAACTTGCCGTCCTCTCCGCCGACATCGCCGATATAATCTAACGAACAGGTTCGATTACTTTTCTTTAAGATATCTAAAGTTTTATTCTTGGCGATAGACAAGATCCACGAACGGCCGTCTCCCTGCGGAATAAACGAACTGCTTTTGCTCCAGATCGTGATAAAAGTATCCTGCATAACATCTTCGGCAATCGAAGGATTTCCGCAGAAATGCAATGCATAATAATACACAGGCTTTCTCATCTCTTTGTAAAGCTCCTCAAAAGCCGCATTATCTCCGTGAGCTGTTTTTACAATTAAATAATTGATGCTGTTTTTGGGCATATCTTCACCTCCCTACATTATAGAAACGATTGAGAATCGGTTTGTATTGGTTATCTGTTAAAAATTTTGCACACCGACCAAAAGAAAATCCCGACCGGTTAAGGTCGGGATTTTCTTTGTATAAAACGGGGGCAAGAAGATGGTAGGTGTCTGATTTATTCGGCCTGCTTCGAGTATTTCTTGAGATAGATAACTCTCATGAGCAGGCACTCGATGGGATTTATCGGCTTGCACTTACCGAAGAGACCGGAGCCTATGTAGGTAAGGCAGCTCTTTTCTGCGATCATCTCGACCGCACCCGCGTTGCTCTCGTTCGAGCCGCAGCAGAGCGCGCCGCCGTCCTTGACGAGAACGCAGTGGCGACCCTTGAGCGCTCTGACTACCTTCTTGGGGGAGTTCTTGGCGCATTTGAGGCTCGTGCCGATTATCTGGGCGCTGTCGTCAAGCTGCGGCCTGACGGTCTTGCCCATGGCGGCGACTGCGAGCACCTCGGGAGCCTGAGAATAGAGAATAGCATTGATATCCTCGCGTGAAGCATATATGGCGCGATGGAGGTCTGCCGTCGGAATCTCTCCCTCGCCGCTGACCGCTGAAGTTGCGGGATCGACGGTGACGGTGTGCTCCTTATCGCCGGGAGCATAGAATACTATCTTTCCGCTTGCGTCTCTATACGAGTTATTATAACAGGTTTCGTCATGCTTGACAAAAGTTTTTCCGTGTTTTTGTGCCCAGGAAACACACATTTCGCTCAAGTCGGCAATTTTTTCTCCGAACTTTCTGTCGAAAAGGTCGAGAACATAAAGCGCGCTCTCGCGCTCGAGCGTGGCGGCGACGTTGAACGCCTCCTCGCTGTCCTTGCCGTAGCAGACGGCTCCGTGGTGCGCCATGATAACTGCCTTGCTGTCCATATCGGCGGCGACTGCGGCGGCGACGCCCTTTTTGAGCTTCTTCGTGCCGGGCAGACCGTAAGAGCCGAGCATGACTCTGTCGCCTATAACCTTGCGTCCCTTTTCGGTCAGCGAGGGGATTCCCTGCGTTGTTGCGCTGATTATAGACGCAAACTTCTGATGGGTGTGAATGACGAAGCCCGCGTCGGGATGGGCCTTGTAGACCTCGGCGTGAACGCCCTTTTCGGAGGAGGGCTTGACGCTGCCCTCGTAGCTCAGAGTGTCAATTTTTACCTCAACAATGTCGTCGGGGGTCAGTCCGTCGTAGGGCTTTCCGCTCGGGGTGATGACAAAGCTGTTTTCGTCAACGCGGCAGCTGACGTTGCCCCAGGTTCTTGCGATAAGACCGGTCTCGACAAGGCGCAGACCCGCTGCGATAACTTCTTTTTTTGCCTGTAAAATATCCATGAAAACCGTCCTTTCGGGAAAAAGATTTAAATTGTGCCGGTGAACAATTTTGTACTGCAGTTCAATTATAACACAAGCAGACCAAATGTCAACAATTTACTTCTCGGGTTCGCTCTCTTCTTTTGACTCTTCTTCGGGCTCTTTTTTGCCCTCGGAGCCGTCCGCCGTCGGAGCCGGAGCGTCCTGCGCCGCCGCCTTTTTCGAGCTGCGCCAGATGTGTATAACTCCGTCGTCGTTGAGAACCTTGAGCACGGTTATCATTATAGGCATAATAAATATTCCGATAAAGCCGAACAGCTGAACGCCGATATACATACCCATTATGCTGACTATCGCCGGGATGCCGAGGTTGTTTGCGACTATCTTCGGCTCGATTATCTGACGTATGACGGTTATGCAGGCATATATGACGAGCAGTCCGATACCGAGACCGTAGCTCTTATTTATCAGCGAGAACACCGCCCACGGTATAACGACCGTTCCCGTGCCGAGCACGGGCAGAATATCGACTATTGCGGTGATTATTGCAATAATAAATATATATCCGCTCTTGTAGACGCCTATAATTTTGAGCACGCCCAGACCTATCAGCATTTCGAAAAAGGTGACGAGCATTATAAGCGCATAGGACTTGACGAGCTTGCCCATGGAGGAGACCACTATCTTCTTTGTCTTTGAGAGCGTTCTGCGCTTCTGCGGGGTCAGCTGATTCTTGATAAAGCCGACTATGCCGTCATATCCGGCGGTCATAAAGCAGGCCGCGATAATAAACAGGAGCATACCGACCAAGATGCTCGGTATCTGCTTTGCGGTTGACCAAACGCCGCTGAGCGAGGGCTTGAGAAGTGACAGGAGATTTATACCCGCGCTGCTCTCGCCGTTCTGCGTGCGCAGAGCCGCCCGCTCCTCCGATGAGAGCAGGAGCTTGTCGGACAGCGATTTTATCGCTTCCTCCACGGAGCTCTTGAGTCCTCCGGGCAGGCGCTCGGCGAGGCGGTAGAGTGACTCCTCCCAGCCCTTTACATAGTCCGGAAGCTTCTTGAGCCATTCGCCGAGAGTCGAAGCGAGGCCCTTTGCCTCTGTCACGACCCTTGCACCCACCAGGGCGATCAAGGTTGCCAGCAGCGCGATTATCAGCAGAACCGCAATAACGGAGACGATTCCTTTTTTGATATGCGTCTTTTTCGAGAGGAAATTTGTCGGGCGCTGCAGCGCGACTGCGAGGACAAAAGCGAATATGAACGGCGCGACAGTCCAGAACGCATATTTCATAAACAGATAAAACGCACCGAGCACGAGCGCGATATACGCGACGTTTATCAGCACGGCTCTTCTTCTTTCAACAGTTTCCGGAGACATTTTCTGCACCTCTTCTTTCAACGGTCTTTATTTCTGTTTACGGTTTCAAGGCGGCATAATACATCATATATATTATACTATTTTGCCTTAAAACTCAATGAGTTTGAAAAATACTTCACAAAAAAGTAAAAAAGTTTTCTTTTGAGACTTTATCGCCGCCCGCCTTTGTGATAAAATAGTAAAAAAATAACAGTGGGGAGAAAGTTGCCATGTATATAGCTATAATGGGCTACGGCGTTGTCGGAAGCGGCGTTGCCGAGGTCATCAACAAAAATCACGACAGTATAGTAAGAAAGAGCACTCAGTCCGAGCTCGAGATAAAATACATCCTCGACCTCAAGGACTTCCCCGGGGACCCCAACGAGAAGCTCTTTATAAAAGATTTCAACATCATCCTCAACGACCCCGAGGTTAAGGTCGTCGTCGAGACAATGGGCGGCCTTCATCCGGCATACGAGTTTGTCTCCGCCTGCCTCAAGGCGGGCAAGAGCGTCGTCACCTCGAATAAAGAGCTTGTCGCCGCCAAGGGCTGCGAGCTGCTGAAATATGCCGCGCAGCACAACGTGAACTTCCTGTTTGAGGCGTCGGTCGGCGGCGGTATTCCGATAATCAGACCGATAAGCCAGTGCCTCGCCGCAAACGAGATAGACGAATTCGCCGGCATATTAAACGGCACGACAAACTTCATTCTCACCAAGATGATAAACGACAATATGGCGTTTGAGGATGCGCTCAAGCTCGCGCAGGATAACGGCTACGCCGAGCGCGACCCCTCCGCCGATATTCTCGGCTTTGACGCGTGCCGCAAGGTCTGTATACTCGCCTCGCTCTGCTTCGGCAAGCACGTCTATCCCGAGCAGGTGCATACCGAGGGCATAACCGAGATAACCCTTGAGGACGTTGACTACGCCAAGGATTGGGGCGGAGTCATAAAGCTGCTCGGCAGGGCGCGCAAGAGCGAGGACGGCAAGCACATCTATGCGATAGTCAGCCCCGCATTTGTCAATCATCACAGCCAGCTCGCAAGCGTCGACGATGTTTTCAACGCTATTCTCGTGCGCGGCGACGCGATAGGCGACGTCGTATTCTACGGCAGAGGCGCGGGCAAGCTGCCCACCGCGAGCGCGGTCGTCGGCGATGTCATTGACTGCGCACGCCATGAGAACAAGCAGAAATTCTTCGGCTGGGCGGACAGCGAGGAGGGCTATGTAGCCGACTACCTCGATATGCCCACTGCGCTCTATGTCAGAGGACGCGCTCAGCAGAAGCAGCAGGTCATCTCCTCGGCGGAGAAAACCTTCGGCGAAATAAAGCTCTTAAAGCGCGCCGGTGCGCCGGAGGACGAGTTCGCCTTTGTAACTCCCGCAGCCTCGGAGCGCGAGCTTCGCACGAAGCTCGAAACCCTGCTCGGCGCGGAGATTATTTCGACAATCAGAGTTACGGATTATTGATAAAAAGTTCAAACGGGACTGTCTATATGGCAGTCCCGTCAATCTTTCGAAAAAGTCTGTCATTGCGCGGACTCAAGGCTCTCCGGTGTAACGGGAGCTGTCACGGCTAAGCCGTGACTGAGGGGTTGCTGTGATGAAAGCACAAAATACTCAGCATTTTGAAAAATTTCAACTTATTCAGAACAATCCCTCCGGCGCTTCGCGCCTTATCCCGAGCTTTTCAGAAAGCTTCATAAGGTTCTCGATATCGCCGCCGACAAGCCTGCCGTCCTTATTCGGCGGAAGATTTATAACCGCAAGGTTCTGCGCGTTCGGCACTGCCCGTTTTCGGCGGCAACTTCGTTGTCATGCAGTGCGCGCACTTTGCTTTTCGTGCGGGTTGCCGTACTTCATTGGCGAAGCGCTTCATTTTTCATTCGCCGAAGGTGCTTTTTACAGAAAACGGAATCGAGTGCTCGCAAGGGCTTTTCCCCTATGAGCACTCGATTTTTCTGTTTTATGTGCAGAGGTATACACAAATGCCTGACTTAGCCGTCGATAGTGATCCACATCGCGGGGCGGACAGAAGTGTTGTCGTAGTTGGCATTGTGGCCGCTCATATTGACCGAGCCGTCATAGTAGACAAAGGCGGCATCATACTGATCGAAGCCGGGCGACCGCAGCCACCACCAGCAGGTGGCTTTGTCACCTTCGGCATAGCGGTCACTTGTATATGCTCCGTTTGATATGGCATATTCGGTAGGCACACACCTTCTCGCTTCATCGGAAGTGCAATATTTTTCTGCTTCGACAATGCTCAGGAGAAACACCTTGTCTTTGGTCGCATTTCCGGGATTAGTATTGTATTCCGGATTCTTGTCTGCCGATACCGTAACCGTGGGAATCTTAGCCCTTTCCTCGGCAGTAAACGCAGCGTTAATAAAATCGTTGTTCAGCCAGTTGCGCAATGAACAAGTTTCCCATGTTACATAATCCCTGCTTTGATTATACGGCTTACAGTCAAGAGCCTTATCGCTGACAACAAGAATTCTGTTGTTTTCTTTCGCCAAAACAAGCCACTCAATATCCTCTTTGCCGTTGGTTGTATCGTTATCCTGCTCGTAAGTGCCGAAATATACAATATCTCCAACCTTTGCAGTCTTTATTAACGCTTGTTTTGCACTCTTCAGCTTCTCGGCACTGTCTTTGTATGAAAGGCCGTCCAAGAGCATACACGCCGTCTTATAATCGCCGGAATCAATTAACTGCGTTGCTTTATTAAGTTTATATTGCGGTATAATAACTGTTTTCAACAAAATGAGGAAAACCGCGCAAACACACGCAACAGACGCTATCGCTATGAAAACTTTTTTAGCTTTCTTCTTCGCTTTTTCGACTGCAATGCGGTGTTCTTCTTCTTTGCGTTCGCGCTCCAAACGTTCGGCTTCCGCTTTACGCTCTGTTTCCAGTCGTTCGGCTTCCTCTTTGGCCTTGAGTTCTTCTATCTTCTTTTGGCAAGCGTAAATCTGCTCGTCGGCATCTT
>ENA-OPCS01001489-OPCS01001489.1-human-gut-metagenome-genome-assembly--contig:-NODE-1489-length-12770-cov-5.497916_pt1 | contig 12770 bp, 14 predicted proteins | sample MGYA00241256_ERZ501492 | MGnify/ENA primary metagenome ERZ501492 (study PRJEB25962, sample SAMEA2042512) | human gut metagenome | biome: human gut; feature: human-associated habitat; material: faeces... | reverse complement strand
CCGCAGAGGTCAAGGCGGACTTGCTCGCGGTAGCTGCGCACATCCCAAAGGGACAACGCAAAAAGTACGGCAAAGAGCTTGAACGCATTTTGGCGAAGTATGACGGATAACAGGAGGTTAATGATATGAATATCTGTATTTCGATAGGACACGGAAAATCAGCAAAGGGCGGCTACGATAGCGGCGCTCTCGGTGGAAACTATCAGGAATTTATGATAGGGCGCGAAATAGGCAAATACATAGGCGAAATCTTCAAGGGCTATGATTGCAAAGCCGACGTAATCAACTACGACGCAACGCTTTATCTCACGGACAGAATAGCCCACGTCAATAAACACGGCTATGACCTTGCTATGGAAATCCACCTCAACGCCGCAGGCGGCACGGGGAGCGAAGTCTACTATAAGCATAAGAGCTCGACAGGCAAGAAGCTCGCCGGAGCAATCAGCAAGAGCATTGCTAATACCTTCGGCATCCGCGACAGAGGGGCGAAGGTCAAAATCAATCCGTCAAACGGCACGGACTACTTCGGTTTCGTCCGCTCATGCAAATGCGAATCTCTGCTTATCGAGACCGTATTCATCGACACCGCAAGCGACAGAAAGCACGTCGAAACCGCCGCAGGACAGAGACAGTGTGCGGAAGCTATTGTCAAGGTCGTCGCCGATTTCTACGGTTTAAAGAAAAAGACCGCTCCGGCAGTCAAGCCGAACGAGGACAAGCCTGCAACGACCGTCAGAACAGGCGATATCGTCAAAATCAAGGGCAACAAGTACGCAACGGGCGAAAGAATCCCCGCGTGGGTTAAGCTCAAGAGGCACACGGTCAAGACCGTCAGCGGGAGTCGCGCACTGCTCAAAGAGATTAGCTCGTGGGTCTATGTCTCCGACTTAACCGTTTTGCATTCAAGTGCAAAAATAACGGTCGGCAGCAAGGTCAAAATAAAGCCCGGCGCGACTTACGGCGGACTTACGGCGGCACGCGGCTCGATAGTACCGAACACGCAGCTGAAAAGAACCCACACTGTCGGCAAGATTCAGACCAACGGCGGAGTTCAGGAAGCTCTTCTGACCGATATCGAGAGCTGGGTAGCGGTCAAATATTTGGAGGTGTCCAAATGACCGCAGGACAAATCGCCGCTCTCTGCGGCATACCTTCGGCGTTGACAGTCGGCATCGTCGGCTTTTTGTTTTGGCTTTTAGAACGCAAAATCGCAAAAAAAGAAGCGGCACGGGTAGCACAAGAAGAGAAGCTCGCCGCCGTCCGCGAGAAGCAAGAGCAAAAGCTCGAGCGCGAACGACATAATCGCGACGAGAACCGCCGAGAGTTTGAAAAAAATCTGCTCGCGACATCGAACGCAGCTCTCGCCCTCGGGGAAGCGACCGCTCGCGCCGTACAACGCATACCGGACGCTCATTGCAACGGAGATATGCACGCGGCGCTTAATTACGCCGCAAAAATTAAGCACGAACAGCGAGATTTTCTCGCTGCGCAGGGCATAGACAACATATTTTAGGAGGCTATCAAAATGGCAAAGGCAATGTTATCACAACCGATGCGTGGAAAATCAGAAGCCGAGATAAGGACGACGAGAGAACGCGCTATAACAGCACTCAAGGCTAAAGGGTATGAGGTAGTAAACACTTTGTTTACTGATGAATGGTATAGCAGCGAAAATATGGGAAAGAGGGGCGTTGAAAATATACCACTCTGCTTTTTGGCAAAATCACTTGAAAACATGTCGCTTTGTCATGCCGTGTTTTTCTGCAAAGGCTGGAAAGAGGCGCGTGGCTGTAAAATAGAGCACGAAGCAGCTGTTGCTCATGGGCTCGATATTATATATGAGGAGGACTAATATAATGAACAAAATCAAAGACATACTCGCAAACATCAGCAACGTCAAGGTCGGCACATGGGTGCGCGGAATCCTGCTGATTATCTCGTTTGTCAATATGGCTCTTTCGGCGGCTGGCAAAGCTCCGATACCGACGGACTATAACGAGCTGTACACAATCGTGAGCGTTATCTTCTCGATTCTCGTCGGAATTTCGGCATATTGGAAGAACAACAGCTTCACCGAGGCGGCACAGACTGCGGATAAATATCTTCACGAGCAGGGCACGGCCATAGAGGATAAGGGGGAAGAGGAATGATAACAGCTATTCTTTACAACCTCTTGAACCTTATCGGGCTTTACGGCGAGGCGCTTGTCGTGGCAATACTTAAACTTTTCGGGAACATATAAAAATTACCGGGCAGGGGATTTCCTCTGCCCGGCTTTTTCAGTTTTTAGATTAAAAATATTTGACATTATAAAAGTCAATAATCTCGCCGGACTCCGAGAGTCCGCGAAAATAACAGTAGGAACTCGCCAAAAAAATCTTTCCCATCTTAACGAGCGAAGCAAGCTCTTCGGCGGTCGCTGCGGAATAAACGCTTGTCCCGATGCCGAAACGGTCAGTGCGGTTTGGAATTACGTCGCGCAGAATTTCGGCGCTCATATCGCACCATTCAATCTTCTCGAGAACATTGTCGGAGAAGGTTGTGCGAGAGAAAATGAGGTCTTTAAAAATCTTTGGAATCAGGATTTTTACGATATTATCGACTAAAACCGACTTGACGGTGTACTCATCGTACTTGCCTCGACCTCTGTCATTTTCGGCGAGTTCAGACTTTTCAGCATCGTCAACGTCAACCACTATAAGAGCCGCCCCGAAATTGACGAATGAATTTTGTGAGGTTGTTGGATTGAAAAGATAAACGACATCAGTGCGGTTGTCGGCGCGATGGCCTTCTTCCCACTTATCGTTTTTTGAAACATCGAGCGAGACGAGCCCGTCTCTGCAAATAGCTTCAAGGTCGTTTATATCCGCGTTATGATAGAGTGTCATTTTTTTCGTCCTTTCTGTTCGACTCTGTCCTCTTCCACTGTCTAAATTATATCATACTCTTATAAGTATGTCAATACTTTTCTTCGAAGTTTTTTTAAAAATTTCAAAACAAGCAGCCCCGCGCGCGGCGGAGCTGTTGATGTTATTATTCGCTTAAAAATTCATCGATTGCCTTTTTAAAGACCTGTGAGTAGGCGATGCCCTCAGCGTCACATTTAGCTCGGAATTTTGCGGCCGTTTCTTTTTTTACGCTCACAACAAATTGGCTATAGGTTTTTTGGTTATAACGGCGCTTAACCTCTGTCGAAGTGTGCGTCTTGCGCTTCTCGTCAGTCATCTTCTTCATCCTCGGCGTTTCTGCATTCAGCTTCTCGCTTCTCCCAGCTTCGCTCGGCGATAACGTCATAGCCGTATGAGTTCGAGTTCATCAGCTCTTCAAGGGCGTCCTCGATTTCATCGATATTTGAAGGGTCTTTGATGTTAAGCTCAAACTCTTCGACCTGTACGGAGTTATTCATCTGCTCTGTGCGCGTCCAGTGTCGCCAAACGCTCCCCATTTCGGCGATGGCTTTTTCACGGTCAGCTCCGATGTAGTCGTCGAATATGTCGCCTCTGGCGAATGATTCAACTTTGTAGATTTTCATCTTTCATTATCCTTTCTTTTTTAAACGGGGTTGTGCTCGCTCTTAGCCGTATTACCGCCCTTGCGGGCGTCACTCTGCGTTAGAGTAACGGCTTTTTTTGGGCTGCTTCTTCGGCTTCCGCAAAAGAATCATAGTCCCGAGCCAAGCCGCCCCCAGTTAACAAACAGTTTGCGTATTTTTTGCCGAGAAAAAATTCGCCATCTGCATTGATAAGTGCCGCATAATCATTATTAATTTTAATTGCGAAAAATTCAAATGGAAGGTCAGCGTAGATGAACTGCTCGCCGTCCTTCAACGCATCAAACTCCTTTTCAAATCGGTCGCTGTGCTCGCACGCTAATGTTGTAGTGATTATCTTCATTGTAATACCTTCTTTCAATTTTTTAAAATAGAGGCTCTTGCCTCATTCATTGTCTAAATTATATCATACTCTTATAAGTATGTCAACGCTTTTTTCAAACTTTTTAAAAAATTTGAAAGTTTTTTTCATTTTGATTCTATCAACATATATCCATATAGTCAAGCTAAAAAAGCGGACACATAGCATTTTGCCGACGTCGGCAAAATGCAAAACAGCAGCCCCGCCGGAGCGAGACTGCCGAATGAAATAGGGTAGAGCCGGAAGCTCTATATTTGACATCATAGCACAACTTTATATATAAACAAGAGAAACGCCTATCTTTTCACGACGCAAACCCAATGTCCTGAAATAACATATAGCTCGGCGTGTTCGGACAGCTTATAGAGTGGTGAGCCATCTCAGAAGCCTTGAGCCTCAACGGGTTCAGGGCTTTTTCTTTTTTTAAAACATCTCGAAATTCCCATGTGTCTAACGTTTTGTCTAACATCTGTCTAACGCTTTTTAGTTCTTCAATATGAATATCTTTCTCTATTTTTATATATTGGTATTACTTTTGATTGCGATATGATTACTTTGGCGAATAAAAGTTGATTTTCTGAATTTTTAATACTCTTGATATTGATGTTAATTTGTACTCTTGTATTACTGTTCGCGAGCTTCATCCGCCTTCTGTGCAAGCTCGTCTTCTATGTTGATAAATACTGGAATCCCTCAATTAGTTTCTGAATAGCAAACTGAGCAATAACAGTGACGAGCATACCTAAGGATTGTGGGTGTACTTTGTGATTGTCATTTGATAGCGAGAACTATAATTGCAACTACTAATAAGGGATTTCGTAAAACAGCAAAACCGGAGCCGGCACGCATATTTACTTACTTCGATATAATAGTTGCAGAATATCAAAGGAGAAACGGCGGATGAAGCCAAACTATTATCTAACGATTGATACGGCAGAACGAAGGCTTATCATCGGGGGCTTGAATAACCTGCAGAGTAGGTTTATTGCAGCTGGACAGTTTACCGATGTTGTTGATGAACTACTACTCAAATTTGTAAACGCCAAGGTAGAAAAATTCAGGGCGTTTATACGGGATGACAGGAGATAACGATAATGACAAAATAAGAAAAGATGGGATGTATATACCGTCAGGCGGTGCCTTTTTACTCCGCTTTGTTGAACTTTGTAAAAAGTCCTCGTTAGGGACATCATAAGACCCGTTCATGGAAAAAGATTTGTTAATCAAATGCGGTTTGTCAAAAATTATGATAAAAGCGTGTATGTTTCGACACTTTGAATTGAAAAAACTAAATTTTTGCGCTATAATAAATAAAGCTGTTTGTGCTATATATTTGCCACCTAAATGCGCCTAAAAGGAAAATTTAAAATGGTTAGATACAATAAGCCGTGGAAAATCCTAATTGATAGAGTATGACGAATGAGTATAAAGTCCGATTTATCGGACACGGATTTTGTTATAATTAGAATGGGTGTAGAAAATGGAGCTTATAAATAACACCACAAAGACTCTAAAATGAGGAGTTATCGCTCGATGAAAACCTTACACTGCATACCGAGCAGGAAAACCTGAAAAAGCAAATAGAAAAGCTGGAAAAGCAGGCACGGGCTGAAAAACAGCCGAAAAAGAAGTTTGAGCTTGTGCAGCAGATAAAAAGATTAAAAGAAGAATTGATATAGATGAAGGGAGTTCCTGATATGTCAAGTGAGCAATATCAACGGACGGTAAATAGCCTTGATAAAGAAATTGCAGACCTCGAAAAGAAAAAGGCGGCAAAGGACAAAGAAGTGGCTACACTCCAAGGCAAAATTAACACCTTGAAGAAAAGCATAAACAGCCATACCTCCGCTTCCACACTCAACAATAAAATGAGGCAGATTGCTACTCACGAATCCGACCAAGCAAAAAAGAGTCAGGACAGCGCCGAACTCGGAAAGAAGATTGCCGAAAAGCGCAAGAAGCGTGCTGAAGCCTATTTGAAACTCCAAAAGGAGCAGCAAAACGAGCAAAAGAAACAGGATAAAGCCAATCGGCAAATTCAGGCATCCTATGAAGCTCGGATAAAGGAACTCCAGCAGCAAATTTCGCAGCCGGTAGTCACATCAGCCAGTACCCCAATAGCAGCCGATGAAGAATATGATGTGTTCGTATCCCACGCATACGAGGATAAAGAGTCATTTGTTGACGAGTTTGTAGAGGCGTTACGAAATCAGGGACTCAAAGTATGGTACGACACGGATAAGCTCAAATGGGGCGACTCAATGCGTGAGAAGATTGATAGAGGACTGGCAAAATCAAAATACGGTGTTGTTATCCTCTCGCCTAACTACATTGCCGAACATAAATACTGGACAAAAGCGGAGCTGAACGGACTCTTTCAAGTAGAAACCGTTAATGGGAAAACCATCCTTCCTATATGGCACAACCTGACGAAAAAGCAGGTCGTTGAGTACAGCCCGATCATAGCTGACCGCAAGGCTATGACTACGGCTTCAATGACTCCCGAAGAAATAGCCGCTGAACTGAAAGAATTATTTGCACCTGACGATACGGAGGAACAAGAGAATGGATAAACTGAGAATGCAGACAGCAAACAAGGCTGATGAAAATTTTAGAAAGCTGGCGGCGATGTTCCCCAACGCCGTGACGGAGACGATTGACGAAAACGGCGAGGTCGTCCGGGCGATCGACAAGGATGTGCTGATGCAGGAGATTTCCTGCACCGTGGTGGACGGCAATGAGGAACGCTATCAGTTCACTTGGCCTGACAAGAAGAAGTCCGTTCTTCTTGCCAACGCCCCAATTAATAAGACGCTGCGCCCCTGCCGTGAGGAAAGCGTGGACTTTGATTCCACCGAAAATCTCTATATCGAGGGCGACAACCTCGAAGTGTTGAAGCTCTTGCAGGAAACTTATCTTGGCAAAATCAAGATGATTTACATAGACCCGCCGTACAATACCGGAAGCGACTTTGTTTACGAGGATGACTTTGCTCAGAGTGCGGATGAGTACCTTGCTAACAGCGGGCAATACGATGAAGATGGCAACCGTATGGTGCAGAACACCGAGAGCAACGGTCGTTTCCATACCGATTGGCTGAATATGATTTATCCGAGGCTGAGGATTGCAAAGGATTTGCTTTCGGATGATGGCTTGATATTTATCAGTATTGATGATAATGAAGTGACAAATCTCCAAAAACTGATTGCCGAAATTTTTGGTGAGTCCAATATATTGGCCTGTTTTCCTCGGGTCACCAAAAAAGCCGGAAAAACGACTGAGGCCATTGCAAAAAACCATGATTATATCCTTGTATGCTCTAAAAATTCATCGCCCACATTGTACTTGCCCAAACATACTGACGAAGGATTTAAATACAGTGATGAATTCGAGCCAAAGAGAGGCAAATATAAACTGAATCAAACTCTGGACTACGATAGTCTGCAGTATAGCCCAAGCTTAGATTATCCTATCGAGATTGATGGTAGAACTATTTATCCGGGTGGTTCCTACGAAAAATATCTCGAAAGGCAAAAAGGACATCACGCAAGAGCGGACTGGGCGTGGCGTTGGAGTAAGGAATTGTTTGAGTTTGGGCTTGCTAATGGTTTTATAGTTGTGAAACATTACGATAATCACTTCAGAATTTATACAAAGACATACCAGAATGCCACAATCAAGAAAGCTGGCAAAACTTTTTCTATAGAGTATAGTGAGAGAACAAGAGCAATTTCGTCTTTGGAATTTATAGGAAATGAGTTCTCTAATGATAACTCCAAAAAGAATTTGCTTAGTATTTTTGAGGCAAGTGTTTTCGACTATTCAAAACCGGTCGCCTTATTAGAAAGGTTGGTGGCTTTATCAACAGCAAACAATGATATTATTCTTGACTTCTTCTCTGGCTCTGCTACAACTGCTCAAGCCGTTATGCAGCTCAACGCAGAAGATGGCGGACACCGCAAATTCATCATGGTACAGCTTCCCGAAGCAACTGATGAAAAGAGCGAAGCCTATAAAGCTGGCTACAAAACCATTTGCGAAATCGGTAAAGAAAGAATACGTAGAGCAGGGGCAAAAATTAACAAGGAAAATGAAAGATTAAAAGATGTACCTTTGTTAAAAGATGACAAGGATATCCAACTATTTAACAGTATTGCTCAAAACGGACATGATGCAGTCGAACGCACCAAATCAGCGTTTGAAAGGTGTGATGTTAGTTATTCACTCGATACCGGCTTCCGTGTTTTGAAATGCGATACCTCTAATATGAAAGAGGTCTACTATAACCCTGCGGAGTATGAAGCCAGCCTGTTTTCCAGCCTTGAGGATAACATTAAAGAGGACAGAACTCCAGAGGATCTGCTGTTCCAAGTGATGCTGGATTTGGGCGTGCTGCTCTCCAGTAAAATCGAGGAAACCACCATTGCCGGCAAGAAGGTATTCAATGTGGAGGACAACTATCTGATCGCCTGCTTCGACAGCGATGTAACCGAGGAAACCATCACAGCCATTGCCAAGCAGAAGCCTTACTATTTTGTGATGCGTGACAGCTCTATGGCAAGTGACAGTGTGGCAACCAACTTCGATCAGATCTTCGCCACCTACAGCCCCGATACCGTAAGGAAGGTGCTGTAATGGATTTTAACGGTTTTACCTTACTACCTGATTTAACCCCAAGAATAGATACCTCGTTTATTGATGAAATGAATAGGCGAAATCAAGAAATGCTTGATAGCATTACGCCGCTGAACGAGATTCTTGCAGAGGAAATAAGGCCAATACTTGAAGGCAATCAAAAAGTGGTAGAAGGACTTAATGATAACTACTCTAAGCTTAACGATTTGTACCTGTTGAAAGAAAAAGAACTGGAAGAAAGCAAGCAGGAAGCGGAAAAAGCAAAGAAGTACAATACGAAGATGTTGGTTATTGCTCTTGTTTCCGCTGGTATTGCGCTGGCTTCGCTTGTTGCTACAATTCTTATCGCTGTTCTTTAAGGGGGTGCATCCTAATTGAAGTTTAATTTCAAAATACAACAATACCAAACCGATGCGGTTGATGCTGTTGTGCGTGTCTTTCAAGGGCAGGGCTTTCACGATAAGATCAGCTATATCCGTGACCGGGGCAAGGTCAAAGCGGAGCCGTATCAGATGACCCTCGGTATGTCCGATGAGGAGCTTGAAGTCATCGACCCACTGAACGATACCGGTTATAAAAATGAAGCGGTAGAGCTTTCCGATGAGCAGCTTCTGCACAACATTCAGACCTTGCAGAGTCAGAACAATATTAAGCTCTCTGCTTCCCTTGTCAAAGACTTGGGGCGTTGCAGTCTTGATGTTGAAATGGAAACCGGTACGGGCAAAACCTATGTCTATATCAAGACGATGTTCGAACTGAACAAGAAGTACGGCTGGAGCAAGTTTATTGTGGTCGTTCCCTCTATTGCGATCCGTGAGGGCGTGAAGAAGTCCTTTGAGATCACCGCAGACCACTTTATGGAGCATTACGGCAAGAAGGCTCGCTTCTTCATCTACAATAGTTCCAACCTGAACCAGCTTGATAACTTTTCGAACAGCTCCGGCATCAATGTGATGATTATCAACACACAGGCGTTTGCCTCCTCGCTGAAAGAGGACGGTAAGAGCAAAGAAGCCCGTATCATCTACTCCAAACGGGATGAATTTGGCTCCCGCCGCCCAATCGATGTTATCAAGGCAAACCGTCCGATCATTATTTTGGACGAGCCGCAGAAGATGGGCGGCGATGTGACGCAGAAGGCACTGAAAAACTTCAATCCGCTGTTCTCGCTCAATTACTCGGCTACCCACGCCAAGCAGCACAATCTTATTTATGTGCTGGATGCGCTGGATGCCTTCAACAAGCGTTTGGTTAAGAAAATCGAGGTCAAGGGCTTTGAGGTCAAAAACTTCCGTGGCACGGATAGCTACCTCTACCTTGAACAGATCATTCTTTCCAGCAAAAAGCCGCCGATGGCAAAAATCGAGCTGGAGATTGGCTATAACAAGTCCATCAACCGTGAAACCCGTATTCTCGGCGTTGGTGACGACCTTTACTTCGTTTCACAGGAAATGGAGCAGTACAAGGGATATACCATTTCGGAAATTGACCCGCTGCGCGGCACCGTGACCTTCACCAACGGCGAGGTTATCAAAGCCGGTGATGTGGTGGGCGATGTGTCCGAAAAGGATATGCGCCGCATTCAGATTCGGGAAACAATCCTCTCCCACTTTGAGAAAGAGGAAAAGCTCTTTAATATGGGCATCAAGTGCCTGTCCCTGTTCTTCATCGACGAAGTGGCAAAGTACCGCCAGTACGACGAAAACGGCGACGAGGTGCTTGGCGAATACGGCGTGATGTTTGAGCAGGAGTATCTTGCCATTCTGAACGAGTACATTACGATGTTTGACACGCCGTATCAGAAATATCTCAAATCCACTTGCAGCGATGTGAGCCGGGTACATAAGGGCTATTTCAGCATCGATAAGAAAACCGGGCGCAGCGTGGACAGCCAGCTCAAGCGTGGCAGCGAGTTCTCAGACGATATTTCCGCCTATGACCTGATTCTGAAAAACAAGGAACGGCTGCTTTCCTTTGACGAGCCGACACGGTTCATCTTCTCCCACTCTGCACTGCGTGAGGGCTGGGACAACCCGAATGTGTTCCAAATCTGCACTCTGAAGCACTCTGACAGCAACACGGCGAAGCGGCAGGAAGTCGGTCGTGGTCTGCGCCTTTGCGTCAATCAGGACGGCAACCGTATGGATGTACAGAGCTGCGGCGACAGCGTTCACGAGATCAACACGCTGACGGTGATCGCCAGCGAAAGCTACAAGACCTTTGTAGCAGACTTGCAGTCGGATATTAAGACCGTGCTTTATGACAGACCCACAGTGGCTACAAGCGAATACTTCAAGGGCAAATATGTCAAGGTGGACGATGTGCCGACGCTTATCGACGATGAAAGAGCCAATGCCATCGAATTCTACCTCATTCAGAACGGCTATGTGGATATGAAGCGCAAGGTGACGGACAAGTACCGTCAGGATATTAATAACGGAACCGTTGCAAAGCTGCCGGAGGAATTGGGGCCGATTGCAGACGGTATCCACACGCTCATTCAGGCAGTCTATGATGACAGTGTCCTCAAGGATATGTTCTCCGACGGTCACGAAACCAAGGTCAAAGATAACCCGCTTAATGAGAACTTCGCTAAAAAAGAGTTTCAGGCGCTTTGGCGTGAGATCAACCATAAGTACGCCTACACCGTTGATTTTGACAGCGCCGAGCTGATTCGCAAGGCTATCGCTCATATTGACGAAAAGCTCTTTGTTTCCGAGCTGCAATACACGACCACCATCGGACGGCAGAAAACAGAGATGAACGAGTATGAGATTGAGCGTGGAGCATCCTTCACCGGTGAAAAGACACAGACAAAGACGCTCAAACACGCCGAAACCAGTCAGATCAAGTACGATCTCATCGGAAAAATTGCAGAGGGCACTGTTCTGACACGGCGCACGGTTTCTGCAATCCTGCAAGGCATCCGTGTGGACAAGCTCTATATGTTCAAGAACAACCCGGAGGAGTTCATCACGAAGGTCATCCGGCTCATCAATGAGCAGAAAGCCACGATGATAGTAGAGCACATTTCCTACGACACCATTGAGGGTGAATATGACAGCTCTATCTTCACGGCCGAAAAGGCAACGCAGAGCTTTGATAAGGCATTTCTCGCAAAGAAGGCCATTCAGGACTATGTGTTCACGGATGGATCGGCGGACAAGAGCATTGAGAGAAAATTTGCTGAAGATTTGGATGCGGCAGACGAAGTGTGCGTCTACGCCAAGCTGCCGAGAACCTTTCAAATCCCCACGCCGGTGGGCAACTATTCGCCGGACTGGGCAATTGCTTTCTATGAAGGTACGGTTAAGCACATTTTCTTCATAGCCGAAACAAAAGGCACAATGGAAAGTCTTGAGTTGCGTCCCATTGAGCAGGCGAAAATCTCTTGTGCCAAGAAGCTGTTCAACGAGATGTCTACAAGCAATGTGGTGTACCACGATGTAGATAGCTATCAGAGCTTGCTCAATATTATGAATTCTATTTGAATACATTGGTCGGTCAGGGGGCACCCTGATAAATACCGTTTTTTCAAGAATAGGAGTAAAAACGGTCTGCCTGCTAAAATAACGCATTGCAAAATTGAATACCAAAAAATGCAGAGGCGCAGCTTTTGGAGTGATCTGTTGGCTGCGTCTTTATTGCGCTTTGAAAAATATTTTAAGCCATTTGCAAAAAGCCCCTGCCCCAAAAGCACTCCTTATCTAGAGTAACTGAGGAAAAATTTTTAATGAGAGAAAATATTTACGACCTCATTATTTTCTGGGCTATATTGATATCCCGAAAGCGCCGCTGACGGAGTATTATGTTACAGGAATTGCTGTGGAGTACATCCCGACATAAAAAGAGCAGGCCAGTCTTGCTCAAAAAAGAAGCACAAAACGAGTGTTCATAACTCAAATCTGTTATGAACACTCGTTCTGGTTGCGGAGACAGGACTTTAACCTGAGACCTCCGGGTCATGAGCCCGACAAGCTACCAACTGCTCCACTCCGCAATATAAAACAACAGCAAGCAAACCGTCTAACAATTGTCTAACACCATTATTATTTAGCAATTTTTCGCACCACGCGAACCATTTATTAATTGCGTTATATAGGTAAAATCACGGTTCTACACTGCATGGAATCGAATGACACTGTTTGATATTCGCGTCACAACCACTGTTAACCGCAGGGTCGTTGGTTCGAGTCCAACAGGGGGAGCCAGGAAAAAAGC
>ENA-OPCS01001473-OPCS01001473.1-human-gut-metagenome-genome-assembly--contig:-NODE-1473-length-12880-cov-3.709786_pt1 | contig 12880 bp, 10 predicted proteins | sample MGYA00241256_ERZ501492 | MGnify/ENA primary metagenome ERZ501492 (study PRJEB25962, sample SAMEA2042512) | human gut metagenome | biome: human gut; feature: human-associated habitat; material: faeces... | reverse complement strand
GAGCATCTTCTTCAATGCTGCCTTTGTAGTTGCCTTTCCAGCGGGTGCAGAAAATACGGGATTGTTTCAGAACGCCCTGATCGCAGAGTAACAGGCCGCCATTCGTAATCTGTCCATCATCTGTTACTAATCCTGCGGATGGCAAGTCTTTTTCGAGGTCGAAATCCTCTTTTTTCAGATTCTTAAACGTCGCGGCCAGCAGTGTAAAACTGACATCACCCACTCGATAAGAACTGGGCAGGGCATCAAAGGTCTGGTTCATACCTTGTAGGATCAGCTCGTTCAGTTCCCGTGAAGTGGCTTCTTCGGACTGGTCACCATGCCGCACATAGGCTGTATGGGAACCGTCAAAGGCATAATAATATGGATACGCCGGGCCGTCCTGTACTTCCAGATCAACGCAGGACTTGCCCTCTATTTCGACCTCCCGCACTCGATAGCGTGGTGTAGGGTCAATGCGGACTTTGATAAGTTCCGTCAATCTGCTCACCACAGCCTGCGGATTTTCCAATCCTACGACCTCGCGTGGCTCATTCTTTACGCCAAAAATCAAGTGTCCGCCCTCGGTATTGGCAAATGCCGAAACGGATTTCAGCCAGCTGCGCGGCTTTTTCTCTTCAAGGCGTTCCTTGTAATCCACATGGGAGGCTTCAATGTAATGGTCGAGGGGGAAAGGCATGGTATCACCTACTCGCTTTTTAATGTTTAGATTCATTATACCGTATTTTCAGTTCAAATTCAAAACTTTTATCGCGTTAACGAACGATTGAATTTTTAACGGGCAGATTGATTTTGTGAACATCTTAGAGTATCATTAGATCAAGCGGACGAATAAAATCCTATTTAGTCTGAAATTCTTCTTTGGTAGCTGCTTAGTCCTTTATAGACGTGGGGTGAATCTAAAATGTCAATGAAAGTTTCTTTCTTTAGAAAAGAACTTCGTGCCGATTACGAAAAAATACTATCGATCACTAGTTCAATCGTTTCATTTCTTCTGCTCTTCTACGATATACCCTCCGAACTGAAAATCAAATACTTTTTGTCTTTCGTTGGTGTGATGCTAATTGTTTATGTTCTAATGTGGTTTCATGCAAATCATATCCGACATGTCGAATTGTCCGTTAATAACTCCACTATCGAAATTTCAGCAGGCGATGTTTTTCAAAGCGAAGGCTTAAAAATCATTGCATTTAACGAATACTTTGATACCCAAGTAGATGAAAACATTATTTCTTCTCAAACGTTAAACGGACAGTTTATTAAAAAGTATGCCCATGATGTAGAGTCCTTAGATCATCTAATACAAGAGAATCAGCATGCTCAAGAGTGTAAGATTAAAGTCAATCAGAATAGGCTGGTAGGAAAGCAAATTCAATATAAACTCGGAACGATTGTTCCGATGGATGACTTTTTTATACTTGCATTCTCAAAATTCGACAATCAAAATAGAGCATATTTGGAAATGAATGACTATACTGCATGCCTTATGAATATGTGGAACGAGTGCGATATTCATTATGGTGGAAGGTCTATTGTTCTTCCACTTTTGGGTTCTGGGATAACAAGATTTCACGGTTATGAAAATATAACCGATCAAGAACTTCTTGAAATTATTCTTTGGACTTTTAAAGTTAGCCGTATTCGTTTTCAATATCCTTCAAAAGCAAAAATTGTTTTAGCACAAAACAGTCTAGATAAAATCGATCTTTATAAAATAAAAAAGCTTTTCAAGAAATAATGAAGTCAGGAGATTAAAAATGGGACACAAGTGCTTTATAAGTTATAAAAAAGAGGATAAAACGTATAAAAATTATCTCGTCGAGTTATTTGCAGGTCAGGATGTTATCGATAAATCCTTGGATCGTATTATTGATAGTGAAGATGGCGACTACATAATGGAAACTATTCGAAACGACTATCTATCCGATTCAACTGTGACAATTTTCTTGATTGGCCAGCATTCTTCTGAAAATGAAGGAAATGATTATTGGGGACGGTCACGTAATTATTTCATTCAGCGAGAACTTCAGGCCTCTCTTTATAATGGAATCGGAAATACTCGTAATGGTGTACTAGGTATTGTATTACCTGAAATGTATGATTCTATTTATAAAGGAAGTTCGCTCTGCAGTACTTGTGGTCAGTACCACGATTGCATTTTGTTAAATGATACAACTGTAATCCGCGAATTTTCTGCCAATTTTTATACCGAACCTCACGCTAGCTGTGCATGGACTTCCGATGAGGAATACTGCGTGATCGTGAAATGGTCCGATTTTATATCCAATCCAACTGCGTATATCGATAAAGCTTATGACAAGCGTTATAGCCCAATTGCATCTAAAATCCGAATTCGTAATCTTCGATAATTAAAAACTTCAGACTTATTGCAACGCCGCTCGTTCAAAAATCCACCATTCATCTTCCAATACATAGCACTGATTGGAACATGAATGGTGTTTTTTACAGTGCAGTTTCTTTCGATTCACATTGACCCTATCCAGCTTGTGGTGTCCGTGCACCCCATCATCTGGGCTCTACAGCAGGCTGATGCTTCAATGTCAACGATAGCTAATCTTGTCACTATCATCTAAAGAGCCCACCGGGCAAGTTACTCTGATTTTGAAACTTTTGAGTTTGCGTTATTTTTATACAAAGCATCGTGGTTTTTCACTGTGTAATTTCTGCATCCTTTGTCGTATTTTGCAAGTCAGAGTGCCCATTGCATCCCTTGAAACCGTGCAAAAACATTGCAGAAACCGTGCACTTACTCTGGGACAAATAAAAGATGATAATTTTTGATCCATGACTTGGTGGCGATTTGAGTGACCACAAAGGTAAATTTGATACACGGAAAGAAGAATGCCCACTCGTCTGAGGAGTTCTCAGGGGAGTGGGCATTTCTGCGCAGGTGGTTAATATAATTTCGATTATGATAATTCAAATTATATTAACTAAACCATAAAAAACATAAAAGCGAACTTTTCTATTCTTTCACAAACCTGTAAACACCAAATTGTTCTTTTTTTACAAATCCGTACTCTCTCATTTGACGAACTACCACACGTGCCCTTGCCTCTTTTACTTCAAATACATTTTCAACATTATTTGTGTTGAATGTATATCGGTAGCCATATTTTTTGAACAATTTTGTAATTTTCACTTTTGTGCTATTAGCTAGTGGGAGTGTATCAACCATTTTACTGAAATCCGCAATTTCTTTATCTCGTTTAGCTTCTGCCTGCATCAAAGTCGATACTTTTTCCTTGGAAGTCGATACATCAAGTGGTGAGGTCGATACTTTTTTCTCAGAAGTCGATACTTTTGCAGGCTGAGCCTCCACACTTTCCATACTGACCTGTGCCGGAGTCGCCACACTTCTATTCGGCAGCGTAACGATAAAGAAATCTGAATCCGAGTAGAAAGTCGGCTTCTGAGCCGCTTCCACATAAGAGTTCAGGATGCGGTCAATGCCGCTGCCACGGCGCTCCATAAAGCCAAGCCGCGAGAACACATCCGAGATCACCTGATTTCGCCGCATAGACGGAATGTGCCGGATATCCATATCCTGCACCCTGCGGCCATTCATCATGCCGCCCGGCGAAGTGATTTCCAGCCGATCATCGAACACTTCTACATGAATCTCCGAACCAAGAATCTGATAATTCCGATGAATCAGCGCATTGACCAGCACCTCACGAACGGCTTTATAAGGGTAATCACTGCGTTCTTCACGGGTCATACCACGGATTTTTGCTGTTGTTGCGAACAAAATCTTCCGCATTTTGCAGCAGCGTGATCAGACTTGCACCCTGAAATTCCTTGTCATCCAGAGCATCTTCTTCAATGCTGCCTTTGTAGTTGCCTTTCCAGCGGGTGCAGAAAATGCGTGACTGCGTAAAGATGGTATCACCTACTTTTCTGTATCGTTGGATCAGAGATTATGATACCTCATTCAAAGCTCTGACCCCACCATTTTATGCCGTCACATGGACAGCATTTTCCCGGACGGCATCAATGGTTTCCATCAGTTCACTGCCTGTTTTGCCATCAAACAGGCGGGTAAACAGAATAGGTTGGTCAAAGGGTGGTTTCATCAGCACCGCTTTGCTTTCCACATAACCGTTCTGCTCGATGTAATGAATGACCTTCTGCACAAACGCGATCTGCTTTGCATTCAGCGATTCGTCATTGATAAATTTTGAAAAGGCCTGCATGGTAGCATCGTGGTCCAGCTTTGCCACTTTACGCACCAGCAGACCAAAGGGGGTATCCCGAAACTCCCGTGCATAGTCCTCTTTGCTGCCCAGCTCACAGGTGAAGATATGTTCCAGCTCGGTGTAGTCGCCCTGAGAAAGTGGAATGTTCTGGGTCAGCTTGTGGATGGCCAGCGTATCGCTGCGGTGCTCCATGATGTAGCGGTTCACACGTTCCCGGTACTCGCCGAAATCGTAGCCGGAATCCAGCGTTTTGCCCTCGGTCTGTTCCAGTACCGGGTCGGCAAGGGCCGTGTAGACAGGTTTTTGCCCTTCTACACCGTCCACCAGAAACTTGATGAGCTCCCGCAGTTCCTGCCGCATTTCCTCAAAGCGGAGAAGGTCATGCGAGGTCAAAAATTCGTCTGTCTGCACCTCCCGGATGAGGGGCAGCTTCGCCTGCACCTGTGGGATGGTAGCTTTCCCTTCCAGCAATGCCGCTGTGCTGCGCAGCTGTTTCTGGGCGCGGCCCAGCCCCGGCAGACCTTCCAGTTCACAGAGCAGCAAGCCATACACAAAGTTATCGAACCGCTTGGCGGCCTCGTCCTTATCGTCCAGCGAGATGAGCGGTGCCACCTCTTTCATCAAGGTACCCTTGTCCGTTTCGGTCAGGCTGACAAAGGCTTCCGGCTTTTGATAGTGTTCCACGGCCTGTCGGTGCAGCCGCACGGATACCAGCTCCGGGTTCAGCGCTCCCACTTCGGCACGGCAGGTCTCCGTTAAGATCTTGCGCCAGTTCTGGTATTTTTCGTCCCCATAGGCTCCATCCTGCAGCGCGGCGGCAATCCGCACCTGCTTGCAGAAAATGCTCTCGGACAGGCTTTTGGTGTCCGCGCTCTCGTAGCCGTTGGGTTTCTGACGGAAAAATTCAAAGTTGCCGCAGTAGTCGAAGATCAGAAAACGCCGTTTGCCCGTATATTCGCCGTCGATGGCATCCACGCAGGCAAGGGATGGGCAGAGCCGTGTACCACGGCCGATCATCTGCCAGAACTTCGTTTTGCTGCGCACTTTTTTGAAAAACACCAGATTCACACACTCCGGCACATCAATGCCCGTGTCCATCATATCCACCGAGACCGCAATAAACGGCGGCTTGTCCGGCTGCTTGAAGTCGTCAATGATGGACTGTGCATAGGCGTCGTCGCAGACCACCCGCTGGATGAATCCCGGGTACTGGGTCTCCAGCTGCGGGTAGAGCTTGCCAAAGCGTTCCCGGATAAACTCCGCATGGCGCTTGTTCTGGGCAAAGATGATGGTCTTGCCGATGCGGTCGCCGCCTGCCGTCTGGATGCCGCGTTCCATCAGGTCTTGCAGCACCGTGTCCACGGTGTTGGCGTTGAAGATGAACTTATTCAGCTTTTCGGATGGGATAAAGGTGGGCAGGGTGTCGTCCTCGGCAAAATCGTCCTCGTAGCGGGCCTTATCCTCCGGTGAAAGCTGGTCGTAGTGGATGCCCTCTTCTGTGAATTTCGTCTTGACCTCGTAGTTGTAGTAAGGCACCAGCACATGGTCGGTGTAGACCGCCGTGTCGTAATCGTAGGCGTAGGTGGGGATGCCGTGTTCCATCTCGAAAAAGTCGTAGGTGTTGCGGTCCACATCGGTTTTCGGGGTGGCGGTCAAGCCCACCAGAACCGCATCGAAATAATCAAAAATGGCGCGGTATTTCTTGAAAATGCTGCGGTGGCTCTCGTCCACGATGATAAGGTCAAAATGCGCAGGGGAAAACAGCGGCACGCCGTCCTTGGTCTTGGCGTTGTCGATGGCGTTGAGCATGGTGGGATAGGTGGAAAACACGATGCGCGCGGCCTTATCGTCCTTGGAGGAGCAGAGGTTGCACAGCGACTGGTCGGGCAGATACTTTTTGAAGTCGTCCTTTGCCTGCTTGACCAGCGCGGTGCGGTCGGCCAGAAAAAGCACGTTGGTTACATGACCGCCCCGGCTCAGCACATCGGTCAGGCTGGATGCGGTGCGGGTCTTGCCTGTGCCCGTTGCCATGACCAGCAGATTGCGCCGGAAGCCCTGCGCGATATGGGCGCAGACTGCCCGGATGGCGTTTTTCTGATAGTAGCGGTCGGTGATTTTATCGTCAATTTCGATGGTGTCCAGCGGTTTTTTCTCGGTGCGGCGGTTCATCAGCTTCTGCAAGTCGTCCTTGCAGAACACCCCGCTCACGGCACGCTGCGGGCCGCTCTGCTCATCCCAGAAATAGGTGGTGTAGCCGTTGGTGGTAAACAGCATCGGACGGCGGCCAAACTTCTGCGCCAGACAGTCTGCATAAAGCTGAGCCTGCTTGCGCCCGATGTTGGGGTCTTTGGTGCTGCGCTTGGCTTCAATGACCGCCAGCGGCAAGCCGTCCTTGCCCATCAGCACATAGTCTGCATAGCCCTTCTGCCCCAGCACGCCGTTCATGTTGTCCACTTCGTACTCGGTGCGCACATCGGCATCCGGCCCGGTGAATTTCCAGCCCATGGCCTTGAGGTCGATATCGATGATCTTCTGCCGCGTCTCGGCCTCGGTCAGGTCGGCGGCGGTGAAGCTGCGGCTCTGCTGGTTCTGCTGTTTGCTGGCCGTGTACGCCGCCGAAAGGCTCTCCACCTGCTTGCGCAAGGCTTCCAACTCGGCATCCTTCTGGGTCAGCAGGCTTTCCTGCTCCCGGATCTTCTTTTCGTCCAGCGTTACCTTTTCGCCAGGGATGGCTGTTTCATCAAAGGAGCGCTCCACATAGTCTGTGCCGTAGCAGTAATCCACCCACTGGATGAAGTCGAACAGCCCCCGCAGACTGAACACTGCATCCGCCGCCGACACACTATGCCCCGTATGTACCGCCAGATTGCCCGCCTTCACGATGCTGGGCAGCACGCTCCACACATTGCGGTCCACCGCGAACCGGAAACTCGGCTCGTGCAACAGGGACTGCAGGTTGTCCTTGTAGGGCATCGTGATGGTTTTGTCTGCCGCATATACCCACTTCACCGCCAGCTCCAACGCCTTCCGGCACCCCACCGCGCACATCGCCGGAGAGGTGGAGAACACTTTCTCGGCCTCGATGGCAGAATTAGCGAAGAGGGAGTATGCGGGTCGGGTGGAGAGATAGGAGAAGTTGGACATGGGAGGGCTCCTTTCTATTTAGAATAATTCTCATTCAAATATTGCATTCGTTTTTTCGGAGTTCTTGTTGTGTAAAAATTTCCTGCTGTATCTTGAACAAAAAGCGTAATTTTTGAATTACCTGACGTTTTACACTGGTCTTTTAGTACCTGAATAAATTCTTCTTTTTTCCATGTTATGATTTTAGATTCTTCTATGTCCAAAACCACCGGTCTCCTCGTGTTTATCATTTCTGTTTCATCCGGAAACGAAACCACAAAAAAGCCCTCGTTAAAACTCATCCCATATCGATTTATTATAATTTTACGATTTCCAACATTGGAAATCTCAAGTTCCACATACGATTCTTTTGAAGCCTTGTTTGTCAAAATCACATTATCTCGAAATTTTATTTTAAGTCTTTTTTTATTGCTATATCTTGTTTGCCACAATGCAACAACTACCGCCGCCGTTGTTGCTATTGCGCTAGCCGCTTGCCAAAATAATGCCCAGTTAAAGCATACTTCTTTTGTTTCCACTTCAATACTCCAATAAAATTATATTCATATTCATCTCAAATCAAGAACTCTTTCGATTTTTTGTTTTTTCTTTTCAATCATATTTGCAATAAATTCTTCGTATGTCTCATCCGGGTAAAGAGGATTAACTTTTTCCTCTCGTTGAGGAACAATTACGGATATAATCTCTGCAAGGCCACGAACAGCTTCTCCGATTCCAGATGCAGTCTTATATGTTGTTATTGTCGGTTTTATATTTTTATAGAGCGTATTTAGTTGATTGAGGTGCTCCTGCAACTTAAGTGGCTCACCCGTTGCAGGAAACATATGTTGATTTCTCCGCTTAAGAATACCACTGAGTTCTTGTTCATCAACTAGTTCATCGGAAGTTCCTCTTCTAATATAAATAGCTGCTTTTTTTATCGATGTACCTTCTTTGTGAGAAATAAACGGCAAGAATTCCGGGGTGTCTTCCACAACTAACATCTGGAAATTTTTCCCGTTGAGTGCCTCATATTCAGAGGATTGATAAGTAAAATCATATATCTCATATTTAAGATTGGTTGAGATATATGCCTTCACCTCGGCTTCGACTTGTTCTTTTGCGTGTAAAGATTGCAATCCTTCACAAGAAAATGTTTTGTCATCGTTCTCTTGCACGCCAAAAACCACAACGCCACCGCCGTAATTGGCAAGCGCAAGCATAAGCTTTGCTAGCTTGTCTTTACAAATCCATTCTCTCTTAAAGTCGATTGCATTATGTTCACCTGTTTGATTTTGTAAAAACTCTCTGAAATTATCTAATGTCGGTTCTTGAAGCAATTTATAAACGATGTCTTTTATCTGTTTTGGAAATGCCATACGGATCACCTCACATCTTTTTCTTTCATTATACCGCTAAAATCCGCTGTTGCACACACTTTTACCCAAAATATTCCTGCATCAGCGCCTTTTTCATCAGTTCCAGCTTTTCAAGGCTCTGCTGTACGGTCTGCTTCTGCTGGTCTACGTGCTTTACAAAAGTGGCAAAATCATCTTGAAGTTTTTTAGGCGGCAAAATAACATTTATTTTCTTCAACATCGTAATCGATAAGTATGCCACTGTCGAGCCAGCTTGCAGACTTTCAATTTGTTTTTGGATATATGGTTGCGCAAACAAATATGAAATATAAATACTTGAAACTTTCGGACTAAAATTGGAGAGCCAGCTAATCATGCCATCTTGAAAATAGAATTCATCATCCGATTGAACGATATAACACTTTCCAAGAGTTCCTCTTGAAGTTATAAGAATATCATTTTCTGTGGGTGTTAGCTCTTTATACAAAAGCTGTTCGTATCGTTCAAGAGGAATAAATGTCGAACATGAATATTTTCCCGTATCAATCAGCTCGTTCAAGTCCGCCACTTTTAAGAAAGGAATACCACTTATACTTTGTTCTTCTTGATAAATTCGTTTACTCGACCCAACATCGCAAAGTTCACATAAGTGATACACCTGAAATTCTTTGGGATTAAACTCAAAATCTCCAAACATCTCCACAAATCGTGCCTTTACCAGCTCGTCCAGTTTGGAAAGTTGTTTTTTTCGAGCTAGAATTAAATCCGAAAGTTTATTTAATGTACTTACGACCTTTTCTTGTTCTTCTAATGGGCTAACCTTGATTTCTATATTTTGCAATCTCGATTTTTTTACTGATGGAACAGTTGTTGATTCTGAATAGTCGCTTAAATTCAGATTTTGTAGCCAATAAAACAAATATTCATCATTTAATCGACTATTTTGTGCTTTTATTCCCATCACATTGTTATCAACCAAGCATTCGCAACTAGTAATAGCTCGTCTATTTAGTTTTAGCGCTTCTCCTATTTTAGCAAATACAATGGTCTTAGGGGGAAGTATACTTCCTTTTAATTTTTGAACTACCTCTTCGTCAACATAGTTTGCACATATTTTAAGTTCTCGATTGCCTTCCAAAACATTTTTTGAAATATCTCCAACTTTATAAAACGGATACTTCCCAGTCACTCTCCCCTGATATTCATTTGGGAAACCTGTTCCTGCATAAAAATCACAAACCTCTCCCAACTTCGCCATCACACCATCTCCTCCAACTCTGCCAGACCCTTGGTGATCTCCATTTCCAGCTCATGCAGGTCGGCAAGGATCTCCGTAGTCGAGGGATACTCCACCGGCACATACTCGGTCTCTTTGTACTTATTGATGGACAGATCATACCCGTTGGCGGCAATTTCTTCTTTGGGCACAAAGAAGCTCTGCTCGGTGCGCTTGCGGTCAGTTTCGGCGTTGAGGTTATGGAACCGGGCGATGATGTCCGGGATGTCGTTTTCCTTCACCTCGGTGCGCTTGTCGTCCAGCGAGAAGCCGTCGGCTTTCATATCGTAGAACCACACCCTGTCGGTGCCGCCCGCGCCGGTCTTGGTAAACACCAGCACCGCTGTGGACACGCCTGCGTAGGGCTTGAACACGCCGGAGGGCATGGAAATGACCGCCCGCAGCTGGTGGTTTTCAATCAGTTCTTTTCGGATGCTCTGGTGCGCTTTGCTGGAACCGAACAAAACGCCGTCCGGTACGATGCAGGCGCAGCGCCCGCCGGTTTTGAGCATCCGCAGGAAGAGCGCAAGGAACAGAAGTTCCGTCTTTTTGGTGTTGGTGACGGCTTTCAGGTCGTCGTTGATGCTCTCGGCATCCACAGTGCCCTTGAACGGCGGGTTTGCAAGGCAAACGGTGTACTTGCTGCAAATGGAGTTTTGCTTCGACACGCTGTCCTTGTAGTCGATTTCCGGGTTCGTGATGGAGTGGAGCATCAGGTTCATGGCCGAAATGCGCAGCATGGTGCGGTCTGTGTCAAAGCCGGTGAACATCGGGCCGGCAAAATGCTGCCACTGCTCCGGGGTCATGCTGTCCTCGTAGTGGGCGCGGAGGTACTGCGCGCTGGACACCAGAAAGCCCGCCGTGCCGCAGGCGGGGTCGCAGATAAAGTCGTCTGGCGTGGGCTGCACCAGTTCCACCATCATGTCGCGGATGTGCTTGGGCGTGCGGAACTGGCCGTTCTGCCCTGCTGTTGCCAGCTTGCCCAGCATATACTCATACAGGTCGCCCTGCATATCAAGGTCGGCGATGTCGTGGGTGTAGAGATCCTCCAGCCCGGTGATGATCTTTTGCAGCACCTGCGGCGTGGGGATCAGGAACATGGCATCGTCCATATACCGCGCAAAGGCGGTGTTGCCCTCGTCTGGGCGGGTGGGGTCGTCTGCGATTTCCACCAGCTCGCCGTTTGCGTCAAAGTCCGGCAGACGGCCATACTTCATCTTTTTGATGGCCGGGAACACCCGCTGCTGCATGGTCAGGAAAATTTCGCGGGAGTCCTTGTCCTTGAAGCGGCTCCACCGCATAGACTGTCCTGCTTCGCTGGCCGGGAAGATGTGCTCCATCTTTTCGCCCGCCATGTTCTCAAAATCTTCGGTGGCAAGCTCTTTCTCGTCCAGTGACCGGATGAACATGAGATAGGTCAGCTGTTCAATGACGGTCAGCGGATTGGTGATGCCGCCTGCCCAGATGTCTGTCCAGATCTTGTCTACCTTATTTTTAATGGCTCCTGTCACCATGCGTTCCTCCTGAATGTTTGCCAATCGCAAACGCTTTGTATCTTGGATTTTTGGTGATAATATCACAATTTTATTATAGCAGTGTACGATTGCATTTTCAATGTAGAGTGTTTAGCGGAAGTGCTTTTCTTCAAAACGGTAAAGTTGATTTTGTCTGCTTTGCCGTTTTTTCTTCACATCTGGACTCCAACATGCCTTTGTGCTATTCAGCGATTCCATCGTGCAGCCTGCGCCGGGACGGCGCAGATTTGAAAGGGTTTGGGATTTCCCAACAAGCCTTTTGCAACGCAAAATGGTCTTTGTATATACGAAGACACTGCTTGCTACAATGGTGTTGGTTCTGAGAAGTTCACAGCCAGTGAGCGATACAGATGACCAAGCCTATACTTCTTCAGACCGCTTGCCAGTGCTTCCGACATTGGCAGCAGTTGAACGTGTTTATTCTTTAGATTCCGAAATGTAATCGTTCGGTCATCAAAAGATATATCCTGCATCTGCATTTCACAGACTGTTGCTTCTCGTGCTGCTGTTCCCAAAATAAAGTTGATGATAGCCCAACTGCGCCAGACAACAAAGCTGTCCTCACGTTTCGGCGGCTGAATCAGTGCACAAAGTTCTTCCTGCGTGTAAACGTCCTTGATGGTTTCTTGTGCCTTTACCATCTTGATTTTGAACGGTGCTATTTCGTCCTGCTCCATGCACCAGTAAAGGAACACTTTCACCGAACGGATATAGTGGTTGACGCTGTTTGCAGTCATTCTGCTATCCGTCAAGTGAATAACATACCGCTTGAATCCTGCCTCATTCACGGCTAACCGTTCATCTGACAGAAACTTCAAAAACCGTGTAATATCATACCGATAGCCGTTCAACGTGGCTTCTGCCGTGCCAGAATACTTCTTATCGTCCAAAAAATCTTGCTTTAGATTATCAAACCGGACTGCATTCTTCTGAATCTTCTTCATTTTTGTACCTCTGACCTCTAAAATTTTTGAAAAAATCATAGGTACAAGCCCAAAAAGCCTATATAAAACAAAAAAGACAACGAACCGTTTCTCTCAACGATTTGTCGTCCTTTTGGTGCGCTCGAGGGAACTCGAATCCCTGGCCCTCTGATTAAAAGAATCCAAGGCGCATCATTCGTCAAATTTCAAAAGTTCGAAGAAGCGTTATTTTTATCGTATCATCGCAAAACACGCCTTTGCACACACCGCATTGTTTGCATACAGTGTAATACTTTGCAACCGTTATCCAGCTATTCAGGTGTGCAAAAAGTGTGCAAAAATGTGCAGACGGGCAAAACAAAGCCCAATGGACAAATCAACCACCGGTTTTATGGCAGGGTTTAGGACATCCGAACAGACACCGTTTGATATAGAAATGAGGTTC
>ENA-OPCS01001472-OPCS01001472.1-human-gut-metagenome-genome-assembly--contig:-NODE-1472-length-12880-cov-10.703236_pt1 | contig 12880 bp, 10 predicted proteins | sample MGYA00241256_ERZ501492 | MGnify/ENA primary metagenome ERZ501492 (study PRJEB25962, sample SAMEA2042512) | human gut metagenome | biome: human gut; feature: human-associated habitat; material: faeces... | reverse complement strand
GTGCATACTTGTATTGTCGGAGAAACGATTCCGTATCAAAATCAAATGGAGGACACCCCCAACTTTTACCGTAATTGGTACATTGTTTGCAAAGTTCAAGAAAATGTGGTTCGTCACGGAATTCGGCGATGTATCCTTCAACAGTGATGTCTGAAGTAAAATTTTCTACAGTGTATATACTCATTGTTTCAAAATCATTGTACCGCATAAGGAGTCGAAACGGATGTTTTCATTTTGGAAAAGTCTGTCAATGTATCCGCTTTTCTGCATTTCAGACGCGGTCAAGCAACTTAAATTCGGGGTATCTAACAATGCTATCGAATCGCACATGGACAACGCGATGTCAAGTTCATGTGTCGAGAACATGATACATTTTTTCTCGTCGTGGACAAGCCTACGAAGCAACGCCACAAGTTCGTAGCGATTAGGCATGTCAAGAAAGGAAGTCGGTTCATCAAGGAGAATGATAGGAGTATCCTGTGCCAATGCACGAGCAATCATCACACGCTGGCATTCGCCATCCGACATTTTATCCATCGTGCGGTTTGCATAAGCCTCCATTCCCACCGAAATGAGCGATTGCATGACTATCTCCTTATCTGTTTCTTGCATCCTACCTATCCAGTTGGTATAAGGAGCACGGCCTATGGCTACGACATCCTTGCACCGCAGGTTGGCGATGCGCGTGCGCTCGGTCGTGACGATAGCCAGCGTTTTTGCCATATCTTCGGTTTTCATGCAGGCGATGTCGTGCCCGTCGAGAATGATTTTTCCGGAATAACACCGGTTCAGACCGGCTATGGCGCGGAGCAACGTCGATTTTCCTGTCCCGTTTCTTCCGATAAGGGCTGTCAGTTGACCTTTTTTTATCGTGGCATTTACCTCGTGGAGCAACGAGTTTTCTTTGTAACCTATGGAAAAATGCTGTAATTCTATCATGCGGTGATGGATTTGTTGCGTAAAACCACCCATACGACGATTGGGATTCCCAATAGAGCTGTAATGGCGTTGATCGGCAAGGTGAATATTTTGGAAATGATGTCGCAAAGAAGCAATATCAACGCTCCTGAAAGAATCGTTCCGGGCAGAAGGACACGATGATCGCTATTTTGGAAAAGCATTCTTGTGACATGAGGTATAGCGAGACCGATGAAACCTATCGGACCGCAAAAAGCGGTCACTGTTCCGGCGAGCAGTGTTGTCGAGAGAAACAACAGGCCGCGTGAACGCCGAATATTCAGTCCCATCGTGACGGCATATTCCTCGCCGAACAATAACAGGTTGAGCGGTTTGATAGTCAGAACGGCCAGCAACAGCCCGGCAAGTATCGATGGAATGAGGATACCGAGTTGTCCGTAGGTGACGTTTCCCAAAGACCCCATCGTCCAGATGACAAAGGCTTTCAACGATTCTTCCTTGCTGAGATATTGCAATATCTGTACCACTGCGCTCACTCCTGACGAGAACATCATACCAAGAATCAGTATCACCATAATGTCTTTAATACGATGGCTTGCGCCAGCGATTACCATCAGTACGGTTCCGGATCCTATCCATGCGGCGGCAGCAATACCTATCGATGACCCCACTCCGGCAAGTACCACAAGTGCTGCGCCGAGACTTGCACCCGAACTGATACCGAGCACGTATGGACCGGCAAGGGGATTGCGGAAAAGTGTCTGCATCTGCAGGCCGCTAACCGACAACGCAGCTCCGGCAAGCAACGCGACAACGGCTTTAACAAGCCGGATGTCCAGGATGATCTTTGACGTGGTTTGGGGACAGTTGCCGCCTGTAAGCGCAGTCCATACGTCACCCAACGGAATACTGACCGCCCCCACTGACAGGTCTATGAAAAATAGAACCGCCGTGAGGACAATCAGTGCAAGAATCACTATGGCTGTTCGTGACCGCATTTATTTTAGTTTTTTGTAGTACACGAAATCTTCTTCCACCAGTTCCGGATGGAATATTTTTATAAGGTCGCGCAGGAGGAGATCAGGGTTGACAACCGCCGACTCGTAGTAGTCATTTCCTCCGGCTGCATTAGTGCGGGCGTTGTTGTTAAAAACTTCACCGTTCCGGAAACAGCGTGTATCGGTGAACTTCGGACACATCCGGGCCACATCGTCAAGCGTGTTGGCCATTCCGACATTAATCCATATATCGGCTTCGGAAGTCAGCAGATAGGCTTCTTCGAGGTCGATAGGCAACGAAGCGTTACCCGTATTTTTGCCGTAGACGTAAACGCCTCCGGCATCATGAATGAGTTGCACGGCATAGCTTTTTGTCGAGGGCATGAACCAAGAATCACCATAAGGAGTATTCATCATTATTTTCGGAGATTCGAGTGCCGCTTCTGCTACGCTCTTTTTGAGGTTATTGTATCTGGCAGGGATGTCTTCAAAAAACTTTGCGCCATCTTCGCGCTTGCCAATGATTTCAGACAAAGCTACCAGCCATTCGGCCTTTCCAAGCGGCGATTCTTCAAGATAGTCCCCGACATACATGTAAGGTATGCCCAATTCGTTCAGTTTTCCTTCCATTGCACTTTCACCATTCAAACCGAAAAGCAAAACAATGTCCGGGTCGAGTGATAACAACAATTCATAGTTAATATTCCCCTCAAAACCGACATCACCCACGCTGTCCCGCCGTGACAGAATATTTGGATTGGATATATAGTCCAGTCCGGATACACCTACAATGCTATTGACAGCCCCTACTGCGTCAAGCATGGCAATATGGGTCGACGACATGGCAACAATGCGCCTTGCATCACCGTCAAGCACCTGTCCTGAGAACCCCTCCGGTGCACTTTCACCGTTACGAGCTATAAAAAGATGGGTAGAAACACTGTCTGCTCCCTGCCATGGATTGGTAGAGGTTATGATAACGCTCTCCTTGTCATCGGCTCCACGGATAGTGAAGCCAGAGGCATATTCAGGTGTGTAGATATTTTTGTTGAAATTCTCAAATTTTGATTTTTTATTGGTGCATGCTGCAAGTGTAAGTGACAATACGAACAGGATGCCAATGCTTTTTATGATTCTCATCGTTTTATAATTTTTTGTTATCGATTATTTCCTTTGTTTTTCCAGAATTTGGGTGTTATGCCTATGAAGAACTCGAAGTTGATCCCCGGCATGGGACGAGACAACACCGACAGGTAATCTTCATTAAACAGGTTGTTGACCGTCAGTTTCAGTTGTAGGTCAGCCGGTTTGAAGAACAAGTTTTTCTCCAGAGACACGTTGCTCATGAAATACTCGGGCAAATGTCCGGTCAATGTATAGTCGTTGCTCGACATGGTGAATCGTTCCGAATAGTAGCACCACTTGTACTGAAAAGCCCAGTTGTTCCATGACAGACGGCCTGTCAGCGATGCAGAATATCTGGGCACGTATGGAAGCTGTTTGCCAACTGACTGGTCGGCCGGTGACATTTTCTCTCCTTCGTTGATGGAGGGTGTCCAAGAAAAAGAGCCATTCAGGTCGAGAAGCCATTCTTTTGCAAACTGCAAACCTAAGTTTGCTTTGGCCTCCAAGCCGTAAGCATGTACTTTTTTTACGTTGCGTGGGGAGAAAAAGCCTTTGGTTGTGGGCAGCCAAATGATCCAGTCGTCTATATAGGAATCAAACCAAGTCAGGCTTCCGTCAAGAGCATACACATCTTTCTTGCCTACATCGAAAGACATACCCACATCGTAAGTGAAGCCGTGTTCGCTTTTTAACTCAGGATTTCCTCCCGGCAAGAAATACAAGTCGTTCAGCGTAGGGAAACGGTAGTTGCGTGAGATAGACGCTTTCAGCATTATGTTCCCTTTCGGGGAGAGTATGCCGTCTATAAAAAATGCCGGGATGAGGGGAGTCCATTTGGAACCAAACATCTCCTCGCGCAACACTACCGACATGCCTATTCGGTCTATGGGTTGCCATTTGGCAGATAAGGAGCTAGACAGTTCCACGCGGCCTTTGTCGTAACCCACAACAGCCTTATCCCCGTCCTGCATGATGATATTCTTGTCCTCGCTTTTCACCAAATGTTGATACAAGGACACATTGGCCGTGAAATACCATCGGCGCGTAGGCGTAAACTCCCCGTCAGCCTGCCCGTAGAATGTGTTGATTTTACTTCGTGACCGGGTCATGGAGGCCATTATACCGTTTCCTACGTCGCGCTTATAATCGTATGCCATCCACGTATGTATGTAACCTCCTTTCACGCCGGTTTTCCATTTTTCCCGGTTGTAGTCCCACGACAGTATGCTTCGAAAGGTCTGTTCCCGTTGCCGGTTCTCAAAAGAAGTCTCCTCGCCGTAATCTGTAGTCAGCATTGGCAGTTCACGGTTGGAATTGATGTACCATGCGTTGAAGCCAAAACGACCGCTGCCGGGTGTGTTATAATATACTTCTTGCAACAGATGGAAATCTTTGAACGAACCGCTTCTATTGCGTTCCTCCGGATAATATTGGCCGATGATATTATGGTCGTCGTCGTAAATGTTTATTTTCTTATCGTGGTTGGTGTATTTATAATCATTAGGGGATGACGAATACATCACACGGGTCGAAACATGCCAACGCTCACTCCCGTAAGTGATACGGGCGAACTCATCGAAGGTTGAAAACGAGCCTATGCCCTGTACGTATTGTGCATTAAATCCATCGCCTACCTCGGGAGTCGTGTTCAATTTCACCAGTCCTCCCAATCCACCTCCCGTTTCGTTGACGGATGAAGTTCCGTGTAATAAGGAGGCATTATCCACGAAGTAGGACGGTATGGTGGAAAAATCAGTCATTCCAAGCATCGGGTTGCTAATTTTCATGCCGTTCCAAGTCACTTGCGTGTGGCTCGCCGATGTGCCCCGGAACGCGACTGTTGACAACGTGGCGCGTCCGTAGCTTTTTACAAAAATGGACGAATTAAAAGTCAGTATGTCGGCCATTGAGAGAGATATGTTTTCCTTCAATGCAAGTGAGTCAAACCGGGTTTTCGTCACGCCTATATCCTTCATAGGCCGTTTGGCGGTCACGACCACCTCGCGTAGTTTGAAAACGCGTTTGGTCATATCTTGCGCATAAACATTTGTTGATACCGCCGCTATCCATAATAGCAGCAATAATGCTTTTCTGATTTCATGCCTGATATTCATAACTTTCTCACATTACGGGTATATTTCTATTTCCAGCAAAATGCTCCGGGAATGATTCCTACATAAAACTCGTCCAATAATTCTCCTTGGGGCGAGTAACGGTAGATGATACCCTGTTGCTGGTAGTCGATGGCATCGGCCACATAAACCTCGCTGTTTCGCGGGTTTACCGTCAACCCGTAATAAATGGTGTTTTGATATTCGAGGAACGGACGGACAGGCACGCGGCTTGCAGTCACGTCCATACGCCAGATGTCCTTGTTTATCCAATACAACGTGTCGCGCGTGCCGTTCAGCTGCACTTCGCTCGGCCAGTCGCCGAGTTGGAATTTGAACTGCTTCTCCACCTTAAACGTGGCTGCGTCTATGCAATAAAGCGACGGGGCCTCATAGCCGTATGGCGAACCTTCGTAGCCGCCATCGGTGATAGTCCACATCTTGTCATACTTGTCCATCACCAGTGAGGTAGGCTGAATTCCGATGGTCAGTTCGTCTACTACCTGGTCGGTTTCGGTATCTATCTTGATGATGCGGTTCTGGTAACTCCAGCAGTTGCAATACACATATTGCCCGTATTGCACCATCTGTTCCGTCGAGCCGCTCTCCATGGTCATGCCGGGCACTTCAATATAACCCGTTATTTCGTATTTCTTGGGATTGATGATGAAGATACGGTTATCCCAAATCTGCGTCACATAGGCTTTTTCGTTACTGAGGAAATGGATGTAGCGCGGCGAAGTCAGGTTCTCAATGCGTCCCAATTCCTTGAACGTGTTGAGGTCGATGGCAAAAATCACATGCGAATTGTTCACCACCACCCAACCTTTATTGTCGTAGATGGTCATGGATTGCGCCACATCACCCAGCTTCATGCCGTTAGCTCGGTAGAACACCTCGTTTTGCACCTCTTTGGTTTCGGGGTCGTAGTAACTCAGCGTGGCGTTGCCATACTGGAAATTGCCTTCGTTGGTGATAAACAGTCCACTCCCCGTTACGGAGAAGTCCTCTATCTCCCCATAATCCCATTCCATGCAGGAATGTAAACTTGCAGACAACGCGACAAGTCCAATCCACTGTAGATATCTTTTTCGATATTTCATCTCTCGGTCTTTCTTTACAGGCAATCCCCGGCCAACACATGGGCAATGTGCCGTGACGGGGATTGCGCAGATTATATTAAGAGTTTTTATTCGGCAGAAGTGTATTTGCCGGCTTTCATGTCTTCGTAGGTCGGGTTGTAACCGCAATTGGTTACGGACCAGTTGTCTTCAGTTATCATTTCGCTATCTATGAATTTGCTAAAAAAGGTATAGTTTGTAAAATTCGCCAAACCGTCAAACACAACTCCATGTAAGGTTTCTAACTTCTCCATGGAAAATGTTTCCTGAGAAAGAGAAGTTGCACTTTTTATCTGTAACGTACCGTCAATTGTCTGCAATTTGTCACAAGTAATGCCAGTTGCTCGATTAACGAACAACCCTTCACCTCCTACGTGAAGCAATTCAGGAAGGTTTAACGATTTATTTAGTAAAGTTATTGCGAACGCCCCTATTCCTTCGCTATGATATATAGGAGAGGTTGAGCAACATACTTTGGACACCAAGGGTAAGTCACAACCGGTAAGATTTCCAGATAAATAGAACTGGCCTCCTACTTCTTTCAAGGATGACATTGTGACTGTCCCCATCATTGGTATTTGGATGTATCCATATCCATCTATCATTTCCAAGTCGGGGAATTTGACATTACTTCGCATTTGACCAGTCACATGCAGATTTCCATAAACATGTTGAATTGTCGATATGGTATAATCGGTATTGTTGGTGGTTGGAGTACAAGTGAAATCATTGATATTCTTAAATGTAATTTCTGGAAGCTCTAATCCTTGAATCTGCGTGACGATAAAATTCACATTGGACAAATCTTCCGCTGTTTCAATTTTGTCTAATTCCATTTTACTTATAATTTCAATCTGTGGTGCCGTTTCTCCAAAAGTTTCAAATCGGGCGTTCGGCAACATCAGTGTTCCACTCAAATCTTCAAGATAATCCAGCGTAATACTTCCAAGTGTGATGATTTTACTCCAATCGGGAAGCTGCTTAAGTGCCGTGAAATTTTTTATCTTTATCTGCCCCTTTACCGTTGTCAGTTTGTCCATTCCACCGAAAGCCAGAAGCACGTCATTTCGTTGAGGTACAAAACTGCCGGCAGGAGGAGCTTCCATATTGGCTTCCATAATAATACTGCCGTTTACTGTCTCGATTTCCGGTAGGTTGATGGTCTCCAACATCACGGGGACGGTGTGGAAATCAAGGCCACCGGTTTCTTTCAGTTTTAGGAAGTTTATGGATGTCAACTTTGCAAGATTGTTCACGGACAAAACTCCTCCGACATTTGTCAGTTCCGGCATTTCCAAAGATGCAATCGAACCGGCTGCTGCGTTCTCTTCATTAAGTCCTTGGATATTCAAATCCTTACCTACCGTGGCCAGAACCGGAAACTCAAAACTCTGTAACGACGGAGCATTGAACATCACGCTTCCTCCAACGGTTGTCAGTTTCTCGAATAGGACAAAAGTTACTTGGTCGTTATATACCGATATGTCTCCGGAAAGTGTTTCCAGAGCTTTCATGGATATCATGTGAAGCTCCGCAGCTTTCGAGGAGGCATCGATTGAACCTACCTGTAAACCTCCGACCGAAACGATATTATCCAACCCTGTCAAGTCTGCGCCATTGTAACTGTTACGAATGATAATGTTACCAGTAACCTCTTTCAAGGAAGCCAATGCGGATATGTCTGTGATTTTTTCAGCTTCTTCCGCATCAGATCCGATAATCAAATTCCCTTTAATAACGGTCGTTTTGGTTGCGGCAAAAGAGGCTACCTCTTCGGGGGTTCTCAACTCCACATCTCCGTCCGATTCTATCTCGCTTTTCACCACCTTATAGGCATATTCGCGGGCATCTCCGTTATAGGATGTCACTCGGAAAGTCCGTTCGTTATCCCAGTCCGTTACCGTTTCAGGATCAGGTATGATTGTTGCGGAAGTCGTGTACTTGAATTCTACTTCGGCATTGTTCAGCGATACCGTATAGGGAACGGTTATTGTTACGGCGTTGTCTGTGATATCGGCCGTGTACGATTTTCCGTCCACGGTCATCACGACTGACATGATGAAATTCTCATCCGCATCCTCAGGTATAATTTCATCGTTTTTGTCGCACGCTCCCAAAAAGAACAAGGATAGGAGCATGGGAATAAAATACTTTCTCATATTCATTATTAATTTAATTAGTTAAATCCTCAAAAGAAAACACTTCCGTTGATACTTCGCCCAGCCAACCGCTTTTGGCCAAGACACCGCATTGTACTTTGATAAAGTCAATATATTGCAGATTGACTTCCGTTCCATCGGCATGGATGGCATTGGAAATTTTGAAACCGTTTCTTTGACCGCTTCCATCTATTGTGTTGCCGCCTTCTATCTGGTCGTTTCCGAAATTGTCCACATACCCCCATTCATAACTCTGATTATCCCAATATCCGGTTTGAGAGTCTTGAGTGTTGCGGGAAGCCAAGCAAGTGCCTGTCAGGGTATAACTGCTTTCCGAAATCCACGCTGGATAGTAAAAGTCCTGCGTATGATAAGCGGATAGATAGTCTATCCAGCCGTTTCTCCCGTCAGAACTGGTCCATTGGACATCCATTCTTCTGCTTTCCGGACGGTAATAGGTCACTTCAAAATTCCGTATTGTTTCTTCCTTGCCCGTTTCAGAACCTTTCAACTCGTACCACTCGTCATCCGGCAATCCGTTTCCGTTTATATCCTGCATGACCCATACAATACCCGGTTCGGAACTGCCGTCAAAGGAATTCCCCTGAACACAAAAATCATATTGATTACCCGAATTGGGAATACTGTGGTCGAAGCCGACGATGATATAACCGCCAAAAGAACCCAAAGAAACGTGCAGTTTGTCTTTCAAACGTTGTGTTGCCCATGCAACGGCCGCTTCAGGGGATGTTTCGTTGCCGGTCATACCGCCTACCGTGCTCGTCTCGTTGATGAATTGCCCGGGAGCCGGGGTATATTCATAGACTTTGTCCCAAAGTTTAGAGCTTCCCGAAGCCCGGAATCTATCTTGTTCCGTTTTGTCTACACAGACAACTTTTACGGTAGCGGTGATAGCCGTTTTCCCTTTGTCGATATTCTTACTTATCTTTTCCGTCGGTGTGTCTTCCGACACAGTACAGGAGACGGTGTATTCTCCGGGTGAGGACGGTGTGAACTTGAACATGCGTTCCACTTCTCCTTCTATGACCAGACCGTCCACACTCCACTCAAAACGGGGATTGTCAAAATACTCTAACAACGGGCGAAGGAAAACAGGACGGTCGGCAAAGGTGTACCTATCTGTGTCTGTTTGTCGGTAAGATGGAGTCGGGAATTTGACAACGTAGGGCATCGTTTCCACGACCTCCACGCTTATGTCCTTCGTCGTTGTCCCATCTATATTGGAGGCGTTGATTGTCACCGTATAGACACCGAGTTCTTCTTCATTAAAGGTATAAGTATTCTCGGTGGAAACTATTTCCCCCTCCCGAATCCATTCGATTTTGAACCCTTCCACATCCGAATGCTGAATATCGGGAGTAAATGTATAATCGGTATTCCGGACAACTTTCAACCCCTGCGAAGGTAGTACCAATGAGATGACCGGAGGGGTGAGTTCCTTCACTTCTACTTTCAGTTCCTCTTCTGCATAGCCTTCCGAATTGTCTACTCTCAGTTTGACGTAAAAGTCCCCGCATTCATTCCATGTGCGTTGAAGAGACGGGCCCGAAGAAACCAGCGTACCGTCTATCGTCCAAGCATAAAGAGCATCTTCCACATTTTGGTATGTTGGGGCGATAGTCAATTCGTGACCGACCTTCACCGTGTAAATACCGGTTTCGCTGTCAAGTTCTATTACAGGTTGTCCTCCAACTTCTTCGGTAATGACTTCATCCTTGTTGCAGGAGACAAACAACATGCAGACAAAAATAACAAAATTGTAAAAACGATACATGATGTGTGGATTTTATCTGAAAATAAAAGGAATACCCCCCGACTGAAGGGATATCCCTGTGTTTTTTATTGTATGATGATATCATCGATACAGATATAAGCAGGTGTATTCAAACCGTATGCTCCTGAATCCGAGCCTTCGAAGTTGAATTTTACGCTTTGAACCCCTTCGGCATTAATTTCCCAATAATCCCATGTCGTTATTGGATCGACCTGTTGATATCCGTCACGATAGTCGGCCAAAAGGCGTGTATAAGTGTGGATTAGGTTTCCTGCCACGTCATAACATTCTAGGTTTACTTGAAAATAACCTTTCATTTCTTTCAACGAAGTCGCTACCCCTGTAGAGCCAAACTGATTACCATAAGTAATAACTCCATAGGTATATGAAGTATTGCAGATCCATAAACCAACTAACTTCCGGGGAAGATTGAAATAAAATTCCGGTTTAGCCATCCATGCCTGATTGTAAGCATCCACATATCCGTAAACGACACCGAAGTTACTACCGCTGTGCCCGGCCTCCTTATCCTGTCCTTCCGCTTCCACCGCAGTGTTATAAACAGAACATTGGTTCAGATAGGAATACCACCAGTCTCCGGCATTCCCCGACTGATTGGAGCGGATATTCCAGTTGGAAAGTGCGATGCCGCCGCTGGAATACTCCGTGCTTCCACCGACTGTATTAAATATTGAAAGGAAAAGGTATTCTTCCGGAGTGTTGTCATAAATAGCGGTTACTTGGGGATACCCTTGGTACGAATAAAGATTTTCTCCGGCCGAGGTAGGCCCAGCCAACATACTGGAATCGAAATCATCAAAAGTGATAGTCAAGGTTCCGTCCGGATTCGTCACTGCACGGGTTTGCGAAGTTCCGAAATCAACTGGTTCCATCAAAAAGTCATCATCTGAATTACAGCCGGTAAACATTGCGGTTGCCGTCAACATGCAGACACCCGCTAAAAGAGTCAAAATTCTTTTCATTTCATTGTCCATTCATTTTTAATGTAAAACATATATTTACAAACACAAAAAATCCCGTTCATGCTAACTTACACGAACAGGATGTCTGTATTCAAATATGAATGGCCGATGGGCTATCCTTAATTTGATTATGACCTGTATATCCCGCAGGTGTAAATCTCATTCCGGTCATGGCAGGTCTTCTGACTCGTCCCGGTCATCGTGCCTTCCCGGTATTACACCAGTGGCAAAAGTTCGATGTCCGTTTTTGTGGACTCACAGCAGCGGGTACTGTCCCGGATTTTCACCGGGTTCCCTTTTCATTCGGAAAGCGTAAACCTCCCGAAACCATTTTCCGGCTGCAAAATTATATATATTACATGTCATATCCAAACAATTCACATAATATTTACGATAAAACACACAAGGTATGATAACGGCAGAGTCCACCAGCAAGTGCAAAGTTATCGTAGATTGTCGAAGAAACATTGCTTTGGTGTGAAGAAGTCCAGTTTTTCCCTCGGCCTTTTGTTGAGTTTGTGCTGTATGGCCTTGATTTTGGCGTCGGTGAAAGAGTCGAAGTCGGCCTGTTTCGGGATGTATCTCCTTATGAGCTTGTTTGCGTTCTCTATCGCCCCTTTCTGCCATGAGGAGTAAGCGTCGGTGAAGTAGACCACGACCTTCTCCCTCCCTTTGAGTGACAATCGCCGTGTGATTTCCAAGTGCGCGGCGAACTCGCACCCGTTGTCGGTCGTTATCGTCCTGAGTTTCTTACGGTAGGGGAACAGCAGCCTCGCGACGGCCTTTGCCGTGGGAAGTGCCTTGCGCCCCTCGGTAAGCCTCTCCATGAGTATGAAGTTGGTGGAACGTTCCGTCAGCGTTAGTATGGCATGTCCCTTGGGGTCTACGATGGTGTCCATCTCCCAGTCGCCGAAGCGCGTGCCGTCGGCCTCCACCGGGCGGTCATGGATGCTTGTGCGGCACGCGATGTTGGTGGCCTTGGTCACGGGACGCACCCGCGTCCGCCTGTTGTATTTGAGACGGTGCGGGAGATGGCCTGCGAGCCGTCCAGACGGGTCGGCGTGAACATGGTTGTAGATGGTCTGCTTGCAGATGGGCGTCCCCTCCTTGCGCAGCACGCCGGCCGCTTGAGCGGGAGACCACCCCTCGTCCACTATCATACGCTCCACACGCCACCACAGCAGGGAGTCCTTGCCGCGGCCCCCCGGCAAACCGTGGCGGCGGCGCACGCAACGGGACTGCGCACGGGTCCATACGTACTCGCCCGAGGGGTCAGCGTTGCGCCTCACCTCGCGGCTGACTGTCGAGGCCGACACGCCTATCTCGCAGGCTATGCGGCTCTTGCTCCATTTCCTTTTCAATCCAAGATAAATCTCGTACCTTTGCGGCTCGGTCAGTTGTTTATACATGACAATACAAAATTAATTGGCCGGAGGGAGACAATCTGAGGATTGCTCCCTTTTTTGTATTGCCGGTGGATGTCCCTTGGAGTCCGTAGCTACCGACAACGTCCGCCTGGCGGTGATCCTTTTTCCTTTACTTAAACCTTCCGCGGCGGAGTGGAAAACGTTGCACTTCTATTTGGACTCTTCACAAGGTATGATAACCGTGCTGCTTTAATTAGAGCATTCAAGTTTACGACAAACGAAGACGGTAATTATCATACACAA